>Ga0302198_10000530_pt1 | contig 43323 bp, 46 predicted proteins | sample II_Bog_N2_2_FD_193521 | JGI IMG/M metagenome (GOLD analysis project Ga0302198, IMG submission 193521) | Peat permafrost microbial communities from Stordalen Mire near Abisko, Sweden - II_Bog_N2_2 | ecosystem: Environmental > Terrestrial > Soil > Wetlands > Peat | place: Sweden: Abisko...
CTGGGCCGCGACCTCCTCGACGATGAGATCATCCTGCTGGACCGTTGGCACGCCGGCGTTTACGGCGTCGCCGATGACAAGACCATCGAGGCCATCAAACTGGCGGCCCGTACCGAAGGGATGATCATCGACCCCGTCTACGAGGGCAAGTCCATGGCGGGACTCATTGACCTGGTGCGCGAGGGTGCCTTCGAACCTGGCTCGAGGATCCTCTACGCGCACTTGGGCGGCCAGCCCGCTCTCAACGCGTACACCACGGCGTTCTAGGTTTCTGCCCTTGTTGGCCGAGCCAGCAACGTGAGGTTGGATAAGGGATCGCGGCATCGGTGCCTGTTTTCTTGTTACCAAATGGCCCCGATCGGGGGGCGGCCGGGACGATGGTCTGGTCCGACGAACCCATGGTGGTGGAGGCGGGCAGTTGTCGCCACTATCTTCTCGTGACCGGCTTCAACCCACGTACGGGTCACCGCCTACTGCGTCGCGGCGTTCACATCACTGGCACGAGTTGGGTGGCCCACTGCCGCAACTTGTCCGCACTTCTCGAATTTCAGTTGGCATCGTCTGGCCGGGTGAACATCCCGGCGAGAGCGCAATTGGTCACGACGTCGACGCGCGCGCCACCGCAATCGCCTCGACCAGCGTGGGACAGCGCACGACGGTGACCCCCGCGACTGCGTCGAGCTCGCCCGCCGTGGGGACGATGACCGTGGTGGCACCGAGGCGCTGCGCTTCGCGCACCCGTCGCGTGAGCCCGCTCACGGCACGCAGTTCGCCCGCGAGACCCACCTCGCCCACCGCCACGAGCGAACGTGAAATCGAGAAATCGGCCGCCGCCGAGGCGACCGCGAGGGCGAGGGCGAGGTCCACACCTGGTTCAGTGGCGGCGATCCCCCCGGCCGTCGCCGAGAAGACGTCGCAAACGCTGACGTCGATATCACAGCGCGCTTCGAGCACCGCCAACATCAGGGACAAACGCTGAGAGGACACTTGGTGCGCGACACGTCGCGGTGAACCAGAACTCGACGCGACGAGCGCCTGCACTTCGACGAGGAACGAACGCGATCCATCATTGGTGACGGTGAAGACGACGCCGGGCACGTCGGGCCCGTCGCTGCCGAGGGCCATCGCCCTGTCGGGTAGGTCGCGCAGACCCTCATTGACCATCTCGAGCAGGCCGACCTCACCCGTCGGCCCGAAGCGGTGCTTGAGCGCGCGCACGACGCGCAGAGTGCCGTAGCGGTCGCCCTCAATGCGCACCACGGTGTCGACGAGATGCTCGAGCGCACGAGGTCCCGCGAGTTCGCCGTCCTTCGTGACGTGTCCCACCAAGATCAGCGCCGTGCCCGTCGCCTTGGCCAACGTGCACAGGCGCTCGGCGGCGTTGCGCACCTGGGGAACGGACCCGGCGACACTGGACAAGTCTTCGTCGTTCATCGCCGAGATCGAATCAATGACACAGACCTGGGGTCGACGCTCCTCAATCAGCTCCATCGCCGTGGCGACCGAGGTGGTAGTGGCGACTTCAAGCCCTTCGGGCACTGGCCCCAGGCGCCTCGCTCGCTGGGCGACCTGACCAGCGGACTCCTCGGCTCCGATCAACAGCACTGAGGCACTGCGCAGCGCCAGCGCGCGCAGACTCATCAATGCCAGAGTGGACTTTCCGACCCCGGGTTCGCCGAAGAGCAGGGTGGTCGAACCCGACAGCAACCCACCTCCGAGCACCCGATCGAGTTCAGCCACTCCGGTGGAGAGACGCTTCTCGTGGTCGCCGTCAATGGTGTGCAGCGCTATGGTGCTCGCTCGCGCGCCAGTGGGGTTCGAACGAGTGGTGGCCTTCTCCTCGTCGAGCGTGTTCCAGGCGGAGCAACCCGGACAACGACCCACCCAACGTGGCGACGTCGTGCCGCATTCGCGACAGACGTGCACCGAGTGGGTCTTCATCCGTCCAACTCTAGAGACGAGGTGTGACGACTACGCGTTAGGCGAGAGGTCTTCGAAGTCGACCGAGGGCGGCAGTCCTTCGACGCCTTCGAAACTCAACGACGGGCCCTCGGGTCCCTGCACCACGTCAACGACGATGGTCTGGGGAGCGTGGAACTCCTTGAAGAGAATCTTCTCGCTCAAGACGTCCTCGACGTAGGTCTGGATCGCACGACGCAGTGGACGCGCACCCAACTCGGGGTCGTAGCCCTTGTCGGCCAGGTAGGCCTGGGCCGCGGCCGACAACTCGAGTCCGAGACCCTGCACCGCCAACTGCTCGCGCAGTCGCGAGATGAACAAGTCCGCGATGGCGATGACCTCGTCCTTGGTCAACTCGTGGAAGACGATGGTGTCGTCGATGCGGTTGAGGAATTCGGGACGGAAGTGCGCCTTCAGCGCCTGGTGCACCTTCTCCTTCATACGTTCGTGGCTCGCCAGGTCGCTGCCCTTGGAGAAACCGATGGTCTTTCGCAGGTCGGCCGTGCCGAGGTTGGAGGTCATGATGAGAATCGTGTTCTTGAAGTCGACCACGCGACCTTGGGAATCGGTCAGGCGACCATCCTCAAGGATCTGCAGCAACGTGTTGAAAACGTCGGGGTGAGCCTTTTCGACCTCGTCGAAGAGCACCACGGAGAACGGCTTGCGACGCACTGCCTCGGTGAGCTGGCCGCCCTCGTCGTAGCCCACGTAGCCAGGGGGCGAACCCACCAGACGAGAGACCGAGTGCTTCTCCATGTACTCGCTCATGTCGAGTTGGATCAGCGCGTCCTGGTCGTCGAAGAGGAACTCGGCCAATGTCTTGGCGAGTTCAGTCTTTCCGACGCCGGTCGGGCCGAGGAAGATGAACGAGCCGCCGGGACGCTTGGGGTCCTTCAACCCCGCGCGGGTGCGACGAATAGCGCGACTCAAGGCAATGATTGCCTCATCTTGACCGATGATGCGCTTGTGGAGTTCGTCTTCCATGCGCAGCAACTTGGAGGTCTCCTCCTCGGTGAGGCGGTAGACCGGGATGCCGGTCCAGTTGGCCAACACTTCGGCGATGGTCTCCTCGTCGACCATGTCGAACGTGTCGCCACCTGAGGACTTGACCGTCGCGTCGAGCTCATCCTTCTTGGCCATGAGATCGCGTTCTTGCTCCTCGAGGGCCTTGGCCTGCTCGAGGGCACCCTTCTCCATGGCCGATTCCTTGTCGGCGCGCACGCGTGCGATGTCCTCGTCGAAACGCTTGGCCGCGGGGGGCGCGGACATGCGACGGATGCGCAGACGGCTACCGGCCTCGTCGATGAGGTCGATCGCCTTGTCGGGCAAGAAGCGGTCCGAGATGTAGCGGTCGGCCAGGTTCGCCGCGGCGATGAGCGCCTGGTCGGTGATCTTGACCGCGTGGAACTCCTCGTAGACCTCGCGAAGACCCTTCAGAATCTCGATGGTCATCGCGATCGAGGGCTGCTCCACCTTGACGGGCTGGAAACGGCGTTCGAGAGCGGCGTCCTTCTCAATGTGCTTGCGGTACTCGTCGATGGTCGTGGCGCCCACGGTCTGGAGCTCGCCGCGCGCCAGCATCGGCTTGAGGATCGACGCGGCGTCGATGGCCCCTTCGGCAGCGCCCGCACCGACCAAGGTGTGAATCTCGTCGATGAACAAGATGATGTCGCCGCGGGTGCGAATCTCCTTCAAGACCTTCTTGAGACGCTCTTCGAAGTCACCGCGATAGCGGCTACCCGCGACGAGGGCTCCGAGGTCGAGCGTGTAGAGCTGTTTGTCCGCGAGGGTCACCGGAACCTGATTAGCGACGATCTTCTGGGCGAGACCCTCGACGATCGCCGTCTTGCCGACGCCGGGCTCACCGATCAGCACCGGGTTGTTCTTGGTTCGACGCGACAGCACCTGCATGACGCGCTCGACTTCCTTGTCGCGACCCACTAGCGGGTCGAGCTTGCCCTCGCGGGCGAACTGCGTGAGGTTACGGCCGAACTGGTCGAGGACGGCCGAGCCGCCCGAGGACTCGGAGTCGGACTTGGAACTGGGACTCGAGCTGGGGCCAGCCTCCTTGCCCGCTTGACCCGACATCATCTGGATGACCTGGGTGCGCACGCGCGCCATATCGGCGCCGAGGTCGTTGAGTACCTGGGCGGCAACGCCGTCGCCCTCGCGCACCAATCCGAGCAGCATGTGCTCAGTGCCGATGTAGGAGTGACCGAGTTGCAACGCTTCGCGCAAACTCAGTTCCAGCACCTTCTTGGCGCGCGGCGTGAAGGGGGGCGATCCGGGACTCGGGTTGGAGTTAGGGCCGATGGCTTCCTCGACCTTTTCGCGCACCACGTCGAACGTCACCCCGAGAGCGTCGAGTGCCTTGGCGGCCACCCCTTCACCTTCACGGATAAGGCCCAACAAGATGTGTTCGGTCCCGATGAAAGCGTGGTTGAGGTCACGCGCTTCCTCTTGAGCAAGTACTAGGACTCGCCGGGCCCGGTCTGTAAATCGTTCGAACAATTTGATTCCTTTTTCGTTCTCGTAATTGAAGTGTACCGGTGCTACGCGTACCTTCATTCTGCACCTAATAGGGCCTTAAGACGCTCATCTAAGGTGGTGGGGTGAACCCCCACGAGCATCTACGACTGGAACTGGTCGAAGCTGATCTCCAACGCCTGGAATCACTCCTGGCTGAGTCGGTTATTTTCGGCGACGACTACCTCGATCAAGTGACAACGCACCTGATCTACGCGGGTGGCAAACGCCTGCGACCAATCCTTGCGATCGCGTCCGCGACCATGGGTGAACGCGTCGCGACGCGTGAGGACCTGCTGGGCGGTGTCTCGGTCGAACTCATGCACCTCGCCTCGCTCTACCACGATGACGTGATGGACGAGGCGGAGATCCGCCGCAACGTCGATTCGGTCAACGCCCGCTACGGCAATTTGATTGCCATTGTGGGCGGTGATTACCTGATGGCGCGCTCGGCCGGCATCGCCGCCGACCTCGGGGTCGAAGTGGCTGGCCTCATGGCCCACACCCTGGCGTGGTTGACCCGCGGTCAAGTCGCCGAGGTGCGCACAATCTTCTCAGTGGACCGCACCCGGGCCGACTACTACGAGGCCATCGAGGGCAAGACCGCCGCCCTCATGTCGGCGAGTTGTCGCATTGGCGCGCTCACCGCCGGACACAGTCTCGAAGTGCGTGACGCGTTGACAGAATTCGGTCGTTGCTTTGGGATGATCTACCAACTGCGCGACGACGTTCTCGACGTCATCGCGGTGGACAACCAATTGGGCAAACCCGCCGGACAGGACCTGGCCGAGGGCATCTACAACCTGCCCACCCTGGTGGCGCTGCGCGACGAGACCGTGGGTGAAGAGTTGCGCGCCCTGCTCGGCACTCCTCTGGACGACGACGACCGCGAACGCGCGCGCAAACTCGTCGTGGCCAGCGGTGGGGTGGAAGCCACCATCGTCGCGGCCCAGAGTTTCCTCAGTACCGCCGACGACGCCCTGGCGGTGGTACCCAGTGAGGGTCTACGCACGGGACTTTCCTCGTTCCTCGCCTCGATGCTGGACGATTTCCCGACCTACTAGTCGACGGCGCGAGGGCTAGTCGCGAAGTGGCTTGAGCGTCGGGAACGCGATGACCTCGCGAATATTGGATTCGTCGGCGATCAACATCGACAGACGGTCCACGCCGATTCCCAGGCCCGCCGTCGGGGGGAGCCCCCACTCCAGCGCTTTGATGTAATCCTCGTCGATGGACATGGCCTCGTCGTCGCCGGCGGCGGCCAGGCGTGCCTGCTCCTCGAAGCGCGAACGCTGGTCCACGGGATCGTTGAGTTCCGAGAATCCGTTCGAGAGTTCACGCCCGGCCGCGTAGGACTCGAAGCGCTCGGTCAGGTCAGGGTCGTGCTGGTGGCGCCGCGCCAGCGGCGAGACCTCCACGGGGAAGTCGGTAACGAAGATCGGGTTCCACAACGACTCCTCGCAGGTCACCTCGAAGAGTTCGGCCAAGCAGCGTCCCGGACCCCACGAGTCGTGCACCGTCACGTCACGCTCGTCCAGCAACGTCACGAGCCGTTCGCGCGCCGTGTGCACCGACACGTCCTAGCCCACGGCTTCCGACGCCAGTTCCGCCATCGTGCGCCGCGGCCACGGGGTCGCGAAGGAAAACGGCCGACCCTGGTACTCGACCTCGGTCGTGCCCCGCACGTCGAGGGCGACACCGGCGACGAGCTCCTCGGTGAAGGCCATCATGTCGTTGTAGTTCCAGTAGGCCGCGTAGAGCTCGAGCATGGTGAACTCGGGGTTGTGGCGCGGGCTCAGCCCCTCGTTGCGAAAAACCCGTCCGAGTTCGAATACCCGTTCGAATCCCCCGACCACCAGACGCTTGAGCCATAGTTCGGGCGCGATACGCAAGAACAACTCGGAGTCGAGTGCGTGGTGAAAGGTCCGGAAAGGTCGTGCCGCCGCCCCCGTCGCGATGGCGTTGAGCATCGGCGTCTCGACTTCGGTGAAGTTCGCCGCCCAGCACCGTTCGCGCAGTGAGCGCACCACCTGGCTGCGTCGCACCAGTGACAGGCGCGAGGTGGGATTGGCCCACAGATCCGCCTCGCGATGCCGGTAGCGCAGGTCGAAGTCACTGATGCCCGCCCACTTGTCGCCGAAGTTGTGCAATGCCTCGGCCAGTTGCACCCAGGACGTGACCTTGACCGAGAGCTCGCCGCGCTTGGTGCGCACGACCTCACCGCTGACACCCACCCAGTCGCCCAGATGAAGCTTGGTGAGTTCCTCGAATCCTTCGGTCAGCGCCGACAGTGCGAAGAGTTGGATCTCACCGCTTGAATCCCTCAAGGTGGCGAAGGCCAACTTGCCCTGGGTGCGCATGAGCATGACGCGTCCGGCGACCTTGACGACGTCGCCCGACTCCTCGCCGTCCACCAGATGGGTGTACGCGATTTGCAGGTCGCCGGCGTAGGCGGTGTGCTCGAAGGTGTAGGGCGTGTTCACGTAGTGGCTCCTGAATGATTCCGTTCATGAACGATACGCAATCCGTGGAGGGTCAGCCACGGTTCGACGTGCTGGACCGAGGTGGTGTGCGGTGCGATCAGTCCAGCGAGGCCGCCGGTGGCGATGACCGTGGCCTCGCCGAGCTCGCCCAAGATGCGCGCGACGACGCCGTCGACCTGGCCGGCGAAGCCGTAGAGCACGCCGGATTGGATGGATTCGACCGTGGAGCGGCCAATGACCGAGCGCGGGCGCACCAGTTCCACCGAACGCAGCGCGGACGCCTGCGTGTAGAGCGCCTCGAGCGAGATCGCCACCCCGGGGGCGATGGCGCCGCCCAGGTACTCGCCCTTGGCCGAGACGACGTCGAAGACCGTGGCGGTGCCCATGTCCACAATGATCAGCGCGCCCGGGTAGAGGTCGTAGGCGCCGACCGCGTCGGCGATGCGATCGGCACCCACTTCGCGGGGGTTGTCGTAGAGAATGGGCATGCCCGACTTGGTGCCGGGGCCCAGCACCGTCACCTCAAGGTCGGAGAACCAGCGGTTGGCCATGCGCCGCAATTGTGTGGTGACCGTCGGTGCCGACGAAGAGATGGCGATGGCGCTGACCGCCGTGCGCAGGTCGAGCCCCTCGAGGTCGAGCAACTGGGTGAGCATCATGGCGTGCTCGTCGGGCGTGCGCTCGGTCAAGGTCGAGATGCGCCAGTGATACGCCAGACCGTGCTCGCCCGTCGCACGGGCGAAGCCCATGGCGTCGGGCTGTTCGGGCCGGTCCGGTCCGAACAGCCCGATCACCGTCTCGGTGTTTCCCACGTCGATGGCCAAGAGCACGTCAGTCTCCCCTCGCTCGCAAGTCGATCTCGTCGTTGTCAATGAGCCGCACACCCTCGACGATGCCCGCCACCAGCGCCCGGGCGAGCACTTGGTCACCGTCAGCCACGGGAGAGAGCGTCGTCTCGTCGACGATGTCGGCGTACGCCACGTGCACTCCGGCCGACGTCATCACCTCAGCCATCAACGATCGTCGAGCACTGGGCGTGTCGTGTGAGTCGCGCGCCGCGCGCAGGGCACGCGACAGCGCGCTGGCCCGGCGAAGTCCCTCGGTGCTCAGTCGGGCGTTGCGACTCGACAGGGCGAGTCCGTCCTCGCCGCGCCACGTGGTGCACCCGACGACTTCGACGTCAAAGGCCATGTCGCGCACCATTCGGCGCACGACGACCAGTTGTTGATAGTCCTTCTCGCCAAAATAGGCCCGACAAGGTCCCGTGATGGTGAAGAGTTTGGCCACGACGCTGGCCACACCGTCGAAATGTCCGGGACGACCCTCACCCTCGAGCTGCTCGCCGAGCACCTTGACCGAAACGGTCGTGAGGGTGGGCGACGGATAGTCGGGCCACATTTCGACCAGGGTGGGTGTGATGAAGGCGTCGACTCCCGACGCGCTAGCGAGTGCGGCATCGGCGTCGGGGGTGTGGGGATAGGCCGCCAGGTCGTCGGCATCGGAGAACTGGCGAGGATTCACGAAGGAGGTGAGGAGCACGACGTCACCATTGTCACGGGCTCGACGCACCAGTGAGAGGTGACCTTCGTGCAGCGCACCCATCGTCGGTACCAGCCCCACGCGGCGTCCGTCATCTCGCACCGCCTGGGCGAACTCTCGCCACTCGTGCAGCGTGCTCAGGCGGTGCACGCGGGCGCCTTCGCTGTCGCGCCAAGACGCCGTGCACGGTCGGCCAACGCCGCGTAGGTGGCGCGTTCCTCCTCGGGCACGACCGCGAGGTGGGCCGCGATGGTAGCGACGTCGCCCCTGGACGCCGGACCGGTCAGGGCGCGCGCCGGATCGAGGGCCTCGACGTCGTCGAGGGACTGGCGGGCCAACGGCAAGAAATCGGCCAACTCGAGGCCAGCGGCGTGGGCCAGCGACTGCACCGAACCCATCAACGCCACCAGGTGGTTCGCCGCGGAGACCGCCGTCGCGTGATAGAGGGTGCGTCGCTCCGGAGCCACCGTGATGGTGCGTCCGCCCAAGGAGGCGACGACGTCGCCCAACAGCTCGTCACCCTCCACCGTGAAGACACCGCCGCGCAGACGACGAGCTCCGATCGCTGCGTCGGGCATCGCCAACAATGGGTGCAGCGAACCGATTCTCGAGTGCGCGCCCAGCACCTCGAGTCCGCGCGAGCCCGCGACGTGCGCCACCACGGTGCTTGAGGCAGTGCTGACGCGTGACGCGGTCGCTTCGATGGCGTCGTCGGGCACGCACAGCAGTACGAGATCGGCGTCGGTGTCGACGGGCAACTCATCGTGGTGCCTCAGTGTGACGTCATGGCTCTCGCGCAGGGCCGCGGCGAAGGAGCGCCCGGCCCGTCCCGCGCCGACGATCAATATTCTCATGATGGCCATCCGTTCCAGCCCCGAGGGTGCCGTTCGGTTTAGTGCAACGTCTCGAGTGTACCCACCACGGCGACGACGCCGTCAGCGCTGTCCAATTGCGCATCGCTGACGAGGTCCTCGCGTAACTCACGCAGGGGAACGAGCACGAAGTTGCGCTCGAAGAGTCGAGGGTGTGGCACCGTCAACTCCTCGTCGTCGCACGTGACGCCGTCGATCCAGACAATATCGACGTCGAGCGTGCGCGGGCCCCAACGGACCTCACGAGTGCGCTCGGCAGCGTCCTCGGCGGCGTGCGCTCTCGCGAGTAGTTCGTACGCGGACGCCTCGGTCGACACCTCGAGCACGAGATTCCAGAAGTCATCTTGGACGACGCCGCCGACCGGCTCGCTCTGGTACACCCGCGAGACCCGCGACTCTTCGTTCTTGACCATCATCGCGACACCGCGTCGCAGGTATCCACCGCGGTCGCCCAGATTGGATCCCAGCGAGAAATAAGCGAGAGTCACGACTCGCGACGCACGGTGCACGAGACACCGACCGTGGCGATGTCGTGGGGCACCGGTGGGCGTAACTTGTGTGCGCGCACGTGCACCGACTCGATGGCCCGGTCGAATTCGAGAACCGCCGCGGCGACGCGATGCACCAACGTTTCCAGGAGCAAGAAACGACCTTCGACGATGATGCGCTCGGCCACGACGATCACGTCGGCGTAGTTCGTGGTGGCCGCCAAGTCGTCACTGACGGCAGCATCACGAAAGGGTCGTTCGAAATCGATGTCGATCAGCAACGGTTGCTCGCGCTCGCGCTCCTCCGCCAGCACACCCACGATCGCGCACACGCGCAGACCACGTAGTTCGATCACGTCGCTCACGGCTCCACGTCGGCCTCAGAGTCGGGCAGGCTCATCAAGATCTCGCGTCCGTCGGGGCCGAGTGAGCGGCGAAAGAGTCGCTCAATGAGAGCAATCGCCGCCGGCGCGGTCTCGACCTTGTTGGACCAGACGAGGTAGCCGGCGATCACGCCCAGTAGTCGATCCGACACGTCGTCACTGTGCAGCAGCACCGCCACGTTGAGCCTCATCGAGTTCGCCAGGTCCAGGTAGCAGGCTTCGAGGACCTCGCGTTGCTGGGGTCCTCCGCGCAACGCGTAGTGACTCGCACTCAGACCGTGCTCGAGATAGGCGTCAAGATTCTGCATCACCGGCAGGATCGACACGACCCGGCCAAAACCCTGGTGCTTGAGCCAGAGCAGTTCTTCGTCACGGCGCACCCGACGGTGCACCGCCGTCGAACCACCGGGACGCTCCGACACCGCGAGAATACCCTTGTAGACCCAGGTGAAGCCTCGTGGCTCGATGCCGGCCGCCCACTTACCCCTCACGAGCCGACCTCGGTCAAAGGGCGTGACACCAGTTCGCGAAGTTGCAACGCGGCAGACGCGTCGTGCACCCGGATCATCGCCACGCCGCTCATCAAGGACCAGGCCTCGGTGGCGATCGACCCTTCGAGGCGATCATCCACCTCCAGCGTGTGGGGTCCGAGCGCGCCCAGGAATCGCTTGCGGCTGGTCCCGATCAACACACCAGCGTCGTAACGCCTCGCCAGATCGACGAGGTCGTCGCAGTGCGCCACTAAGGCGAGGTTGTGCTCCAACGTCTTGCCAAATCCAATACCCGGGTCCAGCCAGAGTTGGGCCACGCCCGCGGCCCGCGCGCATTTGGCCATGTCGGCGAGCGCGTCGTGGACCTCGCCGACCACGTCGTCGTAATGCGGACCGAGCTGCATCGTGGCGGGCGTCCCCTGTGAGTGCATGGCGACGTAGCCCACGCTCAGTTCGCCGGCAACATCGATCAACGAGCCCGACACGTCGTTGACCACGACGGCCCCGGCCGCGACGGCGGCGCGCGCCACTTCAGGCTTGCGGGTATCGATCGACACCGGACCGTGCAACGCCAATACCTCGACCACGCTGATCACGCGGTCGAGCTCCTCGACCACTGGCACGTCACTCGCGCCCGGACGCGTCGACTCGCCTCCCACGTCCACGATGTCACAACCCATGTCGAAGAGTTCGATCCCGCGTTGGATCGCTTGGTCGCGTGCCTGCGTGCGCGTCGCAGCGAAGAAGGAGTCGGGCGTCACGTTCACGATGCCCATCACCGACGGGCCCACCGGGTCGTGACTCAGCGCCACGTGGACCTGCGTTGATGGATGTACTGCAGGGCCTCGGCCCGGTAGGACGCGTCGTCGCGGAACACTCCGCGCACCGCGGACGTCACCGTCGTGGCGCCGGCCTTCTTGACCCCCCGCATCGACATGCAGAAGTGCTCGGCCTCGATGACCACGATCGAGCCGCGCGGTTGCATGACTCGCTCCATGGCCTCGACGATCTGGGTGGTCATGCGCTCTTGGACCTGTAGACGGCGCGCGTACCCCTCGACCAGCCGCGCCATCTTGGACAGGCCAGTGATCCGACCCTCGATGCCCGGCAGGTAGGCCACGTGCGCGAGTCCGGTGAAGGGCACCAGATGGTGCTCACAGAGCGACGTGAAGGCGATGTCTCGCACCATGACCATCTCGTCGTGACCCTCTTCAAAGGTCACCAGGAGGTGCTCACCGGGGTCGGTGTCGAAGCCCTCGAAGAGTTCGGCGTACATGTCGGCGACGCGACGCGGCGTCTCGAGCAGACCCGCGCGCGTGGGATCCTCACCAATGGCGGCGAGGAGTTCGCGGATCAGCCCCTCGACCCGGTCGCGATCGACCACGACTAGACCTCGCCGATGAAGCTGTAGATCGCGTCGAGGTTGCGGTACTTCTCGTTCACGTCGAGGCCGTAGCCCACGACGAAATCGGCGGGGATGGTGAAGCCTACGTACTTGAGCGACTGCTCCACGCGTTGCTCGCCCTCCTTGAGCAACAACGCGCACACCTCAAGGCTGCGCGGGCTGCGCGCACCGAGGTACTGGCGAAGATAGTTGAGCGTCAGCCCCGAATCGACGACGTCCTCGACAATCACCACGTCGCGGTTCGCGAGGTCCACGTCGAGGTCCTTGACGATCCGCACCACGCCGCTGGTCTTGGTGGCCGCCCCGTAGGAGGAGACCGCCATGAAATCGATCTCGACCGGCAATTCGATGGCGCGCATGAGGTCGGCCATGAAGTTAACCGCTCCCTTCAACACGCACACCAGCAGCGGGGGCCGATTGGCGTAGTCCTGGCTGATCTGTCGACCCAGCTCGCTCACCCGGTCGGCGATCTCTTTGGCCGAGACCACCACCTCGCCGAGGTCGCGCTCGGCCCAACGAGCCGTGAAATCATCGCGAGAAAGTGAACCCATGCTTGGACAGCGTAGTGGAGTGCCTCAGTCCAACGTGAGGCGTTGAGCGCGCCGAGCGAGGCGCCGACCGCCACTGAGTTCGCACGCCACGACCTCACCGCGCACCACTGCAAGGGCGCGGGCCACCTCATCGGCAGAGGGGGGATACGTCTCGTCGTCGCTGAGCGTACCCAGGCGAACTCTCAGCCAACGCGTCAGGCGCGCGCTCGGCCACTCACTCAGCGCTCGACAGTCGGCGTCCTCGAGGCGCAGCGCCAGGTCAGCGCGCGACAGTTCATCCAACCATGATCGGTCGTCATGAACGACGCGTGCCTGACGGGCCAGGAGCGGAACGACGTCGCGCGCGGCCACGTCGTTCATCACCGGGAGCAACTCGTGGCGCACGCGATTGCGCCGGTACACGCTCGAGTCATTGCTCTCGTCGTAGCGCGGCTCGAGACCGGAGTCGATCACGAAGTAGTGCAGATCGCGGCGACGCAGTGCTCGCAGGGGCTTCGTGACGTCGTCGATCATGGGGCTGAGCCCTTCCAGCCCCGCGCCGCGCATCATGTTGAGCAGCACCGTCTCGGCCAAGTCGTCCATGGTGTGACCGGTCAAGGTCCCCTCGGGCAGCGCGCGGCGACGCTGGGTGCGCGCCTGGGCCTCGAAGTTCGCAAACCCCTCCACCACGACGTCGTGCACGACACAGGGGACCGCGAAGCGCTCGCTCACCTCACGTACGAAGTTCGCGTCGTCGCCACTGGTGGGGCGCGCGTGGTGGTCCACGTGGTGCACCGTGACCACGAGGTCGCGATCGAGGGCCAGCAACAAGAGGCCGAGCGAATCTGGTCCGCCCGACACCGCGAGGTCCACCCGGGTGCCGGGAGCGGGGAAGTCGCAATTCTCGAGGAGATTCACGTGGTCAGATTACGCACTTCGCCGTCGCCATTGCGTCAGGACACGCGCGACCACGTAGACCAGGGCACTCAAGGATCCGACGAAGAATCCCACCGGAAGATTCGTCTGGTAGGACGCGGCAATCGAGACCCATAGCGTCGCGACGCTCAGCGACATCGACGCGGTCAGCGCGGTCCCGGGGCGCCGCGTCATCAACCGCGCCGCGGCGGGCGGGCCCACGGTCAGCGAGAAGGTCAACAGCGCCCCCACGACTGGCACCGTGAGGGCGGAACCGAGCGCGAGGGTGAGCATGAAGCCCATCTCGAGCAACGTGGGATTGAGACCTCGCGCGGCGGCGAGGTCGGGGGCGGCCGCGTTGAAGAGCAGGGGACGATACATGTAGGCCAGCGCGGCGGCGCAGACGAGGCTGATAATGATCACCGGGGTGATCGACGAGGACGCCACTCCGAGGATCTCGCCGAACAACAGCGCGTCGACCTGAGGTTCATAGGCCGCACTCAATGACAAGAACGCGGCGCCCAGGGCCAGCATCATGACGAGCGCCATGGCCGTCGTCACGTCGCTGCGGTGTCGTCGCGAGGCCCCGATGCCCAGTCCGGCCACCACCGCGAAGGCAATGAGTCCCGCCAGCGGGGTCACACCGACCAGCGTCGCGCCTGCGGCGCCGGCGAAGGCCCCGTTCGGAATGGCGTGCGCCGCGAAGGACGACCCGCGCAGCACCACGAAGAAGCCCGTCGCCCCGGCGAGCAGGGCGACCACCGTGCCGACGATCCACGCATTGGTCATGAAACTCGAGAACATCAGACCCGTCCTCGTTCGTCGCGTCGCCTCGTCAGCGCGTGCACCACGTTGACGAGAACCAGTTCGACCACCACGGACGCAACGACACAGAAACTCACCGGGAGCGCGCGATGCGATGGCCACCAGTAGTAACTGTCATAGGACGTCACCACACCGATGACCACCGCGGCCACACCCAACACCGCGGCCGACGTGAACGTCACCGAGAGACTACGGCCGAGCCGCAGTGCGGCGGCCGGCGGACCGATCAACAACGCCGTGGAGAGCACCGATCCGATCACGATGGCCGAGAGCCCCACCGTGATCGCCATGAGCAAGGTATATAAAAGTGCAACCCGCGCCACGGCGACGCCGCGCGCGGTCGCCGCATCGGGGCTGAGCGACACGAACAACAGCGGGCGACCCAGCCAGGCGAGCGCGAGACATACCAGGACACTCAGCACGGCGATCACGTAGAAGGTGGTGCGCGAGACACTGAAGAGCGATCCAAAGAGGATCGATTGCGTCGAGCCGGTGCTCGATGAATTAAGGGTAATGAGGTACAAGAAAAGTGCCGAGAGTCCCGTCGCGCCGCCGAGGACGACGCCGGTGGCGACGTCGCGCTGACGCACCCGCTCGACGCCGATGGCTTCCATGGCCCCCGCGCCCGCCAACGAGGCCACTACGAAACCCGCCAATGGCGAGACGCCCCACACGGCCGCTCCCGCGCCGCCCGCCGTGGCCACGTCGGCCAGGGCATGTCCCGCGAAGGATTGGGCGCGCATGACGGTGAAGAGACCCACCAGGGCCGACACCACCGCCACGACGGCGCCGACGCCGACACCCGTACGAACGGCATCGTTCGACCACAGCCCCGGTTCGATGAGCCAGTGCAACGTCACTCCACCACGACGTCGGGGTGCGCGGCGACGGGTCCGCTCGACGCGTCACCGGTAACCACCAGGACCCGACCGTGCACGCGCACCACATCCACGTGATGTCCATAGAGCTTGCTCAGCACCTCTGGCCGCACGACCTCGTCAGTGGGCCCACTCGCCACGTGGGCATTGGCGATGTAGATCACGCGGTGCATCACGCCCAACAGCGAATTGATGTCGTGCGCTGACAGCAGTATTGCCACGTGCTGACGCTCGCGAACCCGGGCCAGCAGTGCCACGATGTCCTCGGTCGCGCCGGGATCGAGATTGGCGAGCGGCTCATCCAGTAGCAGCAGTTCGGGTCGGCTCACCAGGGCGTGGGCCATGAGCACGCGCTGGAGCTCACCGCCGGACAAACCGCCGATGCGCCGTTCGGCGAGCTCGTTGGCCTCCACCGCGTCGAGCATCTCCTCGACGCGCCGCCAGGTGTCGCGAGTGCGTCGATGCAACCCGTAGCGGTGGCCGTCATCACCCAACGCCACGAAGTCGCGTACTCGCAGCGGCACGTCCACGTCCAGGACCACCTTTTGGGGCACGTAGCCGACCCGCCGTTGCACGCGCGCGTCGCTCGGCCACACGACGTCGCCACGGGTGGGCTCGATCAGCCCCAGCATCATGCGCAACAGCGTGGTCTTGCCCGCGCCGTTGGAACCGATGAGTCCGGTGAACTCACCGGTCTGCACCTTGAAATTCACATCGGTGAGGATGGGCCGCCCCCCGAGCTCGACGTCGACTCCGCGCACCTCGACGATGGTCGTGGGGTCACTCACGAGATGCTCACTGTCGACGTGCCGTGCGCGAGCGCGGCCTCAATGGCCGAGATCTCCGCGAGCATCCAGGTCTGCACGTGCAAGCCGGTCGGCATGGTCTCGTACACCGCGACGATGGGCACGTGGTCCGTCGACGCCAAGTTGCGCAGCGACAGTGTCACGGGACTCGAGACCTGGGCGTTGTAACACAGCGCCCGCACGACGTGGTTCGTGATCAAGTGCTGTTGAGTGACGATGTCCTCGGGTGACGGGTCAATCCCATTCATCACGTCCGCCTGGAATCGAAACGGCGTGCGATTGACTAGGCCCATGGCGCTCAAAAGATAATCGGCCACCGGCTCGGTGGTCGCCACTGACTCACCGTGATACTGATGAACCGCCGCCGCAATGGCTGCGGTGACTTGAGCCCATTGGCGAAGGAACGCGGCCTCGTGGGCGCGAAAGTACGCTGCGTGCGCGGGAGCCGCCTTCACCAAGAATTTCGTGACGCCGGTCGCCACCCACGGCATCGTGGAGGGCCGATACCACAAGTGAGGATTAACCGTCGGGAGGCCCGCCATGGAACTGGCGACCGTGATCACGTCGCGGGCCTTTGAGGGCGATGCGGATTCGAGCTGGTTCATGAAGGCGTCGTAACCGGCGCCATTCTGCACGATGAGCCGCGCCGACGCGATGGCCTGGGCCACGCTGGGGCTGGCTTCAAAGTTGTGGGGGTCAGTATTGGGATTGTTCATAATCGACGTCACGTGCACGTAGGCGCCGCCGATCTGGGACATGACGTCGCCGTACTGGACCTCGGCGCCCACCACGTCGATGACGCCGGGCGTCGAATGGCTCGTGGTACAGCCCGCCAGGGCGAGTGAACCCACGATGAGTGCGAGCAGCGCCGGCGCGACTCGCCTGGCGTAATGGCCCTTCTTCAGAATCATTCTTGATACGTTAGCCGGAATCATTCCAGTCAACAAGTGATCGGCGACTACGCTGTCACCATGTCCGGCACTCGAAACACCACCCAGCGCCGCGAGGTGATTCGCGCCCTGGAGCGGGTCCAGGGCTTCGTCAGCGCTCAGGACTTGCACGAATTAATCGCGCGTGACGGGGGCGAGGTGGCCCTCGCCACGGTATACAGCCAATTGAAGAAGCTCTCGGACTCTCATCAGGTCGATTCGGTGATGACCGACCGCGGCGAAGCGCTATATCGACGCTGCGTGGACGATTCGCACCATCATCATCTGGCGTGTCGTACCTGTGGAGCCACCGTCGAGGTCGACGCACCCGAACTCGAGCGTTGGGCGCAGGCGCTCGCCGAACAGTTCGGTTACGTCGACGTGCGCCACGTCCTCGAGCTCAACGGGACCTGCCCCTCGTGCCAGCCACGCTAACCCTCGTCCCTCGCTCGCGCGCAGGGCTCCCCCTCTACGACCTCGACGAGTTGCATCTCGCGGGCGTCGATGCCGTCATCACGGGACGACTCGGCGGCGTCAGTGCCGCCCCGTACGACAGCCTCAATCTCGCCCTGCACGTCGGCGACGATCCCTTGTCCGTGGCCGAGAACCGACGACGGGTCGCGGTGGCGATGGGCCTGGACCTCGCGCAACTGGTGATCGCCAGCCAGGTCCACGGCGCACACGTGAATGACGTCGACCACTGGAGCGGCGACGCGTTGGTGGGCGACGGGTTGGTGACGACACGTCGCGACGTAGCACTGTGCGTCCTGGTGGCCGACTGCGTGCCGTTGCTGTTCGTCGAACGCAACGGGCCGCGCATCGCTGTCGCGCACGCCGGCTGGCGAGGACTCGTGGCGGGTGTCATCCCCGCCACCCTGGTGAGCTTCGCGGACCCCCGCGAGGTGAGCGTGGTGATCGGTCCACACATCTCGAGTGATCGATACCAGGTCGGTCCCGAAGTGGTCGAGCACTTCGCCACGGTGCCCGGCGCGTCCCACGAGGACCTGGGTGACCGCCGACGCCTCGATTTGGGTGCCGTCGCCCTGCACCAGCTACTCGTGAGCGGCGTCACCGAGGACCACGTGACGCGCTGCGTGCCCGCCACCGACGACGCCCAGACCTTCTATTCGGACCGCGCGCTACGACCCTGCGGGCGCTTCGGCCTCATCGTGCGACGTACGTCGTACGATTCATTAGTGAAGGAAGGAACGAAGTGAACCGCGCCGAACTGTTTCGCTACGTGGGTCTCGACGTCAGCGATGACACGCTGAGCGGCCACTACGAACTCGATGGACGCCACTTCACCGAAGAAATCACTTTCGAGAATGCGGGAGACCTTCGTCGGCCAGCCGTCGAAGCGGTGGCCGAGTTGTGGTACCTGCTCGCGGGACTCTCGTACTTCAAGGCCGGTGCGGCGCACCGCGTCGATCTCGGCGATACTCGCGTCGGACCCCACGGCCGCGCGCTCTTGTCAGCCGCACTGCGTGACGGACTAGGCGAGTTCTCGTTTCGCAACAACCTGCCCCTCGACGACATCGTCATTGACGGGGGTGTCGAAGCGTCGAGCTTCCAGCCCTCCCTCGCTGACTCGAAGGTGCTCATCCCCTTCGGCGGCGGCATCGACTCGGTGGTCACGACCGAAGCCCTTGCACACCTGGACCGCTCTCTCTTCATCATGAGTCCCGCGGCAGGCCGCTTCGCCCCCCTCGAGGCCACCGCGGCGGTCACCAAACTCGACGTCGTGCGAGCGACCAGGCGACTCGACCCACAGATCCTTCGCGGAGACGACAATTTCTTCAATGGTCACGTCCCGGTGACTGCCATGGTGACCTTGCTGGCCGCGACGGCGGCGGTGGCGTCGGGTTACGGTTCCGTGGCTATGAGCAATGAACACTCCGCGTCAGCTCCCAACCTTCGTTGGAAGAATCGCGACGTCAACCATCAGTGGTCCAAGTCGTGGTCAGCGGAGAACCTCATTGCCGACGCCCTCACCGAGCGCGTCGGCCCCGACTTCGTCGTTGCCAGTTTCTTACGAGATCGCAGCGAACTATGGGTGGCGAAACGCTTCGCCGAAGTGCCCCAGTATCACCACGTCTTTCGAAGTTGTAATCGGGCCTTCACCCAGCAACCCGGCGAGCGCCTCGCGACGTGGTGCGGCGTCTGCGACAAGTGCCTCTTCATCAACTTGATCCTGGCGCCATTCATTGAACGTGACGAATTGCGGTCGATCTTCGCGAGCGAACCACTGTCCGACGCGCGTCTCGACCCAGCGCTGCGGTCGTTGGTCGGTCTCGGGCTGACGCACAAGCCCTTCGAGTGCGTGGGCGACCCCGACGAGAGCGCCGTGGCCCTGCGCTGGGTGAGCCAACTGCCGGCGTGGCGTGGCGAATCGCGACTCGCGGAGTTGGCGCGCCTCACCTCGCCCGACCGTGACTTCTTCGAGCTTCTCGAGTCCCAAGGAGATAGTCGTGTTCCGGCCCACTGGCTTCGATGACCTCACCAACAAGCGGGTGGGTATCTTCGGCTTCGGCGTCGAGGGTCGTGCGACGCTGCGTCGCCTCGAGGGCATCACCTCTGATCTCGTGATCGTGGACGACGATCCGTCCCAGGAAGGTGTGCTCACGTCGGCGCAGGGCGGCCTGGAGGCACTAGCCACTTGTGACGTCGTTTTGAAGAGTCCCGGCATTCCGCGTCGACGCGGCGACGTCATCGCCCTCGAGGACCATGACGTCGCCGTCACGTCGGCGCTGAACCTGTGGTTGCACGAGATCGACACGGCGCGCGTCATCGCGGTGACCGGCACGAAGGGCAAATCCACGACCACCTCACTCGTGGCATTCTTCCTTCGCTGTCTCGGCGAAGAGGCCCACGAGCTGGGTAATTTCGGCCAACCGCCCTACGACCCCGACGTCGATCTCTCTTCGGGTTGGCTGGTGCTCGAAGTGTCGAGTTTCCAATCAGTGGACGTGACGCGAGCGCCAGGCCTCGTCGTGGTGACCTCGCTGGGGTCGGACCATCTCGACTGGCACGGCACACTCGAGCAGTACCACGACGACAAGTTGTCCATCACCCGCGCATCAGGCGAACACGTCACCCTGATCGGCGACACCCCCGAACTCGAACACGCCGTCGCGCTCATGGGTGGAAAGATCACCATCGCACCGGCCGACGACACCGGTCTGGCTCACCAACTCGGCTTGCTCGGAGCGCACAATGACCACAACGTGGGCCTCGCCGTTGCGGCGACCTCGTACCTGACCGACCGCACCCCCGACCAAGTACGCTCAGCCGTCCGCGAGCGAGCCGCTCGATTTACACCGCTGCGCGGTCGCCTCACGTTGATCGCCTCACGCGCCCGCGGCAGCGGTGCGATCCGCTACGTCGACGATGGACTCGCGACGGCTCCGCTACCCACCATCGCGGCGCTCGAAGTCTTCGCCGACGACGCCGTCGCGTTGATCGCGGGCGGATTCGATCGCGGCGTCGACTACGAGCCCCTCCTCGAAGAGTTACGCGCTCGCAGTGCGCCCACCACACTCATCGTGATAGGCCCCGCCGGCGAGAGGCTCGCCTCCTTGTGCGACGGCGTCGTCGCGGTGGTGCGCTCGAACGATATCGACAGCGCCGTTCGCAGCGCCGACGAAGCCCTCGTCGAGGGCGGCGTCGTGTTGCTCTCGCCCGCGGCACCCAGTTTCGACTCGTACCGGAATTGGACTGAGCGCAGCGACGACTTCGCCCGGGCCGTCCAACGGGTCATCGCCGACAGATAACTCCGGCCAACGCCGCCGCGCGGTGGGCTAGACATGGCCCATGACGAAGTGTCCCGCCTGCGAAAAGAAGTCGTTAACGCTGGGACACTACTGCGGATTCTGCGGCGCGCAACTCGAAGTTGATCAGAACTCGGTGCCGTGGCGTTGGCTGACCTTTGGCCTCGCCGCGACATGGTCGTTGGCCTCGATGGTGGTCATCGTGACCTTTCCCGTCGGCGACGCAGGAATGACGCTCTACCGCCAGGACCACACCATCTTGTGGGAGTTCGCCCTCATCTTGGGCGCGGTCCTCACCGTGGGGGCCATCGACCTCACCCTTCGCACTCGCCACCACTCCGCTCGCGGCGGCGGGCCGACAATCGTCGTCGGCGCCACCTTGGCCGCTTTCTCACTGTTCGGGTGGATCTGGGGCCTGGCGTCGTTGGGCGTGATCGGTGGCCTCTTGGCCCTTAGCGCGCGTCCCTTTGACCTGCGAGCGGTACCGGTCTCACGCCAGCCAGCCACCAGCCACGACCAATGAAATATGGAGCCTGGGAGGAGATTCGAACTCCTGACCTGCGCATTACGAATGCGCTGCTCTACCGACTGAGCTACCCAGGCGCGACTAGAAAGACTACCCGATTCGCTCGGTCACCTCAGAGCCGGGCCAGCGAGAGCATCAGGTCCGCTAGCAGTAACGCCTCATCGATATTGGTTGATAACCGTTCATTGGTCTCGACCAGGATGTCCAACGCCTCCAGAGAAGAAGCCACGCGGTAGGTCACGCGGCTGTCGGGTGAGTCGTTCGCCGCCTCGAGTTCGCGCAGCGCGGCGACCATCCGGTCGCGATAGACCCCGGTCAAGACGCTGAGGCCGAAACGCAGTTCCTCGAGGCGAAAGCGCCGTTCCTCGCGTTTGAACTGCGCCTCGATCTCCTTGCGATTGCCCATCGAGCGCAAGCCGACGTCCTTGGCTTCGCGCGTGCGCCGTGCCAGGTCCTCGACGTGCATCGTCTCGAGCGGCGCCATCGCCGCGTCGATTGACTCGGCGATGTCAATCGCGATCTGCGAAGCACTGGACGCCGTGCCCTTGAGTCTCTCGGGTACTGAGCGCCAGGTGTCGAGCCGCTGGCCGAGCCCCGGATCGCGCACCAAGACGCGCGCGCGCGTGAGGTTGCCCCCCGCCGAACGAGCCGCGGTCGACGCGGTCGCCGGGTCCGCCCCGTCGCGCGTCAGGACCTCTTCGAGGTCGGCCGCGCTCATGGCTTGAAACTTGATCTCGACGCACCGCGACACGATGGTGTCGAGGGCATCGGGCACCTCATCGGCACTCAGCAAGAAGATGGTCCGTGGTGGCGGCTCCTCGAGAGATTTGAGCAGGGCGGGGGCTGAGGGTGCCGCGCCCGACACCGTGAGCTCCACGTCATGCACGATCATCACCTGGTAACCGGCGCCCAAGGGGCGTCGACGCGAGACCCGATCGATCTCTCGTAAGTCGTCCACTCGCCAGGACACCCCCGCACGCTCGGCGACGTGCACGTCAGGATCGACACCCGCAAGCACCTTGCGACACACCTCGCAGCGTCCACAACCGAAGTCGGGACATTGCAGGCCGGCGGCGAATGCCACGACGGCGTCATTGACGTTGGACCCCGCGGGGCCACTGAAGAGATATGCGTGCACGGGATTGCGCACGTGTTGGCGAAGGGCGGTGACCGCACGTTCCTGCCCGACCAGGGAGTCGAAGACGTCGTTCACCAGGGCAGGAGGTCCAGGCGCGCGTCAATGGTCGCGGCGACGTCGTCGAATGTCCCTCGGCCGTCCACGACGAACCAGTGGCTGGGGTCGCGGGCGGCCATTTCCAGGTAGCCCTCGCGCACGCGGTCGTGGAACTCGGCGTCGGCCGATTCGAAGCGATCTTCCGAGTTGCGCGCCCGACGTTCGTTGGCAGTGTCGATGTCGATGTCGATCAGGATGCTCAGGTCGGGTAGGCAGTCCCCGATAGCCAGTTCCGTAGCTGCTTCGAGGTCCGCCAGGTCCACACCGCGACCGTATCCTTGGTACGCCAGTGTCGAGGCGAAGAAGCGGTCCGCCATGATATGCCTGCCCTGAGCGAGGGTGGGCGCGATGACCGTGGCGACGTGGTGCGAGCGATCGGCCAACATCATGAGCGCCTCAGTCACCGGCGTCATGGGCGTGGCCGCATTGAGTAACCACCCCCGCAGTTCCACTCCCAGAGGTGTGTCACCGGGTTCGAAGGCGAATCGCGCGCCTCGTTGTTCCGCGACGCGGCGCGCTTGCGTGCTCTTGCCACAGGCGTCGATCCCCTCGAAGACGACGAAGAGTCCTCGGGCCACTAGTCGTGTTCCGTGCGCGCCGCCGCGGTGAGGGCCGCATTGGCCTTAGCGCCTTTGGCCGTCGCAGCACGTTTGACGGCGCCAGTGGCCTTGGTGGTGGCTGCCTTCTTCACGGGAGACCTCTTGGTCGCCTTCTTCGCGGTCGTCTTCTTCGCGGGAGCCTTCTTGGCGCGCGTCGATGGTTCGGCGTTGCGCCGCTCGGCCAGCAGCTCGGCGGCACGGTCCAGAGTCAGGGTCTCGGGCGTGTCGCCCAGTCGGAGGGTGGCGTTGACCTCGCCGTCGGTGACGTAGAGACCGAAGCGCCCCGAGCGAACGACGACGTTGCGCTTGGTAACGGGGTCCTCACCAAGGTCGCGCAGCGGGCCTGCGGCCGCGCGGCGACCGCGTTGCTTAGGCTGGGCCAGCATCGCGAGTGCCGCCGGCAGTTCGATGATGAAGATCTGGTCCTCGTCCTCGAGCGAGCGGGTCTCCTTGCCCCACGTGAGATAGGGGCCGTAGCGCCCGTTCTGCGCCAGCACGGGCTGGGCGTCGTCGGGGTGCAGCCCGACGAGGCGCGGCAGTGACAGGAGCTTCATCGCGTCGTCGAAGGTCACCGTCTCGGGCGACATGGTAGAGAACAGCGAGGCGGTCTTGGGCTTGTCCTTAGGACCGGTCACCTCGCCGACCTGGACGTAGGGTCCGTAGCGACCGGCCTTCAAGAGGATCGCCTGACCGTCGTCGTCGACGCCGAGTTGACGATCATTGCTGGGCGCGTCCAACAGCGCCAAAGCGTGGGTGACGTTGAGTGAGTCAGGCTCAGTCGCCTCGGGGATCGACGCGCGCCGCTCGCCGTGCACGAGGTAGGGACCGTAGCGACCAGAGCGTACCGACACCGCCAACCCGTCGGGGGCGGTGCCGAGTTCGAGGGAGTTGATGGCGGCGAAGTCGAAATCGTGTTGCACGTGGGTCATGTGCTCGAGGCCGCGCTGGGCGAGTTCCGTCGAGGCCTCAGGATTGCCGAAGTAGAACTTGTGCAGCCAGGGCTCGAGGTCCTGGCGTCCGTCGGCGATGTCGTCGAGTTGATTCTCCATTTCCGCGGTGAACTGATAGTCGACGAGGTCGGCGAAGTACATCTGGAGCAGGTTGACCACCGCGAACGCGCGAAACGCCGGCACCAGGGACTTGCCCTTCTTCCACACGTAACCGCGACGGTCGATGGTCTTCATCACGCTCGCGTAGGTCGAGGGGCGCCCAATGCCGAGGTCCTCGAGCTTCTTGATCAGTGTCGCTTCAGAGAAGCGGTCGGGCGGCTGGGTGTCATGACTCTTCATCGCGACACTCTCGACACCCACCAATCCACCCTCGGTCAGCGCTGGCAGGATTCGTTCCTGGTCGGCCAACTCGGCTTCGGGGTCGTCGGTGCCTTCCACGTACGCCCGGCGAAATCCCGGGAACTCGATGCGTAGACCCGTCGCTGTCAAACCGGCCTCGACGTCGCCGTCGAGACCGCTCACCGCACCAAGGTCACAGCGCATTCGCACCCGGTCCTGGGTGAGGCGAGCGTCAACCATCTGCGAGGCGATGGTGCGCTTCCAGATGAGGTCGTAGACGGCCAATTCATCGCCCCCGAGGCTGGACTGGGCCTCGTCGAGGGTTCGAAAGGCCTCGCCCGCCGGACGGATCGCCTCGTGGGCCTCTTGGGCGTTCTTGACCTTTCGGTCGTAGCGGCGTGGCGACTCCGCCACGTAGTCGTCACCGAACATGGAGGCGGCCATGGAACGCGCGGCGTTGATGGCCTCGTCGGACAACGTGGTGGAGTCGGTGCGCATATAGGTGATCCAACCCTGCTCGTAGAGCCGCTGCGCGGCGCGCATCGTGCGTTCGGGGTCAAAGCGCAGCTTGCGGCTCGCCTCGATCTGCAACGACGACGTCATGAATGGCGCCTGGGGTTTTTGCGTGCGCGGGGTCGACGTGATGGATACCACGGTCACGTCGCGTCCGGTGAGCGCGTCGGCGACCGCTCGCGCCGTCCCCTCGCTCAGTACCTCCACACTGGCCGAAGGGTCGAGGCGTCCCGAGGCGTCGAAGTTCTTGCCAGTGGCCAACGGGGCACCGTTCAACGTGTCGACGGTCGCTTCGAAGATGGTCGAGGCATTCAACGTGGCCGTGACGTCGAACCAGGTGGCCGAGGTGAAGGCCATGCGCTCGCGTTCACGCTCGCACACCAGTCGGATGGCGACCGACTGCACGCGGCCCGCCGAACGGGCCTTGTCCACCGCTCGCCACAAGACCGGCGACACTTCGTACCCCACGAGGCGGTCGAGGAACCGACGACCCTCCTGAGCGTCGACCAGTCGCAAGTCGAGGTCGCGGGTGTCATTCACCGCGCGTTCGATGGCGGCGGGAGTGATTTCGTGAAAGACCATCCGCTTGACGGGGACTTTGGGGTTCAGAACCTCCTGGAGATGCCAGGCGATCGCCTCGCCCTCGCGGTCCTCGTCGGTCGCTAGGTAGAGCTCGTCAACCTCCTTGAGCGCGGCCTTGAGTTCGCTGACGATCTTCTTGCGGTCGCTCGAAACGACGTACACCGGCTTGAAGTGGTCGTTCACGTTGATGCCGAGGCGAGCCCATTTCTCGCTCTTGACCGACGCGGGAATATCCGCGGCGCTCTGGGGCAGGTCGCGGATGTGGCCGATCGAGGGCTTGACGATGTAATCGGGCCCGAGCATGCCCTGAATGCGGGTGGCCTTCGCCACCGACTCCACGATCACCAGTGCTCGTGCCATATTCACCACCTTTCGCCAACTCGTCGGCTATTCGTACACCAAGATAGACACCCGCACGCGGCCCATCGGCGATGAGCGCGGGCGACTACCCGAACCGAGTATTTCTAACACTCACCAACGGTCGGTGCCGTGATCAGGTCTAATCGTCGCTCGCCGGAGCGGCCACGATCTCGTACTGAGGATTGAGGATAACTGCCTCACGACGCAGCGAGGTGACGGTGCCGCGCACCAGCAACCGCGTGCCGCGCTCGATACCCGGCACCACCGCGCGACCTTGGAAGATGAGCGCCACGGAACCGGAATTGTCAACGATCATGCAGCGCAGATCACTGGTGCCGTTCTCGCGAGTGATCGTCATGGCACGCACGCGACCGGCGATCTCCACGAAATTGCGCTCACGCAGTCCACCGATGGGTACCGAACCGCCCGAGCGCTCGGCCAGTTTGACGTCGGCTTCGAGGTGCGACTCCTCACGCACGCCCCCGCGCACCACCTCGTCGCTGATGGGCACCTCGGTGAGATCGCCTTCGGCCAGGCGTCGTCGGCTCGCGCGATACGGAATGATCGTCGCCGCGGTGCGCGGGATCTGCATCACCGCGCCGGCCATCGCGTCGGCAGTGCGGTCGTGCAATAGACGCTGCAGTCGTGAGACGAAGCCACGGCGCGGCAGGATCACCATGCAAAAGACGTCGGGGTCGCGCACCACGTCGGCCACCAGTTCCAGCGCCGCGCGGTCCAGGCGACGGTCCTCGCACTCGACCACCTCGAGGCTCACCGGTTCCGACGCCGTATTGGGACGTCCCCATCGCTCCTCGAGCAAGCGAGTGACTATCGGGTCGATGTCGAAGTGCACCGCGCGCACCGAGTAGGCGTTCAGTGTGTTGCAGTACTGCAGGGCTCGCTCGGTCGCCAGGTCGTAATGATCAACGAAGACGATCACACGATTGGTACGGATGTTCATCGTCTCGCTGGTGGCCGTGGACTCGAACGCGTGCACCTCGCGCTCGTATTGCTTGTGGAACCGGATCAACGCCAAGTACATGATCGGACCGACGACGGCGATGATCCAGGCGCCCTCCTTGAACTTCACCGTAATGAATATGGCGACCACCAGAGCGGTCACGCAGGCGGACAGCCCATTGATGAAGACGCCGCGACGCCAGTGCGCGTCGCGCGTTCGGCGGTGCCGAGCGACCATACCCAAACCGGCCATCGTGAAGCCAGTGAAGACGCCGATGGCGTAGAGCGCCACGAGGGAGTTGACGTTGCCCTTGAAGACGATGATCAGCGTGAGCGACACGACGCCCAGCAAGATGATGCCGTTGGAGAAGGCCAGGCGGTGCCCACGCTTGGTCAACTGGCGTGGCAGGTACTTGTCCGTCGCCACGTAGTTGGCGAGGAACGGGAAACCGTTGAAGGACGTGTTGCCGCCGGTGTAAAGGATCAAGACGGTGGCGAACTGCACGAAGAGGAAGATGACGTGACCGGCGCCGTGGTAACCAAAGACCGCGCCCACCTCTTGGGAGACCACCGTCGGCGAGCCCGATGCGTACGGCAGCGCGTGCGTCCAGTGCGCCAACAGTGCCGTGCCGATCAGCAAGAAGCCCAGGACACTCGACATGACGATCAGCGTCTGGCGAGCGTGCAGCGACTCCGGGCGCTTAAAGCTCGCCACGCCATTGGAGATGGCCTCGAGTCCGGTAAGCGACGATCCACCATTGGCGTAGGCGCGCAACAGCGAGATGAACGCGAGACCCATCAGCGGACCCGATCCAGGAGTGCCGAGGTGGTAGCCCAAGGCCGTGTTCGTCGGAACGACGACCGAATGCAGGGTCCCGGCGAAGTACTTGTAGTAACCGAAGATGATCGTCGAACCCAGACCCAGGATGTAAAGGTACGTCGGCAGGGCGAAATAGCTGCCGGCCTCGCGCAGGCCGCGAAGGTTGCCGAAGATCAGGATCATTACGATGGCGATGGTGATCTTGAGCGCGTAAGGCTTGAGCCCCGGGATCGCACTGGTCAACGCGTCGGTGCCCGCCGAGCACTGCACCGCGACGGTCACGGTGTAGTCAATGAGCAGGGCTACCGCGGCGATCTGGGCGATCTTGGGTCCGAAATTCTCGCGCGCGACGACGTAGGCGCCACCGGCCAGGGTGTAGTACTTGATCACGTCCCAGTACGACAGCGTCACGAAGAGCAGGACGCCGATGATCACGAACATGATCGGCACGACCAAGGCGAACGCCGCGATGCCGATGAACGGCGTCATCTGGGTGAGGATCTCCTCGGTGCCGTACGCCGAGGACGAGATGCAGTCCGGCGCCAGCACGCCCAGCGCGATCGAACGCCCCAGGCGCTCACCGCTCAACTGCTCGGTGACGTAGGGCTTGCCCAGCAAGATGCGCTTGACGCGATAGCCAAGACTCTCGGGGTACACCGACGCGAGGTTGGCGTGCGAGGTGAGCACCGGCGAGTTCTTAGCCAGTTGTTTATCCGCTTCAGACACGATGACCACCATAGACCGCAGGCGCAAATTGAGCCGATAGTTGCGGGTCCGCGACCAACTGTGGTGAGATGGGCGCGTGCATATCGTTGTCGTCGGCTGTGGCCGTGTAGGGTCCGGGTTGGCGACGCAACTCTCCGATGAGGGCCATTCGGTCGTGGTCATCGACAAGAATCGTGACGCGTTTCGCCGTCTCGTCCACTTCAACGGGCGCACCATCCACGGCTCGGGCTTCGATCGTGACGTTCTGGCCAAGGCCGAGGCCGGTCAGGCCGACGCGCTGGCGGCGGTGACCCGCGGGGACAACACCAACATCCTGTGCGCGCGCATCGGCCGTGACAACTACGGCATCAAGAACATCGTGGCGCGCATCTACGACCCCCAGCGTGCGGGCATCTACATGAAGCTCGGTATTCCCACCGTCGCCACGTCACTGTGGACGACCCAACAAGTCAAGAAGTGGATCATCCCGGCCGACGACACGGTCGAATGGACTGATGGCACCGCCACCTTGCAACTGGTCGAGCGCGTGGTGCCCGACCACTTGGCCGGTAAGGAACTCAGCCACTTCTCCCTCGGTACCCAGGTCCGCCTCATCGGACTGATCCGCGGCGGCAAGGGCCGCGTCGACATCGACGGGCTGTTCGCCCAAGAAGACGACGTGATGGAGTTCATGGTCACCACGGAGGGATTCGCGGAACTCAACGCCTACCTGGAAGAGCCCGGAAAATGAGGATCGTCATCGCCGGCGGCGGCTCCGTGGGCACGGCCATCGCGCTCGACTTGGTCGACCGCCACCACGACGTCACCCTCATGGAGCACGAGACCGAGGTCGCCGAGAAGTTACGCGGCGCGTTGCACGGCGTCAACGTCGTCGCCGCCGACGCGTGTGAGTACTCCTCTCTGTCCGCGGTCGACCTTCGCGGGGCCGACGTCATCATCGCCGCCACCGGCGATGATGAGGACAACCTGGTGGTGAGCTGGCTCGCCAAGCAGGAATTCGGCGTGCCGCGCGTGATCGCGCGCATCAACAACTCGAAGAACGAATGGCTCTTTCGCGAGACCTGGGGCGTCGACGTCGCGGTGTCGACGCCAGCGCTGATTACGTCACTGGTGGACGAGGCGGTGGAAGTGGGCTCGATCATCAACCTGATGGACCTGGCGCACGGCCGCATGCACTTAGTGGAGATCACCCTGGCGCCGGACGCCCCCGCCGTGGCCTACGGTCAGACCCTGGACGAGTTGCGACTGCCCGACAATGTGCGTGTGGTCACCGTCGTACGCAACGACCAGCCCATGGTCCCCTCCGAGACCATGCACTTCCTCGAGCACGACCACGTGATCTTGATCACGCGTGGCGACGCCAAGGATTCGTGCGCCGCCGCCTTCATCGGCTAGCGGCCACCCGTCACCGAGAAATCGCGACCTAGCATGGACAGCGTGCGTGCCGCCTTCTTCGACCTCGACAAGACCGTCATCGCCAAGGCGTCGATGGTCGCACTCGGTCCCGAATTGCACGCTCGTGGGCTGTTGCGCAAGCGCACCCTCATCCGTGGGGTCTTCTTACAGATCCTCTTCCTGCGCTTCGGTGCCAGCGAGGAGCGTCTGGCGAAGATCCGCAGTTCCGTCCTCAAGATCACCAAGGGCTGGGACCACGACGAGGTGCGCACGCTGGTGGCCGAGACGCTCAACGAGATCATGGAGCCGCTGATCTACTTCGAGGCGATGGAACTGATCCGTCATCATCAACAAGAGGGCGACGAGGTGTGGCTCGTGTCGACATCACCCGCGGAGATCGTCGAACCCTTCGCCGAGATCCTGGGTATTACCGGCTCCATCTCCTCCAAGGCGATGATCGACGAAAACGGAAAGTTCACCGGTGAGATGGAGTTCTACGCCGTGGGCGAGAATAAGGCCGTCGCGATGCGCGAGGTCGCCGCCGATCGGGGCATCGACCTCGAGGAGTCCTTCGCCTACTCCGACTCCGAGACCGACATCCCCATGCTTCTCGCCGTGGGTCATCCCTTCGCAGTGAACCCGGACCGTGCGCTGACCAAAGTTGCCCACGAGAACGAGTGGCCGATACTCTCCTTCACCCACAAGGTGCGACCCCACGACGGGCACCGGGGACGCACTCCGTTCGTCGTGTCGGCCGCGGTACTCGGGGTATTGGCGCTGATCGGGCGCAGTCAAGCCCGCCGCTGATACCAGCACCGCCGCCCTCGGGCGGCGAAGTGCCGGTTCCTAGAGCGTCAACAGGTCGCGCGCGCCGGTGTCCGAGGACGGGTGACGCAACTTGCTCATCGCGCGCGCCTCGATCTGGCGGATGCGCTCGCGCGTGAGGTTCATCTCGGCGCCCACGTCCTCCAAGGTGCGGATCTCTCCGGCACCGTCGAGACCGAAACGCATGCGCAGGATCTTCTGTTCGCGCTCGTCGAGGGGCTGCAGGAGCTTTTCGATGGCGGCTGGCATCATCTTGACCGCGGCCACGTCAAAGGGCGACTCGGCCGAACGATCCTCGACCACGTCACCGAGCTCGGCGTCGCCGTCCTCGCGCAGGGGCTCGGAGAGCGAAATGGGCTCGGAGCGGAAGCGCAGGGCCTCGATCAACTTGTCCTCGGGCATCTCGCACTCGTCACAAAGTTCCTTGATGGTGGGGGGACGGCCAAACTTCAGTTCCAGTCGTGACTGGGCCTTCTGCACGCGCGCCAAGGTGTCACCGGCGTGCACCGGCAGACGGATCGTGCGCCCGGTGTTGGCGATGCCGCGGGTGATGGCCTGACGGATCCACCACGTGGCGTAGGTCGAGAACTTGAAGCCCTTGCGCCAGTCGAACTTCTCGACGGCGTGCATCAATCCGAGGTTTCCCTCTTGGATCAGGTCGAGTAGCGGCAGACCCGAGGCCTGGTACTTCTTGGCGATGGAGACCACCAGTCGCAGGTTCGACTGCACGAAGTCGCGCTCGGCCTGGTCGCCACGGTGCGCCGCACGCTTCAAGGCCGCCTTCTTGGTGGGAGTGAGCTTGATCTTCTTATCGGTCTCGGCGGCTTCGAGCTCGGCCTTGGCCTCGCGGCCCTCTTCGATGGTCTGGGCCAGGTGGACCTCGTCATCCTTGGTCAGTAGGGTGTACTGACCGATGTCTGAAAGGTACAGGCGGACGAGGTCTTCGTCGTCGCGATCTACGCGGTCCTTGGCCATGGCGCTCCTTGAAGTCGTGCCGGGGAATTCCGGCAGTACTAGTTATACGGTCGCCCGCAACCTGAGCCCCGTTTAATCGCTCTGACCAAGACTTTCAGCCATTCCTGCCGCGTCAAGCACGTCCACGAGTGCTCGGGCGGCGTCCGCCCAGGCCGGATCGTCGCGCGGATCCTCGCCCGCCACCACGTCACCCACCGCCAGTATCTCGCCCACCACCAGGTCCGAACCGTGACGCAGGGTCTGACGTCGGCTCTCGTCGGTCTCATCCTCGAGGTAGTCGCGCAGGGACACCAGCAAGCGCGGCCCCAGGACCATCGCCAGGGCGTAGAGCGTGAGGGCGCCCGTCTCGTCTTCGGCCATCGAATTGGCGATGATGGCTACCACGAGCGGATCGGCGATGACGTCGGCGTCGCGTAGCTCGAGCGCCAACGCACCGAAGGTCCGGCTCGCCTCGTGCAGTCGCACCACGAACGCATCGTGGGTCGCGCGAGGCGCCGCTTCGCCGAGTGAGAGGTACAACGCGTCATAGAGCGTCGCGAGGTGGTGGCCAGCGGGCCAGTCGCTCACGGCGTCTCCGGGCGGAAGGCGTTCGTGATGGGCATGCGCCGATCGCGTCCAAAGGCCTTCCTCGAGATCCGCACCCCCGGCGGCATCTGACGGCGTTTGTATTCACTGGCGTCCACGAGGCGCGTGATGCGCAGCACCAGCTGCGCGTCGTGTCCGGCGTCGATCATCTCCTGGGCCGTCGCGTCGTCCTCGACGTAGAGCTCGAGCAGCGGGTCGAGTTGCTCATAGGGCGGCAGCGACTGATCGTCACGCTGGTCGGGGCGCAACTCCGCCGACGGTGCCTTCACGAGTACGTCCACGGGAATCGGCTCGGGGTCTCCTTGAGCGGCCGCGAGTTCGTTGCGGTAGCGACAGAGTTGGTACACCAGCGTCTTGGGCACGTCTTTGATGACCGCGAAACCTCCGGCCGAGTCGCCGTACAAGGTTGAATAGCCCGTGGCCATCTCGGACTTGTTCCCGGTCGTGAGAACGATGGCTCCCGTCTGATTCGACACCGCCATCAGGAGAACGCCTCGTATCCGCGACTGGAGGTTCTCCTCGGTCAGCCCCTGGAGCGGCTCGTGCATGGCGTCCTCGAGCATCGTCATCACCGTCGAGTGAGCGGCCTCGATGGGGATCGTGTCGATCTCGATATCGAGACGTCGCGCCAACTCGTAGGCGTCACGCACCGAGTGCTCCGAGGAATACCGCGACGGCATCGCGAACCCGTGCACGGCGCGCGAACCGACGGCGTCGACTGCGATGGCGGCCACCAACGAGGAGTCGACCCCGCCCGAGAGACCCAAGATCGCCGATCGAAAGCCATTCTTGCGCAAGTAGTCGCGCGTGCCCATGACTAGGGCGTCGTAGATCTCGGCGACGTCCGTGGCTGGCTCGGCCACGTGGTTCACGTGCGGTGAGAGGACCATGCGTTCGTCACGGGCGTACATCGTGTCCAGGATCACGCCCGCTCGCGACGGACGTGATTCGACCTCGACGACGAGTAACTCCTCCTGGAAGGCCGCCGCGCGAGCGATCACGCGTCCGTCGGCGTCGACTACGACGCTCTGTCCGTCGAAGACCAGTTCGTCCTGTCCTCCGACGAGATTCACGTAAGCGATCGGGCACCCCGTCTCGAAGGCGCGTTCGCGCAGCATCGCCTCGCGTTCGTCGCGACGACCCCGGGCGAAGGGTGAGGCGTTGGCGACCACCAACAACGTGGCGCCCTGGGCGGCCAACTCCGCGGCCGGACCGGCGAAGGTCCACACGTCCTCACAGATCAACATCCCGACGGCCACGCCGTCGATGTTGACGATGGTGCCCGGACCGACGCCGGGGTGAAAGTAACGCTGCTCGTCGAACACGTCATAGTTCGGAAGAAGTCGTTTGGTCGCGATGGGTCCCACGCCGCGCGACGACACGGCCGCCAGGGTGTTGGCGATGTGCGGCGACGCGACGCGGCCCTCGTTCGCCAGTCGCGTCACGTCGCGGCCATCCATCGAGGGCGCGAGGACCACATCGTCACCCTCGGCGACGATCGTGCCGACGAGGAGTGGCGGCAAGTTCTGCGCACGCGCCAACTCCTCGAGTGAAGATCGAGCCGATTCGCAAAAACCCTCCTTGAGCAGGAGATCTTCGGGCGGATACCCGGTGAGGGCCAACTCGGGGGAAATGACGAGCGCCGCACCGACCGATGCGGCCTGCGTGCGCAAGCGATGAAGGGTCTCGACGTTCTGGCTCAAACCCCCGACCACCGAATTCATTTGGGCCAGGGCGATGCGAAGGGCAGGCACGAAGAGAGCCTACCGGCGCTGTTACAAAGTCTTCGGGCGAAGGTTTACACAGGGTTAACAGAACGGGGGGTACGGCTATGTTGCCCTCCGGCAAACTGGAGTGTCGCGTGCAGCACGCGCCGATTGCGTAAGGAGCGATTATGTCGTATCAGGCTGAATACATCTGGATAGACGGAACCGAACCCACTCACGAGTTGCGCTCGAAGACGCGCATCATCGCCGACGGGAAGAAGCCGATCATTTGGGGCTTCGACGGATCGTCCACCAACCAGGCCACTGGTCACTTCTCGGACTGCGTTTTGATCCCGGTGTGGACCTGTAAGGACCCGCTGCGCGGACCCAAGGACATCCTCGTGCTCTGCGAGGTCTTGAACGCCGATATGACCCCGCACCCCACCAACACTCGCCACGCCGCGGCCGAGGTCGCCAAGAAGTACGCCAGCTACGAGCCGATGTTCGGCATCGAGCAGGAGTACACCTTCTTCCAGGACGGCCGCCCCTACGGCTGGCCCGAAGTCGGCTTCCCCGCGCCCCAGGGTCCCTACTACTGCGGCGTCGGCGGCTCGAAGATGCCCGGTCGCGACATCGTCGAGGCCCACACCCTCGCCTGCATCGAAGCGGGCATCGGCATCGAAGGGACTAACGCCGAAGTGATGATGGGCCAGTGGGAGTTCCAACTCGGTGTGCTCGACACCCTGGCCATCAGTGACCAGATCTGGGTCGCGCGCTGGCTGCTCAAGCGAATCGCCGAGGAGTTCGACGTCGAGGTGTCATTCGACGCCAAGCCGGTCAAGGGCGACTGGAACGGTGCGGGTGCGCACACCAACTTCTCGACCAAGCAGATGCGTGCGGTGGGCGGCTGGGACGCCATCATCGCCGGCTGCGAGGCGATTGGTACTCGCGTGGACGAGCACATCGCCGGTTACGGTGTCGGCATCGAGGAGCGCCTGACGGGGGCCCACGAAACCGCGCACTACACCAAGTTCTCTTACGGGGTCTCGGACCGCGGTTCGTCGATCCGCATCCCCGGCGGCGTCGCGCGCGACAAGAGGGGCTACCTCGAGGACCGTCGTCCGAACGCCAACATGGACCCCTACGTGGTCACGCGCCTGATCGTCGAGACGGTCTGTGGTGCCGCGGCCGCTAAGGCTCCCGCGAAGAAGGCTCCCGCGAAGAAGGCGGTTGCGAAGAAGGCGGTTGCGAAGAAAGTCGTAGCGAAGAAGGCTCCCGCGAAGAAGGCTGTTGCCGCCAAGTAATTTCCCCCCAAGGAAATCCTGACGAGACCCGTCACCGGTCCGGTGGCGGGTCTCGTCTTTCCCCCACTTTGGCGCCACTCGAAGAAGGTGCGAGAATGACTCATATGCAAAGCCAGGCCCAATACGTACTGCGCACCGTCGAAGAGCGCGGTGTGCGCTTCGTACAACTCTGGTTCACCGACGTCCTGGGTCGCCACAAGGCGTTCCACGTCACCCCCGCCGAACTCGAGGACGCGCTCGATCAGGGCATGACCTTCGACGGCTCCTCCATCGACGGATTCTCGCGCACGTCAGAGTCCGACGTGCTCGCGCGACCCGACCTCACGACCTTCCAACTACTGCCGTGGTACGACGAAGGCACCGGCATCGCCCGCGTCTTCTGCGACATCGTCAACATCGACGGCACCCCCTTCGACGGTTGCCCGCGCCAACAGTTGCGCCGTGTCCTCGACGGCGCGCGCAACCAGGGCTACAACTTCTACGTCGCGCCGGAGATCGAGTACTTCTACTTCTCCTCGTCAGCCGAGAATGGTCGCCCCGAGCCCATCGACCGCGGCAGCTACTTCGATCTCACGACTGACGACGTCGCGAGCCAGTTACGTCGGCGCACGGTGCTGACCCTCGAGGAGATGGGCATCGGGGTCGAGCACGCTCAGCACGAGGACGCCCCCGGCCAACACGAGATCGACCTGCGCTACACCGACGCCTTGACGATGGCCGACACCGTGATGTCGGTGCGCCACGTGGTCAAAGAGCTCGCCCGTCAGGTTGACGTCTCGGCGAGCTTCATGCCCAAGCCGCTGGTTGGAGTACAGGGCTCAGGCATGCACACCCACCTCTCGCTGTGGCGCGACGACAAGAACGCCTTCATCGGTGAAGGGGCCTACGGCCTCAGCGAAGTGGCGATGAAGTTCATGGCGGGACTGCTGTACCACGCTCCCGAGATCACCGCCATCACCAACCAGTGGGTCAATTCCTACAAACGATTGATGCCCGGCGCCGAAGCACCGGTGGGTGTGGAATGGGCTCGCTTCAACGCCGCCGCGCTCGTGCGCGTGCCCTCGGTCAAGCCCGCGCGCATCGACTCGACGCGACTCGAATACCGTTCACCTGATCCAGCGGCCAATCCCTACCTGGCCTTCGCCGTGATCCTGGCCGCCGGACTTCGCGGCGTGAACGGTGACTACGAACTGCCCCGTGAGGGCGAGCGCGTCGCCGCCCTGCCCCAATCTCTCGGTGAGGCCGTGGACCTGATGGCCACGTCGGACCTCCTCCTCGAAACCATCGGCGAGCACCAAGTCGAGTGGTTCTTGCGTAATAAGCGTGCCGAGTGGGACGCCTACCGCGCACAGGTGACACCCTTTGAGCTCGAAAGGTATCTCCCCCTCCTGTGACCGACGTCGTCCTCTGCGTTCCCTCGTGCGATGGGCCCATCCGCAAGGCGTTCGACGTCACTGGCGTGACGCCCGTGGTCGCCGCCACCGGACGACTCAATGAGATCTCTGCCCTCGAACCCACCGAAGGCTTCGCGGGTGCGGTGATCAACGCCTCGGCGTTTCCCTTCACCGAAGCCATGAACCTGTGTCGCCAATTGCGCAGTCGTGAACGCACCAGCGGGCCGGTCATCTTGCTCCTGGATCACTACCAACTCGACGACCTGACGTTCCGCGAGGACCTCTTCGACGACTTCGTGGTCGGCCCCTTCGACGTCAGTGAACTCGCGACGCGCTTGCGCCACCGCCTGCGCCGCTCGGGCAACGACACCGTGGCTCCACGCATCGATCACGGCGGTCTCTCGATGAACCTCGAGACTTACCAGGCCACCATCGCCGGACGGGTGATGGACCTCACTTACATGGAGTATGAGTTGCTGCGCTTCCTCGCGACTAATCCCAACCGAGTATTCACCCGCGAGACCCTGCTGAGTCGAGTGTGGGGATACGAGTACTACGGCGGGGCACGCACGGTCGACGTCCACGTGCGCCGTCTACGCGCGAAGTTGGGCGAGGAACACGCGCACCTGATCCAGACGGTTCGTTCGGTGGGTTACAAGTTCGGGACGTCGAACGAGTTCGACGTCAACTGAGCGGCGCGAACGCCCACAGCTCGACCTCCGCGCGCGCGCCCGCCATGGGAATGCCCGCGATCTGGATCGTCGAACGCGTCGGACGCGGCGTCTCGAACGCCGCAATCCATACCTCGTTGCAGGCCGCGAAATCGGCGACGTCCATTAAGAACAGCGTGCCCTTGACCACCTGAGCCATTGTTGCGCCGTTCTCTCTCAACAGGACTTCGGCATTGACCAGAGCCTGGCGCAATTGCTCGGCGGCGCCGCCTTCTACGAGGGTCGGCGGGACGACGCCCGGCACGACGCCCAGTTGGCCCGAGAGGATCACGAAGTCGCCGGCGCGCAGCGCGGGAGAATAGGGGCCCAAGGGAATCGACATCGGCGGCTCAGCTAAAGGAGTTGCCGCAGCCGCAGGTGCGCGTGGCGTTCGGGTTGGTGATGTGGAACCCCGCACCCTGTAATCCGTCGGCGAAGTCCAGCGTCGAGCCGGTCAACAGGTCGGCGCTCGCCGGGTCGACAGCCACTTTGACGCCCGAGAACTCACTCACGATGTCGTCGTCGGCGAATTCGGAGTCGAAGAACATGTCGTAGTTAAAGCCCGAGCAGCCGCCCGGCTTGACGGCGACGCGCAGGGCGAGGACCTCGTCGGTCTCTTCGCCAGCAATCAACTCGGCGACCTTCGCAATGGCGGCGTCGGTGAGTGTGATCGGCTCGGCGTTCTTCTTCGAGAGCGTGATTGTGGTCGTGGTCGCGTCGGACATGCAACTCCTTTGACAAGTTCTGAGCACCATCGTAGCGGCGCCCACGGCCGATGGCTACGGGTAATCGACCCGGTAACGTCACCTTGTGGAGCCCACGCAAGCCATTCTCGAACGCCTCGCCCTGGTGCGCGACCCTGAACTCGGGGCGTCAATCGTCGAATTGGGCATGGTCGGCCACGTCCGGGTCGATGCGGGCGTTGCCCACGTCGAGGTTGCCCTCACCACCGCCAGTTGTCCTTTGCGCGGGGATATCGAGCGTGACGTGCGAGAGGCCGTTCTCGATATTGAGGACATCCATGACATCGTCCTCACCATCGGTGTGCTCGATCCGACGGCGAAGGCCGCCCTGATGCGCACGGCTCGTGCACTGGCACAGGCTCGCGCTCCCCAGACCTCCATCCCTCGCAAGGCACCGGTGTTGATGATCGCCTCAGGAAAAGGGGGCGTGGGCAAGTCCTCGATCACCGCCAACCTGGCCATCGCCCTCGCGAAGTCGGGACTGCGCGTCGGTGTCCTCGACGCCGACATCTGGGGCTTCTCGCTGGCGCGACTCTTGGACATCACCGGCGAGGTCGAGGTACGCAACGCCAAGATGGTGCCTCTCGAAAAACCCTGCGGGTTGGGTTCGGTGTCCCTCCTTTCCATGGGCCACTTGGCCGACGAGAAGCAGGCGCTGCTCTGGCGCGGACTCGTCGTGCAAAAGGCAGTGGCCCAATTCATCGAGGACGCGGATTGGTCGGGCATCGACGTGATGGTCATCGACACTCCCCCGGGCACGGGCGACATCGTAATGACCCTGGCGCGACTCTTGCCGCACATGGGACAGGTGGTGGTGACCACGCCCTCACGTGCCGCCCAACACGTCGCGGCGCGTGCCGCCGACTTCGCCAGCAAATCGCACATCCGCTTGCTCGGCGTGATTGAGAACATGAGCGGCTTCGCTTGCGAGTGCGGCAAGGTGCACGCACCATTGGGAGTGGGTGGCGGACGCGACCTGGCCCACGAACTCGGCGTGGAACTCCTGGCGCAGATCCCCCTACGCGACGACGTCGCCGACGGGGGCGACGAGGGCCTGCCCGTCGCGCTGCAGGAGGATGACGGGGGTACCTTTCACCTATTGGCCCAACGACTGTGGTCACTCACCCCGACGCTGATCCCCGCCGGATGCACCGCGCGACTGCTCGACACCCTCGACGAGGTCGTTGCCGGCACTTAATCGTCGTATCCCGGCTCGCCCGGCAAGACGACGACGATTCGCCCTTCGTGTTCGACCTCGCGAGGTTGCGTGCGCTGCACTCGTGACGTCGTCGCGTGCGCCAGAGCCTCGTCGACGCTGCCCATCGCCGCGAGCCTCCGCAAGGTGTGCACGGTCGGCACCAACATCGTCCATTGCGCCGTCTCGAGTCGGTGTAGCGCCGCACTCGCCGTCGTCCAGAGGTGTTCAGTAACCTCGTGGCCGTCGGCGCGGGCGACTTGCCCGACGGGAGCCACGGCCAAGAAGAAACGCGTGTCGAAACGTCGCGAACGGTTTTCGGGTGTGACCCAATGCGCCAGATAGTGCATCTCTCCGAGCGCCAGCCGTAGTCCCTCGCGTTCGAGGAACTCGGGCCATCCCACCTTGGCGGTGACCAGCTCCGCGCGCCACGCGACCAGTTGAACGTCGGAGACCTCGACGAGGTCGCCCGCGGCGTTGAGCGCGATCAGCAATCCGGCCTCTTCGAACAGCTCACGCAGTGCTGCGCAGTAGTAGGCGAGCGCACCGCTGCCCAGTTCGAGGCGTTGTCCCGCGCTCGCGGCATCGAGGCCGGCGACCAGTCCGCGGCGCACCACCTCGGCGTCCACCTCGTCCACGCCACCCCCGGGAAAGACGTGCGCCCCCGAGGCCGCTGCGGCCTGCGCGCTCCGGCGCAACATAAGAATTTCCAACTTCTGGTTTTGCTCACGAATCACGACGATTGTGGCCGCCGGACGCGGCGTCATTTGGTCCATGACAGAACCTACATAAGAAGCCAACGAGACCGGTGAGCCCTGACGTCCACTAAGTTTGAGGCAACGCCAGTAACAAGGAGCATCGTGGCCAAGACTGTCTCTTCCCCCAAGTCCCCTTCGTCGAAGTCGCCGACCAAGTCGGGTGGTCGACCCGCGGGGCTCTTCACGTGGGTCGCCGTCGGCGTCGTCGTGGTCATCGTGGCCGCCCTCGTGATCGTCAAGGTCGTCAGCGGCGGACCGACGTCTAGCGGTTCGAGTGCCTGGGTCGCCACCGACGCCACAACGGTCTCGCAGATCACTGCGATACCTGCATCGGTATACGACGCCGTGGGCGTCTCGGAGAGCAGTGCCGTCACGGCGCCGTTGCCACTCAAGGGCCAACCGGCATTGACGGCAAAATTGGCCAACGGCACGACGGTGCCGCAGATCCTCTACATCGGCGCAGAGTACTGCCCCTTCTGCGCTGCCCAGCGCTGGGCCACCATCGCCGCGTTGAGTCGATTCGGCACCTGGACGGGCTTGGGCAATACGACGAGTTCCTCGAGCGACGTCTACGCCAACACGCCGACGTTCACCTTCCTCAAAGCCAAGTTCACCTCTAAGTATCTCGTGTTCACCGGTGTCGAGACGCTCTCCAACGTCTATCCCTACGCCACGTTGATGACCCCGACCGCGCAGCAGAAGGCCATCATCGATAAGTACGATACGTCGACCTATATCAACATGAGCGCGAGCAACGATGGCGCCATCCCCTTCATCTCGATGGGTAACAAGTTCCTCGTCTCGGGCGCCAGCTACAACCCGGGTCTGCTGACCGGACTCACCCGCACGCAGATTGCATCGAACCTTTCGGCGACCACGAGCCCGATTACCAAGGTGATCATCACCTCAGCCAACGAGCAGACCGCCGCGATCTGCACCTTGACCAATCAGCAGCCCGCGAACGTGTGCAGTTCGCCGGGCGTGATGGCCGCTAAGACCCTCATGAAGCTCTAGATGGCCCGCACGCTCCAGCCGGTACCGCGCTGGGCGGTGTGGACATCGTGGGTACTGAGCATCATCGGACTCGGTCTCGCCACCTACCTCACGATCGGCCACTTCGAGAGCAAGACGTTCCTCGCGTGTCCCGACACGGGCATCGTCAACTGTGCCAAAGTGACGACGTCGGCGCAGTCATACTTCCTCGGCGTGCCGGTGGCGATCCTGGGACTGATCAACTTCGTCATCTTCACGGTGATCAACTCACCGTGGCTGTGGAAGGTCCAGAACTACTGGATCCACGTCGCGCGGTTCGTGCTCTCGATCGGCGGCATGATCTTCGTGTTGTGGCTGCTCTACGCCGAACTCATGATCATCAACAACATCTGCCTCTACTGCACCGGCGTGCACATCGTGACGTTCGCCTTGTTCGTGGTGCTAATGCGAGTGTGCCCGGTGCAACTGGGTTGGGCCAAGTCAGCGTCGGAGTAACGCGCGGCGCTCCACTTCGGTGAGACCGCCCCAAATGCCGTACGACTCACGCTGCGCGAGCGCACTGCTGAGACAGTCCTCGCGGACGTTGCAGTCCGAGCAGAGTTGCTTGGCTTGGCGCTCACGGCGCGACCGCACCTCTTTAGACTCCATCACGTCAGGTGAGAAAAACAATAAATTCTCGATGCCCCGACACGCTGCCGCATCGGACCATTCGGCTCGCAGTAATGCCATCGCCAACCCCTCGTTTTCCCTGTCTCTGGCAGACTACCTACGTCCGAGCAGGAAGGCAAGATGGCCGACGCCGGGGTAGGAGTTGCCTTGCTACGCTGACACCGTGGCCAATGTTCTAATCGCCAGTGATGTGCCCTCCCTTCGTCAGGAACTTCGAGCGATGCTCGAGGGGCCGGACGTGTTCGTCGAGGAGGCTGGCACCGGACCCGATGTTTTGCGTATTGTGCGTCAGGGGGGAATCGACCTCGTCGTGGCGGACCTTCAAATCGGGGCAATGGGGGGCATGGCCATCTGCATGGAGCTTCGCCACGACGAGTCATACCTGCCCGGTGACCCTACTTCGGTGTTAATGCTGCTCGACCGACGCGCCGACGTCTTCCTGGCGCGACGCGCGGGGGCCGACGGCTTCCTCGTGAAGCCTCTCGACCCTCAGCGGGTCCGCGTGGCAGTTCGCACGTTGCTCAGTGGCGAGGAGTACGACGATGATTTCCTTCGTCCCGCCACCGTGCGCGCCGGCACCTCCGAATGAAGGATCAGCCCCCCACGTCAGGCCTCGCGCGGTTCCGCGCGCGCGTGGGGGTCCGCCACAACGAGACAACCAAGACACCTGAGGCCATAGCGATTCACGCCCGCGTCGACCAGTTGAGCGAGCTTGAATTGCGCGACGTCATGACGCCACGCGTCGACGTGGTGTTCTTGACAATCCCGGTGTCGCCCGAAGCGATCGCCGAAGCCGTGCGCGACACCGGACACTCGTGTTTCCCCGTCGTCGATGGCGACCTCGACGACGTCGAAGGGGTGCTCTTCGTCAACGATCTGTTTCGTTCCACCACTGTGAAGCGCGCCATCGGCGTGGAGTTGCCGTCGGCCAACGAGATTGCCCGCAAGATCCGTCGACCTCTGATGCTGCCCGAAACGCTCGATCTCCTCGAGAGTTTGAAGGAGATGCGCGAGCAGCGCCGGACCTTCGCCCTCGTCCTCGACGAACACGGCGGTGTGGCGGGCGTCATTTCAATTCGTGACATCCTCGAGCAACTCGTCGGCGACCTGAGCGACGAATTCGACGAGGATGACGAGCCAACCATCGTCAAAATTCGTCCCGGACGGTGGCTAGTCGACGGACAGACCCACGTCGACAAAGTCGAGGAGGCACTCGGCCTGGTAATCCCAGAAGGAGAGTACGTCACCTTCGCGGGATATATTTTGGACCTCGCTGGCGAGATCCCTGCCGCTGGTTCGGTCTATACATCAGGCGACTGGAGCTTCCGGGTGCAGTCGATCTCTAAGCGCCGCATCAGCGAGATCGTGGCGGAGTATCACGAGCCCGTAGTGCCCCCAGAGCCGGTCGAATAGCGCTTTGTGTGCACCCGAGCACGCGGACTAGGATTAACAGGCTGCGGGGTAACTCGCCGCGGGCTGTAGCGCAGCTTGGTAGCGCGCTGCGTTCGGGACGCAGAGGTCCCGGGTTCAAATCCCGGCAGCCCGACCACGTAGTTCCTGATGTACAAGGTAGTTCTGGCTCCCATCGTCTAGCGGCCTAGGACACCGCCCTTTCAAGGCGGCAGCACGGGTTCGAATCCCGTTGGGAGTGCAAAGGAAATCGGGC
>Ga0302198_10000532_pt1 | contig 43247 bp, 30 predicted proteins | sample II_Bog_N2_2_FD_193521 | JGI IMG/M metagenome (GOLD analysis project Ga0302198, IMG submission 193521) | Peat permafrost microbial communities from Stordalen Mire near Abisko, Sweden - II_Bog_N2_2 | ecosystem: Environmental > Terrestrial > Soil > Wetlands > Peat | place: Sweden: Abisko...
CGTCCGGTCGTGGTGGTCATCCATGGCGGCGGCTTTGCCATCGGCTCGGCCAATGCCCCGTTTTATGACGGCACGCTGATGGCCCTGACGCACGATGTCGTGGTTGTGGCGATCAACCATCGGCTCAATGCGTTCGGATTTCTGGGGCTTGCGGGACTCGGTGCCGACGAGCGCTTTGCCGGGGCGAACGTCGCGGGATTGCTCGACATCGTGCTGGCGCTCGAATGGCTGCGCGACAATGCGGCGGTGTTTGGCGGCGATCCGGCGCGGATCACGCTGATGGGGCAGTCGGGCGGGGGGTGGAAAATCAGTACGCTGCTCGCGTTGCCCGCGGCGCAGGGGCTGTTTCACCGCGCGGTAGTGCAAAGCGGGTCGTGGCCGGTGTTTACCGATGCCGATGCGGCCGGAGCGCTGACTCATGCGCTGCTTTCCGAACTGGGGTTGGGCGCGGGCGAATGGGAACGGCTGGTCGATCTGGACATGGGCCTGCTGCTGGCCGCGACGGTCAAAGTCGGGCCGCTCGCATTCATGCCTTCGCTCGATCCGCACTTTCTGCCCTGGCAGCCCGATGATCCGCGCGCTCTGGCGCTCAGCGCGCATGTGCCGACGATCATTTCGACCGCGCGCGAGGATGCCGGGCTGTTCTACGATGCGTTCGATCAGACCGATGCCGGGCTGGCCGCGCTGCTGGCCGAACGGTTTGGCAGCGATGCGGGCGATATTCTGTCGCTTTATGGCCATGCCGGGCCGACGCCATATCTGACCCAGGCGCGGATCATGACCGATGCCGGGTTTCGCCGGCTGGCTTATGCGCAGGCCGATGCCCGTGCGGCAGCGGGCGCGCCGGTTTGGCTTTACCGCTGGGACTGGCCGAGTCCGGCGTGGGACGGTCGCTATGGCGCGGCGCATGCGATGGATGTGCCCGCCAGCCTCGCCCGGCCCGATGACCCGCTGCTGGGCGCGGCGAGCGGCGCGGCGGTGCGGATCGTGGCCGAACACAGCGCGATGATCGCCGGTTTTGCCGCCGACGGCGTGCCCGGCGGGCCGCATCGCGAAACATGGCAGCGCTATGAACCGGAAACGCGCGCCTGCCTGCTGGTATCGGATGCCACGCATCTGGTGCATGATCCCGACAGCGAACGTCGCGCGTTTTGGGAGCGCTATCCGTTGCCCGGCACAGTCGCCTGACAGGCGCGCGCTGATGGGGGCTCGCCGATGGGGGCTTCTGCCCCGCCGCCTGCTCGGGTAGAGTCTCGCCCTTGCGACCGATCGGTCGGCGGGAAGGACTTGGCATGATGGATTTGCGCGCCCGATTTGGCCAGATGCTGCCGCTGGCGGTGGTGGGCGGTGCGCTGGTCGGGCTGCTGATTGCCTTTGCCTTGAGCCTTGGCACGGCATCGCGGCAATTCGAACACGCGCTGATCGCGCAGCAACAGGCCTCGTCGGCGGCGGACATCGCGCGCGATGCCGGCACTCGCAGCGCCGCCGCGCTGGCGCAAAGTCTGACGCAGTACCGCGATCTTATCGCTGCCGAAGGGCGCTATCTTACCCCGGCGGAGCGTCCGGCGCAGGAAATGGAGATGCGCCGCGCCGAAGATCTGGCCGCGATGGCGCCGATCCTTGGCCAGCGGGCGCGCCTGACCGCGATGGTCAGGCCGATCGCCATCGAGGAGGCGCGCGAAGTCAGCGTTGCGCGGGCGGAGCTTGACCGCGAGCGGCGCGACACGATCGCGCTCGGTGTCCTGCTTGCCGCGATGGCCTTCGCTGCGGCGGCGTTCGGCGCGCGCCAGTTGCTGGGCGCAAATCGCATCCTGACGGCAGAGCTGGCTGCGCGCACAGCCGCGATCCGGGCGGTCGACCGGTCGCGGCGGTTGTTTTTTGCCAAGGCCAGCCATGAATTGCGAACACCCGTCACCGCGATCCGCATCGCCGCCGAAGTCGCGCTGGAAAGCGGCGGCCCGGCTTGCCAGACGCTGGCCGATATTGTCGCGCAGGCGGGCTTTCTCGATCATCGCATCGCCGACATGCTGGCGCTCGCGCAGGCGGATGAGGGCGGCGGTGAATGCGGCGGTGAGGGCGGGGGCGCGCCAAGGCTGTCGCTTGTGCGCGGCGATCTCGCGGCGGCGATCGATCTCGCGCTCATGCAGGCGGGGGCCTATGCGCGCGCGATCGACGTCGGGCTGGTGTGGGATCGCCCTGCCGATCCGATCCCGGTCTTGCTCGATGCGCGCCGGCTGGGGCAGGCGATCCTGACGGTGATCGACAACGGGCTGAAATTTTCCGACCCGGGCGCCTCGCTGGCCATCGATTGCAAGTGTGAAGACGGGCGCGTGATCGTCACGATCACCGATAGCGGGCCGGGCGTCCTGGCGCGCGATTTGCCGCTGATTTTCGACGCCTATTATCAGGCCGACGACGGGCGCCTGCGCGGCGGAACCGGATTGGGCCTCGCGCTCGCGCGCTGGGTGGTCGAGGGGCACGGCGGGGTTGTTCATGCCGAAAACCTGGGCCATGCCGAAGACGGGGGCGGGGGCCTGCACGGCTGTCGCATCGTGATCGCTCTGCCGCTGGCGGCGGCGGCATGATCCTGCTGGTCGAAGACGATGTGATGATCGGCCGCACCGTGGTGCAGGGCCTGTCGGCGCGCGGGCATGTCGTGCGCTGGCTGCGGCATGGGGCGGGGCTGCTCGATGTCTTGATGGTGGGGGGAATCGCGGTGGTCCTGCTCGATGTGGGCCTGCCCGACGGCGATGGCTTTGCCTTGTGCCGCGCCATGCGGGTTGCGGGGTATACCATGCCGGTGCTGATGTTGACTGCGCGCGGGGCGCTCGACGATCGGCTCGAAGGGTTTGACGCGGGCGCCGACGACTATCTGCCCAAACCTTTTGCCTTTGCCGAACTGGCGGCGCGTGTTGCGGTTCTTGTCCGGCGTTCGGCGCAATTGCTGCCGCCGCCGATCGCGTTCGCGGGGTTGACGCTCGATCCGCTGACCGGCGAAGTGCGGCGCGATGGCCGCCCTGTCGTGGCCGAGCCGCGCACATTGGCCTTGCTGGGCGAACTGGTTCGCGCGCGCGGCGCGATCGTGCCGCGCCAGCGTGTGATCGATGCCGTCTGGGGCGAAGACTCGGTGATTTCGGACAACACGCTCGATGTCGCGGTCAGTGCCTTGCGCCGTCGGCTCGCCGATGTCGCGCCCGATCTGACAGTGCGAGCGGTACGGGGGCAGGGCCTGCACCTCGTCGTGCATTAGACGAACCTGAGCAAAGCATCAGGATTTTGCCGCAAGGCCCTGTTACCATGATCGCATGGTGTGGGGCACGCGCATGACAGGGACTGCAAGGCTGATTTGCGCGGCGGTGTCGATCTGCGCGAACCCGGCGCATGCGCAAACCGACCGGATCGATGAACCGCCGCAAATCGTCGTCACCGCGCCGAGCGGCAGCGACGACGTGGTGCTGGCCGATACCACGGTCAATGCGCAAGTTCTGTCGGGCGACGCGTTGAACCGGCAGCATCACGCCAATCTGGCCGACTTGCTCGATTCCTCGCTCGGCTCGATCTCTTTGAGCAACGGCACCGGCAGCCCGTACCAGAGCGATGTGTCCTATCGCGGGTTTCAGGCGACCTCGCTGCTGGGATCGCCCACCGGGCTTTCGGTCTGGCTCGACGGGGTGCGGATGAACGAACCGTTCGGCTCGATCGTCAACTGGGATCTGATCCCGATGAACGCGATTTCCGCAGTCGAAATCCTGCCCGGATCAAACCCGTTGTTCGGGCTGAACACATTGGGCGGCGCGCTCGTGCTGACGACAAAGAACGGGGCGGACAACGGCGGCCTTGGTGTGACGGTGCAGGGGGGGTCGTTTGCCAGACGTGCCATTTTGGCGGAAGCGGGCGGTACACTTGCTGGAAAAAGCCTCGATTGGTTTGTTTCCGGAAATTTCGATGACCAGAACGGCTATCGTTGGTACACGCATACCCGCGTCAGCCAGGGCTATGGCAAACTGCGCTGGCAAGGGGGCGGGACGCATGCCGAGCTTGGCGTGTTGTGGGCCGATACCTCGCTCAACGGCACGCAAAGCTTGCCGTTGTCGATGCTGGGCACGCCGCAAAGCGCCTATACCTGGCCCGACAATGTCTCGAACAATCAACTGGTGATCAATCTCAAGGCCGATACGCGTCTGTCAGACGTGCTCAAGCTCAGCGCAAACCTGTATTATCGTCGCTCGGATTCGCATTCGAGCAACAGCAACGCCAGCCTGGGCGACGCTTGCGATGGCGTCACGTATGATTGCAGCGCGCTTGCACCGGGCGGGACGGCGCGCGATCTGTTTACGACGAACCCGTTCCAGAGTGCGGCTTTTACCGCCTATGCCGGTGGCTTGCCGATTCACGACTATACCAGCGGCATCAACACTACGCTGGTCACCTCCGACGTTTATCAGCACAGTTTTGGCGGCAATGCGCTGATCGATCTGGATGCGTCGCTGGGGCGGTTCGTCAACGATCTCAATCTCGGCGGCAGCTTTGAAATCGCGACGATCCGCAGTGATCAGGCGACCGGTCTGGCGCAACTGGTGAATTACCAGACCGTGGCCATGGCGTCGAACCCGCTTTATGGCAGCGCGGCGGGGTTTGCGGGCAGTCCGCTGATCAACGCGGTGGCGGTTTCGTCGCACAACCGGGCGCTCAATCTGTTTGCGCGCGACATGGTCAAGCTCACGCCCAAGCTCAGCCTGACGGCATCGCTCAGCTATACTTTGACTCACCTCGATCTTTTCGGGACCAACGCCACGTTGCTCGATGCAAGCGGTGGCTATGTCTGGACCAGCCCTGACGGGGCGACGTATTATAACCCGGCCTATCTCGGCGCGACCACCTGGGACGCTGCGTCGGGCGCTTTGGTCACGGCCGCCGCGCCCGAAGGCGCAACTGCCGGGCCCGAAGTCGATCCGGTCAATGGCGTCCACACCTATCACCGGTTCAATCCGGCAGTGGGGCTTGCCTGGAATCCGCGTGGCGAAGTGGGCTTTTTCGCCAGCTACAGCGAAGCGATGCGCGCGCCGACGGCGATCGAACTGGCCTGCGCCGATCCCGCCCGGCCCTGTTCGCTGCCCACCGGGTTTAACGGCGATCCCGATTTGCGCGCAGTGGTTGCGCACAGTCTCGAACTCGGCGCGCGCGGCGCGATTGCGCGGCGGTTCGGCGCGCGGCGCCTCGGCTGGAATGCGGCAGTCTATCGGACGCTGGTGGACAACGACATTCAATTCATCTTTGGCGCCTCGGGCCTGGGCTACTTCGCCAATCTGGGGCGGACCGAGCGCAGAGGTTTTGAACTGGGCCTGACCGCCGAGTGGGCGCGGGTGCAGGTGTCGGCCAACTATGGCCATGTTGCGGCAACCTATCGCGAGGGTTTCATCGATTCCGTTGGTGACAGCGTTGCGCCCGGCGCCCGCATCACCGGCATTCCGTCGCAGTCGTTGAAGCTGCGCGCCACATATCGCCCGATCGAAGCCGTCACGATCGGCGCCAATCTGATCGCGGTATCGGGCCAATATGCCCACGGCGACGAGGCAAACACGCAGCCTGCCGTACCGGGCTATGCGCTGGTCAATTGCGATCTGTCGGTCACACCGCTGCCTCGGTTGGAACTGTTCGGCACGGTGACCAACCTGTTCGACAGGCATTATGCAACGTTTGGTGTGATGGGCACCAACATCTATACCGGGGGCGAAGAGCAGTTCCGCACCCCGGCACCCGGCCGTGCGGTCCTTGGCGGTATTCGTTACCGTTTTGGCGGCGGCCATCCTGCGGCGAATATGGACTGACCCCCCGACCCCCCCACATTCCTCGGGGGGAGCCATCGTCCTGTTCGACCAAACCCCTTGCGGGCCGGCACTGCCCCACCTACCCCTTGGTGCCGGTCCGCAATGCGGCCTTTCGAATTACCCGATCGGCCCGCCCAGCGCGCGCACGATCGCGACGCCCGCTTGCGCGCGGCGCGTCCGCACCGCGAGCAGCGCGCGCGCGGCGTTAAGCGCGTCGGTCTGCGAGGTGACGACTTCAAGATAGGTCGCGGCGCCTTCGCGATAGCGGGTAAACGACAATTGGCTGGTGGCTTCGGCGGCCTTGACCGCGATTTCCTGTTCCCCGGCCTCCCGCGTCAGATCGCGCGCGGCGGCGAGCGCGTCTTCGACTTCGCGGAATGCGCCGATTACAGTCGTGCGGTAGGCGGCGGCGCTTTCGTCGAACTGCGCGCGCGCCTGACGCAGACCGGCCTTGCGCCGCCCCCCGTCAAACAGCGGCAGATTGAGCCCGAGCGGCCCGAGCGCCCAAAAACTGTTGGGCGCGGCAAGCAGCGCGGGCCCGGTTGTTTCATAGCCCGCGCCCATCCCCAGCGTGATCGTCGGAAACAGCGCGGCATGGGCAACGCCGATCCGCGCATTGGCTTCGGCGACGCGGCGTTCGGCGGCGGCGATGTCGGGGCGTCGTTGCAACAGGCCCGACGGCGTGCCGACCGGGACGGCGGGTGCATCCGGAACGTGCGCGATCGGCGCGAGGTGAAAGCTGCTCGCCGCTTCGCCGGTCAGCGCGGCCAGTTCGTGCTCGGTCGTGGTGCGTTGATTGGCGACGTCGACAGCCAGCGCGCGGGCATTGCCGAGCACGGTCATCGCGCGATTTTCATCAAGGCCCGATGCCGCGCCGCCCAGGTGTCGCCGCCGGGTCAGGTCATAGGCGCGGGTATAGGCATCGACCGAGCGCGCGAGCAGATCCTGTTCGGCATCGAGCCCGCGCAACCGCGCATAAGCATCGGCAACGGCGGCCTGCAGGCTCAGGCGGACAGAGGCAAGATCGGCTTCGGTGGCGCTTGCTTCGGATCGTGCGGCGGCGATCGAATTGCGCACGCGGCCCCACAGATCGACCTCGTAGGACAGTTGCGCGCCGATCTTGGTATCGTTGAACGTCACCGCCGAACCGGCGCTGAGCGGGCGCGCCTTTGATTCGCGTTGGCGCAAGGTGCTGGCGGTGCCGTCGATTTCGGGCAGCGCTTGCGCCGCCGTCTGGCCCAGTACGGCGCGCGCTTCGTCGCGGCGGGCAAGGGCGGCGGCCAATGTCGGGCTGGCCCGTTCGGCGCGGGTTTCGAGATCATCGAGCACCGGATCGGCAAAGGCCTGCCACCAGGGGCCGCGCGGGGCCGCGTCGGCGGGCGCGGCCTCGGTCCAGGATGGCGGGATCGCGTCGAAATGCGCGGGCGTTGCGATCGCGACAGGGCGGGGCGGGGGGCTGAACGAACAGCCTCCGAGCAGCGAGAGCGCCGCCGTGCCGATCAGCCTATTTCGCATGGGGTTTGCCCTTTGCCCCCGTCGTCGACGGCAGGACTTGCGTGACGTGCACATGCTGACCGTTGTGAATGGCATCGGGCGGGGTGTCGATCACCGCGTCGCCGGGGCCGATCGCGCCGGTAACGCGCACGACATTGCCATCGTCGCGGATGATCTTGATCGGGCGCAGCGCGACCTGGTCGCCACCGGTCACCACCGCCACGCTCGGGCCGTCGGTGCCATAGAAGATCGCGCTGCCGGGCAGGGCCAGCGTGCCGACATTGCCGGTCGAATGGAAGTGAACTTGCGCAAAGGCGCCGGGTTTCAACATCCGGTCGCCATTGTCGGCCTGCAATTCGACAAGCATCGAGCCCGACTGGACATCGACCGCGCCTGCCGAGCGCACCAGTTCGGCGCTGAACGACTTGCCCGGATATTCCGGCAATTCGAGGCTGGCGGCAATGCCGGGGTGCAGCATGGCCGAATAGTTTTGCGGCACGCGCACATAGACGCGCATGCGATGCACATCGGCGACGGTAAACAGCGGCTGTGCATTGAGATTGCCGGTCACGACAAGCGCGCCGATCTGCGCCGAACGGCTGGTGATCACGCCGTCAAACGGGGCGGAGACGCGTTCGAACCCCTGCATCGCGCGCCATCGTTTGACATTGGCGAGCGCCGAATTGGCGAGCGCCGACTTGGCGGCAAGATCACCCTGCTTTTCGTCGGTTTCCTGTTTGGATACGGCATCCTGGGCGAGCAACTGGGTCCAGCGTCGGGCCGTGGTCGCCGCGAGGCGCTGATTGGCCAGCGCGGTCTGGTAATCGGCTTCGGCCTGGGCAAGCGCCTGATCGACTTCGGGCGCGTCGAGCACGGCGAGCGGCTGGCCGGAATGAACATGGTCGCCGATGTCCGCCAGCCAGTTGCGCACATAGCCGTTGGTGCGCGCATTGATCGCGGCATTGTTCCACGGTTGCACTTGTCCGGGCAGAACCAGTTCGTCGCTGGGCGCGGCGGGGGCGGGGTGGACCACCGCGACATCGCCGATTGCGGCCACGCGCGCCACGCTCGCTTCGCCGGAGACCGCGTGTTCGCGCCAGGCGATGCCGACGCCCGCGATCACCACGGCGCCGAGCGCGACCGCCAGGCCGAGCCGTTTCAGGCGGGCGGTATCGGGCAGATCCTGTTTGAGATCGACCAGTGTCGAATCGAGCGGGGGTGTGGGATCAGACATGAGAGGCGACCGCTTCGAAAGAGGGTTCGGATACCGCGCGGCGGCGATGGACGATGCTGAAGACGACGGGCACGAAAATCAGCGTGGCCGTGGTTGCAAAGATCAGGCCGCCGATGACCGCGCGGCCCAGCGGGGCATTCTGTTCGCCGCCTTCGCCAAGCCCCAGCGCCATCGGCACCATGCCGATGATCATGGCGAGCGCGGTCATCAAGACCGGGCGAAACCGCACCATGCCGGCCTCGATCGCCGCCAACGTGGCATCGCCGGTCAGATTGAGCCGTTCGCGGGCAAAGCTGATCACCAGGATCGAATTGGCCGTGGCAATGCCCATGCACATGATCGCGCCGGTCAGCGCCGGAACAGACAGAGTCGTACCCGAAATGAACAGCATCCACACGATCCCCGCAAGCGCCGCCGGCAGCGCCGAGATGATCACCAACGGGTCGAGCCACGACTGGAAATTGACCACGATCAGCAGATAGATCAGGACGATCGCGGCCAGAATGCCGAGGCCCAGCCCGACAAAGGCGACCGTCATCGTCGCATACTGTCCGCGCATCGTCACGGTCACGCCTTTGGGTTGATCCTTGGCCAGTTTGGCCACGGCGGCGTTGATGTCGCCTGCCACCGCGCCAAGATCGCGCCCTTGCGTCGTGGCATAGATGTCAAACACCGGCTGGATGTTGTATTGCGACACGACTGCGGGAATGTCGGTGCGTTTGAGCCGGGCAACCCCGCCGAGCAACTGGCTGGCCGTGCCTGCGCCGCCCGAAACCGGCACGTTTTCAAGCCGGTTGATCGAGGATACCAGGTATTCCGGCGCTTGCGCGACGACCTGATATTGCACCCCGTTTTCGGGATTGACGAAGAACACCGGCGCGGTCTGCGAGGAACCGGCCAGCGCGTTGGACAAGCTGTTGGTCACGTCGCGCTCGGTCAGGCCATATTGCCCGATCAGCGAGCGGTTGACGTCGACATTGAGGTTGGGCGAGCCTTGCGGCTGCTGGATGCGCGTGTCGGCGATGCCGGGGATAGGCGCGATAGCGGCCAGGATTTTTTGGGCAAAACCGCTCGCCGCCTTTGCATCGCGCGCCGCCACCTGGACGTCGATCGGCGCCGGGCTGCCGAAATTGAGAATCTGGCTGGTGATGTCGGCGGGCAGAAAGGCGAATGTGGTGCCCGGAAAATGGCGCGGCAGTTCGCGGCGCAGAGCGGCGATCGCGCGCGCGGTCGGCGCATGGCCTTCCTTGAGCGTGATCATGATGTCGCCATCCTGCGGGCCGATCGTGCCGCTGTTGCTGTAGACGACGTTGATCGAACTGACCGGCAGGCCGATGTTGTCGGTGATCGTGCTGACTTCGCCGGGCGGCAGAAGCTCGCGGATCGTCTGGCTGATCCGGTCGAACCGCGCGGCGGTATCTTCGATGCGCGATCCCATCGGCGCACGCACATGCATCAGGATTTGCCCGGAATCGACGGTCGGAAAGAAATTGCTGCCCAGAAACGGCACCAGCACAAACGAGGCGACGACAGCGGCGAGAAAGCTGGCGACGAACCGCCCTTGGCCGAGCAGAGCCAGCCGCAAGAGGCCGATATACCCGGCGCGAAACCGTTCGAAGCCCGCTTCGAAGCCGCGCTGCACGCGCACGAAAAATCCGCTCAGCCCGCGCGGCGCGGCAGCATCATGCGCATGGAGATCGTGCGGTTTGAGCAAATACATCGCCATTGTCGGCACCAGCGTGCGCGACAGGATAAAGCTGAACACCATCGAAAAGATCACCGACAGTGCCATCGGCACGAACAGGTATCCCGCCACGCCGGGCAGGAAGAACATCGGCACGAACACGATGCAGATGCACAGCATCGAAACGAACGCCGGGACCACGATCTGCGCGGCGCCGTCGGTGATCGCCGGGATCACGCCCTTGCCCTGTTCGAGGTGCCAGTTGATGTTTTCGATCGTCACTGTCGCCTCGTCGACGAGCAGCCCGACCGCCAGCGCCAGCCCGCCCAGCGTCATGACATTGAGCGTTTGGCCAAAGGCATAGAGCGTGGCGATCGCGGCCAGCACGGCGAGCGGGATCGAAGTCGCGATGATCAGCGTCGATCGCACCGAGCCGAGGAACAGCAGGATCATCAGGCTGGTCAGCCCCGCCGCGATCAGCCCTTCGCGGATCACGCCCGAAACCGCCGCGCGGACAAAGATCGACTGATCGCCGACAGTCAGCACTTTGAGCGTATCGGGCAGGCCGACCATGATCTGCGGCAGCTTTTGCTTGACCCCGCCGATGATCGACAGCGTCGATGTCGCGCCGTTCTTGAGCACGGTCAGCAGCACCGAGCGCCGAGCGTTGACATGGACCACATTGGTCTGCGGCGGATAGCCGTCGCGGACATGGGCGACATCGCGCATGTAGATCGTCGCGCCGCCGATCACTTTGACCGGCAGATCGTTGAGCGCGGCGATCGAGGCGGGCGCGTTGTTGAGCGAGACGCTGTATTGGGTCGGCCCGATCTTGACGAACCCGGCCGGATTGATCTGGTTTTGCGCGGCGATCGCATCGGTTACGTCTTGCGCCGAAAGCCCTTTCGACTGCAGCGCGGCAGGATCGAGATCGACCTGGATCTGACGCTGTTTCCCGCCCGAGGGCCAGGGCATGGCCAGCCCCGGAATCGTGACGAGCTGCGGCCGGATCTGGCTGGTGCCGATGTCGAACAATTGCTGTTCGGTAAGCCCGGCGCCCGACAGCGCGAGCTGGACGATCGGCACGGTCGAGGCGTTGTAATTGATGATCAGCGGCGGCGACGTGCCCGGCGGCAACTGGCGCAAGGTCGACTGCGAAATGGCGGTGACCTGGGCATTGGCGACTGCGATATTCGTGCCCGGCTGGAAATAGATCTTGACGATCCCGACGCCGACCATCGACTGGCTTTCGATGTGTTCGATGTCGTTGACCGTGGTGGTCAGCGACCGGGAATAGGGCGTGACGAGCCGGTCGTTCATGTCCTTGGGATCGAGCCCGGAATAATTCCAGGCCACCGCGATCACCGGAATGCGGATTTCGGGAAAGATGTCGACCGGGGCGCGAAACGCGGCCAGAACGCCAAAGATCGCGATCAGGATCGCCATGACGATGAACGTCAATGGGCGGTGAAGGGCGATCTTGACGATATCCAGCATGCATTGTGCTCCACGCCCGGGGGGAGGGCGGTCATCCGGGGTTTGCCCCTACCAACCGTCATCGCCATGGGCAAAGTGGTTTTAAGAGGCAAACGCAATTGCGCCACGCATCGTCAGGGCGTGTCGAATGTCACCGGATTGGCGTGGCCCGGCCTTATCGGCCAGACGGACACCTGCCCGCTGCTGGGCGCAATTGCAAAACGCCTCTAGTGGATTGTTTTTGACATTTGCATCCCGCCATCCGGATAGCACGGTCGCAAATGTCAAAAACGGAAAATCCACTAGAATCAAAAGGTTCTAGTGGTCCGAAAAAATTCTGACATTTGCGCACTACCTAGCCGAGAGCGGGTGCAAATGTCAGAATCGGACCACTAGCATGGCGCATTCGTGTCATAAAAGGGGGGCTGCTGTAATAAAGTGTTGCAGCGCTGCGCAATTTTTCGGATGTGCGCGCTCATTGCGGGCATTGACTGTCTGGCGCGGCGATAGAAGCCGACGGGGAGTCTAATCCGCTGCCGTGTGGCGATCGGGCATGACTATCCCGGTGCTGGCGTAATAGACCGCTTCGGCAATGTTGGTCGCGTTGTCGCCGATGCGTTCGATGTTGCGCGCAACCAGCAGCAGCTCGGTCGCGGTGATCACGTTGGCCGATTTTTCCGACAAATGGTCGATCAGGCTGCGGATCATGTCGCGATAGAGCGCATCGACTTCCCTGTCGCGGGCAACGACATCTTCGGCGAGCACGGCATTCTGCGCGGCATAGGCGTTGAGCGCGGAATGGATCATGCCCGCCGCAATTTCCGCCACCGCCGGCACAAGCGCCAGCGAGCCAAAGCGGAAATCGTTGATTTTCAATGTGCTGCGCGCGATGTTCTTGGCGTGGTCGCCAACGCGTTCGAGCATGCCCGAAATCTTGAATGCCGCAACGACCTGGCGCAGATCGCTTGCGACCGGCGCGCGCAGGGCGATCAACTGGATCGCCAGTTTCTCGACTTCGGCTTCGAGCGCATCGAGTTGCTTGTCGCGCGCAACGACGACGCTGGCTTTGTCATGATCGCCCCGGCGCAGCGCGTCGATGGCATCTTGGACCTGATTTTCGGCAAGGCCGCCCATTTGCGCGATCAACGCATTGAGATGCCCCATGTCCTCGTCAAAGGCGCGGATGGTATGTTCGTTGGCCATGGGTTGTTCCTTACCTTTTACGTCAGCCGAAGCGACCGGTGATGTAATCCTGCATCTGCTGCGTTTCGGGCGAGACGAAGGCGTCGGACGAGGGGCGGAACTCGATCATTTTGCCCAGCAACATGAACCCGGTGTAGTCCGAGATGCGCGCTGCCTGCTGCAGATTGTGCGTGACGATGACGATGGTCAGCGACGATTTCAGCTCGATCAGCGTGCTTTCCAGCTTTGCAGTGGAAAGCGGGTCAAGCGCCGAGGCCGGTTCGTCGAGCAGCAGCACGTCGGGATTGATCGCAATGCCGCGCGCGACGCACAGCCGCTGTTGCTGCCCGCCCGACAGGCCGAGGCCCGACAGGCTGAGCTTGTCCTTCACTTCGTCCCACAGCGCCGCGCGGGTGAGCGAGCGTTCGACGATCACATCCATGTCCGCCTTGCTGACGCTGCGGTGCAGCCGCACGCCAAACGCGATGTTGTCATAGATCGACATCGGGAACGGCGTCGGGCGCTGGAACACCATGCCGATGCGCGCGCGCAACTGTTCGGAGTTCTTCGCCTGGTCGAGGATGTTTTCGCCGTCGAACATGATCTCGCCCGTCGCCGATTGCCCGGGGTAGAGGTCATAGATCCGGTTGAGCGTGCGCAGCAGCGTCGATTTGCCGCAGCCCGACGGGCCGATCAGCGCGGTCACCTTGTTGCGCGCGACCGGCAGGTCGACGCCGAACAGCGCCTGCGATTTGCCATAGAAGAAATCGAGATTGTGCACGTCGATGACGCGGTCCGCCTCGGGCGGGGGGATCATCACGGTGCGGTGATCGGTGGTGGTATCTTCAAAGGTCACTTGTGCGTGCTCCCGCGCGTCAAGGCACGTCCGATGATGTTGGTGGTTAGAACGGCAACGGCGATCAGCAAGGCGCCGGCCCAGGCCAGCCGCTGCCAATCGTCATAGGCGCTCATCGCGAACTGAAAGATCGTCGTGGGCATCGAGGCCATCGGCTGGGTCAGCTTGTAGCTGAGGAACGGATTGCCGAGCGATGTAAACAGGAGCGGCGCGGTTTCGCCGCTGATCCGCGCAAAGCTGAGCAGCGCCCCGGTCATCAGCCCCGATTTGCTGGCGCGCCAGATGATCGAGCGGATGACATGGCCGCGGTTGGCGCCCAGTGCCATGCCTGCCTCGCGCAGGGCGTTCGGCTGCATGCGCATGATGTCCTCGGTCGCCCGCGTCGCCACCGGCATGGCCAGCAATGCCAGCGCCACGCCGCCCGCCGCAGCGGAAAAGCCATGGAACGGCCGCACCAGCAGTTCATAGACGAACAGGCCGATCAGGATCGACGGGGCCGAAATGAGAATGTCGTTGAGAAAACGCACGACCGTCGCCAGCTTGGTCCCGTCGCCATATTCGGCGAGCCAGGTTCCGGCCAGAATGCCGACAAACAGCGCGATGACCATGCCGATCGCGCACATGATCAGCGAGCCGACGATCGCGTTGAGCAGGCCGCCGGCCATGTCGGGCGCGGGCTGGCTCATCGTGAAGACATGGATGTCGAGCCCGGCAACGCCTTTGACCACCAGCGTTTCGAGAATCAGCGCCAGCGCCGCCAGGGCAATCGCCGTGGCCAGCCCGGTGAGCCCGAGAAAGATGTAATTGTACAGTTTCCGCCGCGCATGGAGAAAGCGGTCGAAATTTGCGTTGGTGGGTTTGGAAGCGGTCATTTCGGGCCTCCCCGGCCGAGCAGCAGCCGCGCCGTGGCGATCGTGGCGAAAGTGATCAGAAACAGCACCAGCCCCAGCGCGATCAGCGCGGAAATGTGCATGTCGCCGGTCGCTTCGGTGAATTCGTTGGCGATCGTCGACGAAATGGTCGAGCCCGAATCAAACAGGCTGCCGGGAAAATTGTGCGAATTGCCGATGATGAACGTCACCGCCATGGTTTCGCCCAGCGCGCGGCCAAGCCCGAGCATGACCGCGCCGATCGCGCTCTTGCGCACATAGGGCAGCATGATCCGCATGACGACTTCGCGCTGCGTACAGCCAAGGCCATAAGCCGCTTCGCGCATGTGCGAAGGCACCGACATCAGCAGTTCGCGCAGGATCGCGGCGATATAGGGCAGGATCATCACTGCGAGAATCAGCGAGGCGGTAAAGATGTTGGCGCCGTTGGGCACCCCCGAAATCAGCGTTTCCAGCCAGGAACCCGGCGTTACCGCCATCATCAGCGGCAATTGGACATGCGCCGCAAACCATGGCGCCAGCACAAACAGGCCCCACATGCCGTAAACGATCGAGGGAATCCCTGCGAGCAGTTCGACCGCGATTGCCAGCCACCGCGCGATCATCTGCGGGCAGATTTCGACAAGGAACACCGCGACGCCGATCGCGACCGGCAAAGCCAGCAAAAGCGCCAGGAACGAGGTGATCAGCGTGCCGACGATCGGCGCTGCGGCCCCGTACTGATCCGCGACCGGATCCCAGGTGCTGGTGGTGAAAAAGCTGATGCCGAAATGGCTGAGCGCCATCCAGCCGCCCGAAACCAGCGAAAGGACCAGCCCGAGCAGCGTCGCCATCATCACCAGCACGGCGGTCAGGCTCAGCCAGCGAAAGATATGGTCGCCGCCCGGCTGGCGCGGATCACCCTGCGCGTCGGTGACGCGCAGGGTGTCGTTGCCGGCGGACGCGGCGGCTTGTCCCTGAGGGGGCGGGGAAGGGGCCGCGACTGCCATATCAGTGACCGTTATAGACCGGGCGACCGCCAGCCTTGATTTCATTCGACCACTGGCGACGGATCAGATCCTTCACCGGGCCGGGCAGCGGCACATAGTCGAGACCGATCGCGGTCTTGTCGCCGGTCTTGTAGGCCCAGTCGAAGAAACGCAGAACGGCGGCGGCGCGAGCCGGATTTTCCGGGTTCTTCGGCACGAGAATGAACGTCGCGCCGCTGATCGGCCAGGCGTTGCGACCGGGCTGATCGATCAGCATGATGTAGTTGCCGGGGATCTTGCCCCAGGGCGCGCTTGCGGCGGCTGCGGCAAAGGCGCCGCCGTTCGGCTGCGGAAACTGGCCGACGGCGTTCTGCACCAGCGCGTACGTGACCTTGTCCTTGCGCGAATAGATATATTCGACATAGCCGATCGAGCCGGGGGTCTGCTTGACGAACGCGGCAACGCCATCGTTGCCCTTGCCGCCCAGGCCCGTCTTCCAGTTGACCGAATCATTGGCGCCCACGGTGTTCGCCCAGGCCTGGCTCTTGTGCGCGAGATAGGTCGTGAAGATGAACGTCGTGCCCGAACCGTCCGAACGGTGGACTACGGTCACCGGCAGGCCGGGCAGGCGCAGGCCCGGATTGATGCGGGTGATCGCCGGATCGTTCCAGCGCGTCACGCGGCCGAGGTACATGTTGGCGATGATGTCGCCGGTCAGGTGAAGCTGGCCGGGGTTCACGCCGGGCAGATTGACGATCGGCACGATGCCGCCGACCACGGTCGGAAACTGGCTCAGGCCGTTCTTGTTGAGATCTTCGATCTTCAACGGCTTGTCGGTCGCGCCGAAATCGACAGTCTTGGCTTCGATCTGGCGAATCCCGCCGCCCGAACCGATCGCCTGATAATTGAGCTCGTTGCCGGTCGCGCCTTTGTAGGCCTGCGCCCAGGCGGTGTAGACAGGCGCGGGGAAGGTTGCGCCGGCGCCGGTGAAATTGTCGGCATGGGCAGCGCCCGTCAGCGTGACCGCAAGGCCCGCGCCGATGATGATTTGCTTGAGCATGGTGTGGTCCCTTGGCTTTAGCACGAAATGTTTGCTGCGTGAGGCAGCGAGAGGGAACCGCGTCTGCGGCTGAGGTTCTTTGGGAAAATCAGCATAGGACGCGATTATGACACTTTTTGCCGTGTTCGGGAATTGGCGTCTGAAAGGAAATCCCCGGCCGCATCAGCGATGCGGCCGGGGATCGGATCAGAACTTGAAGTAGCCGAACAGGCCGACTTCGTCATAGGTGCCATAGGTGGTGCCGCCGAGCGTGCCGGTGCCGAGATACTGCGCCGTCATGGTGCCGCCGCCCAAGTTGAAGGTCGTGTCACGCTTGTAGGCCAGCGAAATGTCGACCAGCTTTGCCGGCTGCCACTGTATACCGGCGTTCCAGTAATAGTTGCTGACCGAAGCGCCCGTGGCGATATTGGGGGTGTAGCGGATCCAGTCAGCACGACCGAAAACCTGCCACTTGGGCGTGATATTGTATTGGGCGAATGCAGACCAGCCGTTGTACTTGTCTTCGGTGGTCTTGGTTACGCTCTGTTCATTCTTGGCATAGACATATTCGCCGCCGATGTTGAACAAGGTGTTCTTGAAGCCGAGCGCGCCGTCGAGGCGATAGGCAACGTGATCGACCACTGCGCCCTGCACGTTGTTGCCAAGGCGACCGGTGTAACCGCCGACAGCTGCGTAAAAGCCCTTGTACTGAGCCGACAGGCGGCCGTCGACGTCAACCGACTTGGTGACCTTGACATTGCGGTAGCCGGTGCCGTTGACCACACCCACCTGATAGCTGAGCAGACCGTCGGCCAGATCGCCGAGAGCGTAAATGCCCCAGTCGGCCGACTGCGCCAGCTTGTAGTTGTCGGTCAGCGTCATTTCGAGATAGCGGTGTTCGTACTGGGCTTCCATGTACGGGATCCACGCCGTGTCGGCCGAACCTGCGCGGATGATCAGCGCCGGATCGATCTTCGCCTGGATGAAGGCCTTCTTGATGTAGAGGCCCTTGCCGACGTCACCGGCCGTTCCGAGGTTGGCCGCAGCCGGAGCGGCGCACGTGGTGGTGTAGCCGGTGGCGCTCGCAGGCGTGGCAGTCGTGGTGCAGGTCGGCGCGCCGACGGTGGTGGTCGGCGTGGCGTAGTTGCCGAACGCCGTTTCGCCGATCACGTTGCTGATGTCGGTGGTGACGTTGGCTGACCAGATATCGCTGAACTTGTGATCGACGGTGAGGTAGATCCGCTTCACGTTGAAGCCGGTGCCGTTCGACGGCTGCTTCACGCCATCGGCCTGCTGGTTGATGTTCGAAGCGTTGAAATAGGCCAGCGCGCTGACTTTGGTGTCGCCGGCCCAGGCCATCGTGGCGACCTTCTTGTCGGTCTTGGCGGTGGCGACCTGAACCGCTTCGGCCTTGGCAACGGCCGTGTCGGCCTTGGTCGCGGCGGTTGCTGCGGTCTGCGCGGCGGTGGTCGTTTCGGTCTGCAGCGTGGCGACCTGGGTCTGGGTCTGGGCGGTGGTGTCGTGCTGGGCGTGCAGTTCGCTGCGCAGCGCGGCGACTTCGGCCTTCAGTTCGTCGACTTCGCTCTTGAGTCCGGCATCCTTGGCCGGGGCGGCTTTGGCATGGCTCTGGTGCGACTTGGCGTGCTTCTTTTCGGCGGCGTGCGCGTTGGGCGCGGTGACCGCGCCAAGAGCGACGGCTGCCAGCAAGGCGTGGTGCAATTTCATGTGGGCCCCTTCTGCATTTATTGATTGATGCAGGCGCCCGGTATGGGCCCCATGTTGCCGTTTTGTGACAAGCGGGCAGAGGCGCCATGGATGCGCGCCGACGCCCGGCGGCCGTGTCCGCAAAGCCACAATCGCCCATGCGGAGCGCCTTGCCGAATTGACATATAAATGAAATACATCAGGTGGTTGTCGGGGGAATTTGCAGGCGTCTCTGGCCAATCCGGACGGTCGCAATCGTGCCTGGAAGGCGCTGGCGGCGCTCACCGGGCAAGGCTTTGAGGCGGCGTTTGCAGTGCGTCCGGCGAGGGAAATGTTGCAAAACCTTGCGCCGGGCGCGATCGAGGCGCTGCTCTCGGGGCAAGGCCCGCATGCGATATACCTATATAAGGCCATGGCTGCGCGGGGAGGCATGCGAATCACCCAAAGGATCGGACCGGCGTATTGGCAATGGTTTGCGCAGGCAATTGCCTCCGTTTTGCGACCTATCAGCCCCGGTTAACCCGGTTTCACTCCCCGCAAGCAGCTGAGCGTCGGAAAAAAGGTATGTAAAACAGAAATTTGTACTATTTGGTGCGTGGCTAACGAGCTCTTAACCACATCGTACTTATACCCAGTACCCATGAAACGGATGCGCTACCTTTTGGCTGCCGGAGCGGCCACCGCCGGACTCGTTGGGGGAACCTCGGCTTATGCTGCCGGGACTCTGGCGGGGACCCTGATTCAAAACACAGCCAACGCGACCTTTTCGAGCGGGTCGGGCACGAGCACGATTCAGTCGAATACCGTCACGGTCAAGGTCGATCAGTTGGTCGGTGTCGCCGTGACCGCGCTGACCAGCACGCCCGCGACGATCGGTACGACGGCGGCGACCCTGATCTATCAGGTTACCAATACCGGCAACGGCGCCGACAGCTTTGATCTGACCGGCGCGCCCAATGTCAGCGGCAATGCCTTCAATGCCACGCTGCAGACAGTGGCCATCGATACCAACGGCAACGGCGTCTATGATCCCGGCGTCGACACGGTGATCACCAATGGCGCGGCGAGCCAGACCCTGGCGCCCGATGCCTCGATCAAGGTCTTTCTGATCGCGGCCGCGCCGACCACGGCTACCGACACCCAGACTTCGCAAGTGCGCCTTACCGCGACCTCGGTTACCGGCTCGGGCACGCCGGGCACGTTGCTTGCCGGCAAGGGCGTCGGCGGGGTCGATGCCGTGGTCGGCGCGTCGGGCGGGACGGCCAATGCGCTGGCGGGCCTGATCGCGAGCCTCGCCACAGTCACACTGACCAAGTCGGCAACGATTGCCGATCCTTATGGTGGAACCAATCCGGTTCCCGGAGCAACCGTCACGTATACCATCGTGTCGCATGTCACAGGGTCCGGCACCGCGACCGGACTGCAAGTCACCGACACTTTTCCCACCGGGACGACATACCAGGCCAGTTCGCTGACGCTGGGCGGAACGGCGCTGACCGACGCTGCCGACAGCGACGCTGGTACGGCCACATCGACCGGCATCACCGTGACGCTCGGCAATGTTGCCGGCGGCAGCGCGGACAAGACGATCGCTTTCAAAGTCAAGATCAACTGAGGATATTCGACATGCGCAATTTTTCCCGTAACGTCGTGACCGCACTGGTGGTCCTGGCTGCTACGCCGGCGCTGGCGCTTGCCGCGCCCGGCGCCGTTTCGCTCGAAAGCTCGATCAAGCTCGACAAAGTGGTGACCGAAAAGGGGCAGACCCACCATGAATATGTCGCGCCGCAAAAGGTCGTGCCGGGCAATCATCTGCTGTTTGTGACCAGCTACCGCAATACCGGTGACAAGCCGGTCGATCATTTCGTGGTCACCAATCCGGTTCCTTCGCCGGTTGCGCTCGAAAGCGCCGGGGCCGACAATTTCGACGTTTCGGTCGATGGCGGCAAGACCTGGGGCAAATTGTCCCAGTTGTCGGTCACCAAGCCGGGCGCCAGTGCGCGCGCCGCAGAAGCTGCCGATGTCACGCATGTCCGCTGGGTGATCCCCGTGATTGCTCCGGGTGCGGCCGGCACGCTTGAATATCACGCCGTGGTCCGCTGAGCGAACCTCGATTTCGAAGAGCCTTCGGTCCGCGGGCGTGATGTTCGGGGTGCGGACCAGTTTCTAACGCTTTGTAATTCAGGAGAATACCATGAAACACGCCAGCAAGTGGCTGGGCGTGGCGAGCACTGTTGTGCTTGCCGCTCTGGGGGCGAGCCCTGCCTATGCGACAGGGACCCTTGCCGGGACCACGATTACCAATACCGCCAACATCAGCTACTCGGTCAACTCGATCGCGCAGACCGGTGCGACCGCGTCGAACGCGGTGGTCGTCGACCGCAAGGTGATCTTCACCGTGACCGGTGCGGCGAGCACCACCACGGTGACGCCGGGCCAGACGGTGGCCTATGACGCCTTTACCGTGCTCAACAGTTCGAACGACACGCTCGACTTTGCGCTGTCGACTGCCAACCAGACGACTGGCGCAAGCGCAGCGCATGGCGGAACCGACGCTTTCGATGTGACCGGCTTTACCTATTACATCGATACGAACGGCAACGGTCTCTACGATCCGGGCACCGACCAGGCGATCACCTACCTTGACGAAGTGGCGCCCGACACGTCGAAGACGGTGTTCGTTGTTGCCAGCGTGCCGCTGGCCGCGACCAATACCCAGGTTGCCGGCGTCGTGCTGACCGCGACTGCGCAAATGGGCGGGGCAAGCGGCACCGAAGGTGCGACGCTGACCAACACCAATGGTACGGCATGGACGCCCGGCACGGTGCAGACCGTGTTTGCCGATGCAGCGGGTGCGACAGACGCGGCGTATGACGGCAAGTATTCGGCTAAGGGCGACTATACCGTTTACGCGCCTGTTCTGACGCTCAGCAAGTTGTCGACAGTCATTTCCGACCCGATCAACGGGACGTCCAGCCCCAAGGCAATCCCCGGGGCGACGGTTGAATACTGCATCGTGGTGCAGAATGCGACCGGCGGCGCGCCGACCACCGCCTTGTCGGTGAGCGATCCCTTGCCGACGCAGGTCACCTATCTGTCGAGCTATGGCATCATGCTCAACGGCACGTTCACCGGCACGACCTGCAATTCCGACGGGACCGCCGGGACCGGATCGAACAGCAGCTTTGCTTCGGCAACGACGGGTAACAACGGCACGGTGAACGGCACGCTGAACAACGTGTCGGCTGGTGGCGCGACCACCATGCGTTTCCGCGTAACGATCAACTAAGGCGAACGGGCCGGGGGGCGGGCGGTTCTTGCCGCATCGCCTCCCGACCGTTTTCGACACGATGGTGCGACACAACCCGCCTTTGCTTAAGGCGGTGACGGGACTGGCTTGCCTTGCCGTTGCGCTCTTTGCCGATGTGATCGGCGGGGGGGCACGCGCGCAGACCATTTCCAACACCGCTTATGCCACCTGGCCCATCGGCGGCCAGACGGCGACGGTTGCCTCGAACACGGTCACATTTTCGCAGGCAAACTTTCCGGTCACGGTTACAACGTATCTGGCATCACAGTCTGGATCGTCTGTCCTGACCTATCAGGCGTCGCAATGCAGCGCCACGGCGAGCTCTGCTGCCTCGGTGGCGGCCGGGAAAACTTTGTCGCCTTCCGGATTTGCGCAAGCAACAGTAATTCCTGCCAATACGATAAGTATAGGTGAGGCATTTTATTTTACTGTTTCGATGCCGCAGGCAAACCTCAGTCCCTCGGCAATCGACCACATCACGGTCATTCTCACCACGTCGAGCGGCGACAAGGAAACGCTTGTCATCGGCGAAACAGCTGCGAACACCGGCGTGTTTGCCGGTTCGATCGCGACTGCCGCGATCCCGCCGCAGCCGGTGCAGGGCGATTGCGTCCTGTCGGTCGGCGGCGGTGATACCGTCACCATTCAGCCCGAATATCCAGGCAGCACATTGGCCCCCGCCACCGCGACGATCGCGGTGCTGGCCGATCCGATGGGCGAAGTCTTTTCCAGCGATGACGGCTCGCCGGTCAGCGGTGCGACTGTCGCGCTTGTCGATGCGACGACCGGGCAACCCGCCAAGGTCTATGCCATCGACGGGGCGACAAGCTGGCCCGCGACCATGCAGTCGGGCAAGACCGTCACCGACGGTGCGGGCATCGAACACGTCATGGCCGCCGGCGAATACAGCTTTCCCAAGGTTGCCACCGGAAGCTATCGCCTTGTCATCACGCCGCCGTCTCCCTACACGGCGCCGTCGAAGCTGACCCCGGCGCAGCTTGCCGGGCTGAAGCGCACCGACGGGTCCGCGCTCAACCTCACGACGGCGTCTTATGGCGCCGCGTTCACCGTCGCGAACAACCAGGCGGTCGTCATCGACGTTCCTGTCGATCGCCCGGTTTCGGCGGCCAAGATCACCAAAGTCGCCTCGATCAGCGAAGCGCAGCCCGGCGACATGGTGGTCTATACCGTCACCGTGACCAATCCCGACAGCGTTCATGCGATGCGCGGGCTGACGCTCGTCGACCGGCCATCGTCGCTGTTGCGGCTGCGCAAGGGAACCGTGCGTATCGACGGCGCGGATGCGGGCGGCAAGGCCGTGTTTGCGCCCGACGGTTCGCTGTTGACCGTATCGCTCGGCACGCTGACCGCAGGTGGCGTCCACACGATCACGTATGCCGCCACGGTACGACCTGCATCGGGCACCAACCGCGCGGAAAATACCGCGACGATCACCGACATTACCGGCACCAGCGCCTCTGCCAACGCGGTCGTCAAGATCGATCAGGACGGTCTGTCGAGCCGCATGACTCTGGTCGGCGAGATCACCGATGGCGGCTGCTCGCTGCTGGGGCGGCACCAGGGGATTCCCGGTGTGCGCGTCATGCTCGAAGACGGCAGCTTTGCCATTACCGACAAGAACGGCCGCTATCACTTCGACGGGCTGGTGCCTGGATCGCATGTCGCCCAGGTTGCGCCCGAAACGCTGCCCGAAGGCGGCAAATTTGTCCTGTGCGGCGGCGGTACGCGCGCGGCAGGCAGCGCGATCAGCCGTTTTGTGATTGGCGACGGCGGCAATCTGATGGTTGCCAATTTCCACGCGGTGCTGCTCTCGGCGCAATCCGCCGCCGCGCCTGACGAGGGGGCAAAGGACGCCAAGCAGGAACAGGAACGCGCCGAACGCGCCGCTGCGGGCGCCGATACCGACTGGCTGGCGCAGGGCAACGGCCCCGCCGATTTCCTGTTTCCCCTCGTCGATCACAACCCGCGCTCGCCCGCCATCCGCGTGGTCATCCGCCATGGCGCCGCTCAGACGGTCGCCCTGTTTGCCAATGGCAAGCCGGTTTCCGCCTTGATGCGCGACACGATGAAAGTCGCCGCCGACCACAGCTTTGCCGTCAGCATCTGGCGCGGCGTTCCGCTGGATGGCGAAACCACCGAGCTGAGCGCAGACGTGCGCAATGCCGACGGCAGCCTGGCGACGCATCTTGCGCGCACGGTCCATTTCAACCACGTGCCGTTCAGCGCGCAGATCCTGCCCGAACGCACCCGTCTTCTGGCTGATGGCCGCACCCGCCCGGTGATCGCGGTGCGCATTGTCGATCGCAACGGGCGCCCGGTCCATGCAGGGCTGTCGGGCGATGTGGCGATTTCCGCGCCTTATGAAAGCGCCGATGCGATCGACATGATGCAATCGCGCGCGCTGTCGGGGCTGGGCCGTCAGACGCCGCACTGGCAGATCAAGGGCGATGACGGGGTCGCGCTGATCGAGCTGGCGCCGACGATGGCCAGCGGCGCGGTGCAGCTCAATTTCAGCTTTGTCGACAACGATCAGCATCACAGCCAGACGCTCGAAGGCTGGGTCAAGCCGGGCAAAGTCGACTGGACGCTGGTCGGGCTGGCCGAAGGCAGCCTCGGCGCGCGCACGATCGCCGACGCCATGGACAAGACCAGCGCGATTTCCAGCGATCTGGGCCAGCATGCGCGCACCGCGTTCTATGCCAAGGGCCGCGTGCTCGGCAAATTCCTGCTGACTTTGGCCTATGACAGCGCCAAGCAGGCCTCTGACCAGACGATCATGGGCACGATCGACCCGCGCGCCTATTACACCGTCTATGGCGACGGTTCGAGCCGCCGGTTCGACGCGGCGAGCCGCAACAAGCTCTATGTCCGCATCGAGACCGCGACATTCTATGCCATCTTCGGCGATGTCGAGGCGGGCTTCAACCAGACCCAGTTGGGCAAATTCCAGCGCACCGCGACGGGCGTGAAATCCGAAGCGCGGCTGGGCGGATTGCATCTTCAGGGATTTGGCGCGCGGACTTCGACGACGCATCGTCATGATGAAATCGCCGGCAACGGCCTGTCCGGGCCCTATCCGCTGTCATCGAGCGCGGTCATGATCAACACGGAAACCGTGACGATCGAAGTGCGCGATCATGCGCGCCCCGATGTCGTGCTCAGCTCGACGCCGCTGACCGCTTATGCCGATTACACGATCGACCCGATTGCCGGCACGATCACGTTCAAGCAGCCGCTGCTGTCGCGCGATGCCAGTCTCAATCCGCAATATGCGGTGATCGACTATGATATCGATCCGACGCTGGGCGGGGCAAACAGCTTCGTCGGCGCCGTCCGCGCGGACTATACGACCCGCAACAAGGCCTTGCGCGTCGGCACCACGCTGATCACCGACACGACCACGCAAGGGGCCACGACGGGGCGCAGCCGCGAAGCGGCGGCCGACATCAAGCTGCGCATTTCCAGCACCACCGAATTGCGCGCCGAGGGCGGCATCTCGACGCTGGCCGGGGTCGTGTCGCGCGCCTGGATGGTGGAGCAGGAACATCACGACAAGATGCTCGACGTGCTCGCCTATGCGCGCAGCGCCGATCAGGCGTTCGGCGTCGGGCAGACCGGCGATACCCAGCTCGGCCATCGCCGGATTGGCGTCGATGCGCGCAAGAAACTGGGCGACAAGCTGGCCCTGTCGGCCAGCCTGTGGCTCGATGACAGCCTCAGCACCATCGACAACCGCAAGCAGGCCTCGTTCAAGCTGCAATATCGCGACAAGGACACCCAGGCGAGCATCGGCGCCACGACGATGAGCGAAAACGATGCGCTCGGATCGGGCAATTCGACGACGATCGACGCCAGCGTGACTCAAAAGCTGATGCACAACCGGCTGGAACTGACCGCTGCGGTCGCCGCGCCGATGGGCACTGCCGAAGCGGCCAGCCTGCCCGGCAGCCTGACTGTGGGCGCGCGCTATGCGATCAACAGCCATACCCGCATCGTGGGCAGCTATGAATTGGCCGACAGCCCGGCCATCTCGACCCGCACGGGCCGGATCGGCCTCGATGCGCAGCCCTGGCGCGGCGGGCATCTGACCGCGGGTCTGGGCGATCAGGACATCGTCGAAAACACCCAGCGCACGTTTGCCGCCTTTGGCCTGTCGCAGAGCATTGCGATCAACCGCCATCTGACTTTCGACACCACGCTTGATACCAACAAAGTGCTTTCGGGTGCTTCGCTCAACGGGCTGTCATCGGCAGTGACCGGCCTTACCGGATCGTCCGGGACCATCTCGACCAGCACGACGACGGGCAGCACCATCACTGGCACCACTACCGGCAGCGGCATTGCCACGACCTCGCTGGTCGAAAACTATACCGCCGTCACGCTTGGCCTCGCCTGGCGCAAGGACTTGTGGAGCACCACGCTGCGCGGCGAATGGCGCGATGGCGAACTGTCGCAGCGCCACGGCATGACGATGGGCGCGATCCGCCAGCTTGGCGATGGCAAGATGCTTGGATCGGGGCTGACATGGACTCATGCGGTGGGCACCGACGGCACGGTCACCGATGTGCTCGATGCGACTGTGGCGCTGGCCTGGCGCCCGCATTTCGCGCCGCTCGCCTGGCTCGCCCGCGCCGAATATCGCACCGATTATGCGCTGGCCGGTTCGAATTCATCGAGCGGCGCGGTGGCATCGCTGGCGACCGCGAGCGCAGGCAGCGCGCTGTCGGGGCTGGCCACCGGGGATGCCCATGCGCGGCGCCTGATCGTTTCGGTGTCGACCGACTGGACGCCGCATGGCCGCCATGACGACGAATTCGTCGAACGCAGCGAAGTCAGCCTGTTTGCCGCCGTGCGCCGCAATTTCGATGCCTATGACGGCTATAACTTGTCGGGCACGACGGTGATGGGCGGCGTGGCTGCGCACATCGGGCTGGGCGAACGGGTCGAAATCGGCGGACAGGCCTCGGTCCTGACCAGCCCGTCAGACGGCACGACGCAGTTTTCGATCGGCCCCAGTGTCGGGTTCGTGCCGATGAAGAACGTGTTGATGATGGTCGGCTATAACATCAAGGGCTATCGCGACGCCGATTTTTCCGCCGCCAACTCCACCGCGCGCGGCGTGTTTGTCAGCATGCGGATGAAATTCGACACCAGCACCTTTGGCTTCCTCGGGCTCGACAGCAAGCTGCGGCGCTGATCGTCAATTCACCTTGGCATTCAGGGTGATCGAAAAGCTTGGCGGGGTGCCGGTCGATCCGGCCATCGTGCCCTTGGGGTTGAGGCAGATAAAGTGCACATTGGTGTCGTAGCTGGCAGTCGGCGTATACGTGCAGGACGAATATTTGGTCGGCGCGGTCGTCGAATTGGAAAAGGCGATGTCGGTGCTGCTCGTAAACGTCAGCGCGCTGGTCGGCGACCCTTGGGTAAACGTGGGCGAGGCGGCGGTGCCGACGGACAATTGCGCGGGCAGCGTGTCGATGATCAGCACGCTGTTCCTGTCCACCGTTGACGGGCCGGTGTTGGCGACGGTCAGCGTATAGGCGACGATCGCGCCGGGGATTGCCTTGGGATTAATTGACGAGTTGATCGGGTCCGACACGATCGTCGAGCTTTTCACGATCGTCAGCGACGCGTTGGCGGCGACCTTGGTATTGGTAATGATGCAGGAGACGACATCGCCCATCGCCGGGGTCACATTGCCGCCCGGCGTCGTCGGCAGCTTCGTCGCTGATCCGCTGTAGGCATTGGCGCAAGCCATGGCCGAGGTGTATTGGCTGGTTTGCGTGGTGCCCGACGGGGTTTCCGACAGGGTATAGGCCGTGGCGGGGGTGACCTGGGTCTGTGCCGTGGCCGCGCCGGTCAGCGTGCTGCCCGTGCCGCTGGTGGTCGTGGTCGCAACGGTCGTGCTGCCTTGCGCGATCGTCATGGTGAACTGATCGGTGCTGAATTGCCGTCCGCCGCTGCCCAGCGCCTTTGTCAAAGTCAGGTGCGGAAAGGGCGTCGCGGTAAATGTGCAGAGCAGGGCATCGCCATAGGCCAGCGTGGCCAGCGAATAACTGGCGGTGATCACGGCACTGGGCAGGACGGTTGACGAACCCGAGGCGCTGTTGGTGCAGGTCAGGCTGGTCTGGTAATGCGACAGCGTGCTGACGCTGCCCGAGGCCATCGTTTCCGCAAGGGTCAGCGGAACCGATGCGGCGGTCGACAGCCCCGCCGTGGTGAACGGCCCGAGCCCGGTCCCGCTCGATGTGCCCGAGGCGAGCGTGGCCGAATTCGATGTCGCCTGAATGGCGTAAGTGAACTGATCGGCGCTGTTTACGCGCGCATCGGCGATCTGCATGGTCAGCCGCACCGAAGCAAAGCGCACCGCCAGCATGAAGCCCTGCAACCCGCCGCCGACGAGCGTGGTCGTGATCTGCGTCGGCTTTGACGAGCCGAAGACATAGGCCCCGACGTTTCCGGTGCTGGTGCCGGATTCGGTCACGGTCGTCGTGCCGCTGCCGCTGACCGAGGGATAGGCGCTGCCGCTGATCGCGCCGGCCTGATCGAGTGTCTGCCAGGCGCCGCCATTGGTGACAAAGCTCAGGCTTTCGCCGGTATTGGTGGATTCGCCATCGGCCAGCACCATCATGTAGTTGGTCACGCCGCTGGCGCCGGCGGGCGGAGACAGGGTGACGGACGAGATCGTCACCGTGGTCGTGCCGGCGCCGGTCTGATAGAGCACGGGCGCACCGGCAATGCCGGTCATCGCCGTATTGCCAATCGCCGCGCCGGTCCACGACGGGCTGGCCACGGGGGTCAGCGCCGTGCCGCTCGTCTTGAGTACAAACGACATCACTGTGCCGTCCTGCAATGTCAGGCTGAACGCCTGTCCGCCCGACGATGACGCGGTGGTGTCGTTGTACGAGCTGAAATCGATCCAGCAAAAGGTCTGCCAGTCCGATGGCCCGGTCGTGCCTTGCCCGGTTGCCACATAGCAATTGGCGGCAAATGCCGTCGTGGTCGAACAGACCCAGAGCAGCAGGAGAAGAAGCGCGCGGCGCACGATAACCGTTGTGGTTCCGATCATGCGCCAAGCTATGGCGCAAGCATGACTCGGCTGCAATCGTGACGTAGCGCAAAAGTTGCGCGGGGGTCGGGCATGACCGAAAGGGGGGCTGTTACCAGCCCACCATCACGGACTTGGTTTCGGTGAATGCTTCCACACCATGGCGCCCATGTTCGCGGCCGATGCCCGACTGGCGGAAGCCGCCGAAGGGCAGGGCGAATTCCATTCCCGATCCGTTGATCTTTACCGACCCGGAGCGCAGCTTTTTGGCCAGCGCATGAGCGTTGTGGAGATTGGTGGTCCACACATAGGCGGACAGGCCGTAGATGCTGTCGTTTGCGCGGGCGGCGAGATCGTCGATCGAATCGTCGGAGAACGTCATCACCGAGAGCACCGGGCCGAAAATCTCTTCGCGCACGATTTTCATCGTCGGGTTGGTATCGACGAAGATCGTGGGATTGACGAAATAGCCCTTGCCCGAGGGCGCATCGCCGCCCGCGACGAGCGTGGCGCCTTCCTTGCGGCCGGTCTCGATATAGCCCATGACCTTGTCGCGCTGGGGGCCGGAAATCAGCGGGCCGAGGGCGACGCCTTCCTGCGTGCCGGGGCCGACTACCAGCTTTTGCGTAAAGGCCACCAGCCCTTCGAGAAACCGGTCGAAGATGGCTTCGTGCACAAACAGCCGCGAACCCGCTGCGCAGACCTGCCCGCTGTTGCCGAAAATGCCCATCGCGACGGCGGGAATGGCCTTGGCAAGATCGGCGTCGGCAAAGACGACGCTGGCCGATTTTCCGCCCAGTTCCAGGCTGACACGCCTCAGATCGCCGACGCTTTGCCGCAAGATCGCCTTGCCGGTCGCTGTCGACCCGGTGAAGCTGATCTTGTCCACGCCGTCATGCGCCACCAGCGCGGCGCCCGCCTCGGACCCGAGCCCGGTCACGACATTGACGACGCCGGCCGGAAAGCCCGCCTCGGCGACAAGTTCGGCCAGCCGCAGCCCCGACATCGGTGCCAGTTCGGCAGGTTTCAATACGACGGTGCAGCCCGCTGCCAGCGCCGCCGAAACCTTGGTGCAGGTGATGGCAAAGGGGGCATTCCACGGCACGATCAGCGCGGCCACGCCCAGGGGGTCATGCGTGGTATAGCCGTGCCAGTTGCCGGGCACGGACATCGGCACCGTCTCGCCCGTCAGGCGACGCGGCCAGCCTGCATGGTAGCGGATGGCGCTGATCGCCGAACCCACCGCCATCATGCGCGAAATGCGATAAGGCATGCCGTTGTCGATGGTTTCGATCGCGGCGATCTCGTCCTGTTCGGCTTCGACGAGGTCTGCCAGGCGCAGCAGCAGGCGTTCGCGATCGGCGGCGGGCATGGTCGACCATGCGCGGCTGTCAAAGGCGTTGCGCGCGGCGGTGACGGCCTGATCGACATCATCCGCGCTGCCTGCGGCAATGGCGCCGATGCGGTTTTCGCTGGCCGGGTCGAAGACGGGGATCGTCTCGCCCGTGCCATCGCGCCAGGCGCCATCGATGAAGTGGCCGCAATAGCCATTTGTGCGTGCGAGCGCCTTGTCGAAGATGGTGTTCATGCCGTTTGCTCCGTCCGTGCCGCGTCCAGAATCAGGTCGCTGGCTTTTTCACCGATCATCACTGCCGCCGCATTGGTGTTGGCCCCGACCAGAAGCGGCATCACGGAAGCATCCGCAACGCGCAGCCCCTCCACGCCGTAGACCCGCAATTGCGGGTCGACGACCGCCTGCGGCCCGACGCCCATCGAACAGCTTCCCACCGGATGATGCACCACGCCCGACAGTTCGGCTTTCATCGCATCGAGCGCTTCGTCGCTGGTGATGTGGGCGCCCGGCAGCGTTTCCTCGATCACGTAGTCGGCAATCGGGCCGGCGGAGAAAATCCGCCGCGAAATGGCCAGGCCCTTCTTCAGCACCGCCCAGTCGCGTTCGTCGCCCAGCAAGTTGAGGCGAATGCGTGGGGCAGAGCGCGGATCGGCGTCGCGCAGCGTCACGCTGCCCCGGCTTTCGGGGCGCAGCAGGCAGATCGAGTTGTAGAAGCAGTCGCGCTTGGGCTTGGTGACGCCGGGGAACCAGATATTGGCATCGACCCGCACCGGGCTCGACATGATCTGCAGATCGGGCCGGTCCAGCCCTTCCTCCGAGCGGGTGAGGATGCAGGCTGCCGCGATCTGGTTGGCGAAGGGGCCCGAGCGCAGGAAATACCAGCGCAGAAACGCCAGCGTGGCCCGGTCGAAGCGCAATCGTTGCGCAAAGCTGTGCGGCGGAGCGGCGTCATACTGGTGGGCGAGGCGGACGTGTTCCTGCAGATTCTGTCCGACGCCGGGCAGGTCCTGCACCACCTCGATGCCATGGTCGGCCAGCGCCGCGCCCGGACCCACGCCCGACAGCATCAGCAGTTGCGGCGATCCATAAGTCCCGCCGCACAACACGATTTCGCGCGCGGCGCTGGCGGTATGGGTCTGGCCCTGGCGCTCGAACGCGACGCCGCTGGCGCGCTTTCCGGTGAACAGGATGCGGCGCACTTGCGCATGGGTAAGGATCGTGAGGTTGGGGCGGCTTCGCACCGGCTCCAGATAGGCCTTGGCCCCGCCGCTGCGTTCGCCATTCTTCAGCGCGACCTGCACGTCGGCGCAGCCTTCGTTGCTGGCCCCGTCATAGTCGGGATTGTAGGCAATGCCTTGCAACGCGGCAGAGGCGCGCAATTCCTCGGCCATCAGCCGCGATGTGTCGACCGGGACCACGCCGATCGGGCCGCCTTTGCCGCGCCAGGCATTGCCGCCGCTCCAGTGGTCTTCGCTGCGCTGGAACCAGGGCAGCAGGCTTTGGTAATCCCAGCCCTCGCAACCCAGCTTTGCCCAGTCGTCGAAATCGAGCGGGTGTCCGCGAAAATGCACCGTTCCATTGATCGAGGACGAGCCGCCCAGAATCCGCCCGCGCGGCAGGGGAAACACTTTGCCGCCCAGATGCGGTTCGGGCTCCGAGACGAAGGGCCATGTCAGCGCCGGATTGCGCAGGGCCTGCAGGAAACCCAGCGGCATGCGCACATAAGGGTGGTTGGCTTCACCGCCCGATTCCAGCAGGGCCACGCGGTTTTTCGGGTCGGCGCTAAGGCGATTGGCCAGCACACTGCCGGCCGAACCGGCGCCGATGACGATATAGTCGAAATCATGGGTCTGCACGCATGGTTCCTTGAAAATGGCCCGCGTTCGGGCTTGCCTGCCGGAGGTGGTTGCAAGGCGATGGCGGGGTGCCACAGCCTTGCATCATGCGCCTAGTGGTCCGATTCCGACATTTGCTACCGCTCTCGGCCAGGTGGTGCGCAAATGTCAGAATCTTTTCGGACCACTAGAAACTTTTGATTCTAGTGGATTTTCCGTTTTTGACATTTGCGACCGTGCTATCCGGATGGCGGGATGCAAATGTCAAAAACAATCCACTAGGCCTCGTGAATGGCCTTGGTGACGAGGCAGGCCTCGACGCCCTCGATCCCGTCTTCCGAGCCGTGGCCCGACCATTTGACCCCGCCAAAGGGGGCATCCGGGGCGGCGACGGCGGTGCTGTTGATCGTCAGCATGCCGGTTTCCAGCTCGCCGGCGAGGCGGCGCTGGCGTGCGGCGTCGCGCGTCCAGGCATAAGCGGCCAGACCATAGGGCAGCCGGTTGGCCTCGGCGATCATCGCTTCTTCATCCTTGTAGGGATTGATGATGGCGACAGGGCCAAACGGCTCGTCATTCATGATCTCGGCATCGACCGGCACGTTGGACAGCACGGTCGGCGCATAGAAGAATCCCTGATTGCCGATGCGTTCGCCGCCGGTCTCGAGCCTGGCCCCGCGCGCGATGGCGTCGGCCACCAGCCGCTCCATGGCTTCGGGGCGGCGCGGATTGGCCATCGGGCCCATGCCGACATCGGGATCGAGCCCGTTGCCGACCTTGATCGCTGCGGCGCGTTCGGCAAAGCCCTTCACGAAATCGTCGAAGACGGTGTCCTGAACGATGAAGCGCGTGGGCGAGACGCAGACCTGGCCTGCATTGCGGAACTTGTGCGGCACCATCATGTTCAGCGCCTTTTCGGTGTCGGCGTCATCGAACACCAGCACCGGGCCATGCCCGCCCAGTTCCATGGTCGTGCGCTTCAGATCGTCCGCCGCCAGTTTGAGCAGATGGCGGCCAATCACGGTGGAACCGGTGAAGCTGAGCTTGCGGATGATCGGGCTTGCCAGCAAGTGACGGGACACGAAATCGGGGACGCCGAACACCGCTTGGGCGACATCGCCGGGCAGGCCGGCGTCGAGCAGCGCCTGCAGCACCGCGAGCGCCGAGGCGGGGGTTTCCTCCGCCGATTTCAGGATCACCGAACAGCCCGCCGCGATCGGCGCGCCCAGCTTGCGGCCCGGATTGGAAAGCGGGAAGTTCCACGGCGCAAAGGCCGCAACCGGGCCGACCGGCTCCTTGATCACGGTGGAGCGCAGCCCCGCCGGGCGGACCAGCACGCGACCGTAGAGGCGCTGGCATTCGCCTGCATAGAAATCGAAGAGATTGGCGACCATGCCGACTTCGAGCCGGGATTCGGTAAAGGTCTTGCCTTCTTCGAGCGTGGCGATGCGACCGATGGCGTCGGCGCGTTCGCGCAACAGCCGCGCCGCGCCCTGAAGCACCGCGGCGCGTTCCTGGGCCGGGGTATTGCGCCAGCGACGGAAGCCGCGCTGGGCGGCGGCCAGGGCGCGGTCGAGATCGGCTGCGGTCGCCAGTGGCAGTTCGGCGAGCACGTCGCCCGTTGCCGGGTTCAGCACTTTGTGCGTGTCGCGATTGCCGCCGGTGACGCGTTCGCCGTCGATCATCATGTACAGTTCGGGATAAGCGATCATCACGGTTCCTCGCTCGGTAGGTCGATTTTTGGGGACAATTCGTCGGAAAGCCTGCGTTCGCCCACCACTTCCAGCCCAAAGCCTTCCAGGCCGACGATGTGGCGGTGCAGCGTGGTCAGCAGCACCATCTTCTCCACGCCCAGATCGGCCAGGATTTGCGCGCCGGTGCCATAGTGGCGCAGTTCCATGCCCGACGTGTGGTCGCCCTCGGCGATCGCGCGCGATATGAGGTCGGAGGTTTCGGTTCGCACCAGCACGATCAGGCCGCGCCCCTCGCGCGCCACTTCTTCCATGCAACGCTGGAGCAGGCGGCTGCGCGGGCCGCTCATGCCGAACAGGTCGTAGAGCGGCAGGCTGCCATGGACGCGCACCAGCACCGGCTCGGGGCCCGAGATGTCGCCCTTTTGCAGCACCACGCTTTCGGTTCCATCGATCGCGCTGCGATAGGCCTTGATGATGAATTCGCCGCCGAAATCGGACCGGAATGTCGATTGCGCGACCATCTCCACCACTTTGTCGAAGCGGCGGCGGTAATGGATCAGGTCACGGATCGTGCCGATCTTGAGATCGTGGACCGCAGCAAAGCCGACCAGATCGTCGAGCCGCGCCATCGAGCCATCGTCCTTCATGATTTCGCAGATCACGCCCGAGGGGTTGAGCCCGGCCAGACGGGCAACGTCCACTGCCGCCTCGGTATGGCCCGCGCGCACGAGCACGCCGCCGTCGCGCGCATTGAGCGGGAAGACATGGCCGGGGGTCACGATGTCCGCCTTGCCCTTGGCGGCGTCGATGGCGGCGGCGATGGTCCGCGCGCGGTCGGCGGCCGAAATACCGGTGGTGACGCCTTCCTTCGCCTCGATCGAGACCGTGAAGGCGGTTTCATAGCGAGTGCCGTTGGCCCCGCTCATCTGCGTCAGGCCCAGTTCCTCCACGCGTCGGCGGGTGAGCGACAGGCAGATGAGGCCGCGCCCGTGCGTGGCCATGAAATTGATCTTTTCGGGCGTCGCGAATTGCGCCGGGATCACCAGGTCGCCCTCGTTTTCCCGGTCTTCATCATCGACCAGGATGAACATCCGGCCGTTGCGCGCTTCCTCCAGGATCTCTTCGGTGGTGGCGATTGTGAAGCTTTTGGCGGGGTAGTTGTTTTTTGTGGGGTTTTCCATGGTCGCTCTTACTGTCCGGCGGCCAGCCCGGCTTCGAGATAGTGCGGGATGAAGAGCGCTGCCTGATCCCAGTCGATCGCGCCGAAATCCACGCCCATGATTTCCGCCAGGCGCGGGCCGCTGACCTGGGGATAGACATAGGCGCCGAGCACCATCGTCATGGCGATAAAGAACCGCGTCTCGTCGAAATGGGGCAGCGCCGCGCGCAAGAGGCGGATCAGCCGTTCGCGCGTGGCGTTTACCATCGGACGGAGAATGGCGCGCGCCTCTGACGAGGGGTCCATCAGCGCCCGGCAATAGACAAGGTGGCTGGTGCGCTGTTCGATCGCACCGAAATTGCCGCTCAACGCCGGGCTGAAAAAGGCCTCCAGCACCTGGCGCAGATCGGGCTTGCCGCCCGGCGGGATCTGCGCCTCGATCGCATCGAAGCGGGCGTTCTGGGCGGCGTGGATCGGATCGAAATGGCGTCCGAACATTTCCTCGAAGAATTGCTGTTTGCTGCTCCAGTGGCGGCTCAGCGCCCCCAGGCTGGTGCCTGCCGCCGCGCTGATCGCGCGGATGGTGCACCGGTCATAGCCTTCGCGGATGAACAGCGGGTCGGCCGCGTCGAGAAACCGTTCGCGACTGCTTTCGCCGCCGCGCTCGGCGGCGACCTTTCCGACCTTTCCGGCGCGCCGCCCGGTCATGCCCCGGTCATGCCGCCGTAACGCCCGTCGACATAGACCAGCGGGGTGATCTCCGGATGGTTGGTGACCTTTTTCACCACGCCCACGATCATGTCGTGCGAGCCGAAGGAATGGTGCGTCTCGACCTTGCAGACAATGTTGGCCTGGGCATCGGGCAGATAGGGCAGGCCCTGTTCGTCGGTGAGCCATTCGCCGACGTCGAAGCGCCTGTCCGCGGGCTGCCTTGCAAAATCCAGGCACAGTTGCCCCTGGCCTGCCGCCAGCACATTCATGCAGAAGGCGCCGATGCGCAGCAGCGGTTGGTGAATCGAGGCGGTGCGGTTGACCGCGATCACCAGCGAGGGCGGATCGAAGCTGAGCGACATGAAGGCGGTCATGGCGATGCCGAAGCGGGCGCCGCCATGATGGCCATCGGCTGGCTCGCCGGTTGTCACCAGCGCGACGCCGCTCGCCACGCGGCGCATGGACTGACGGAAATCGTCGAGAACGGGGTGAGTGGTGTCGTTCATCAAAAAGGTCCTGGCTCAGATCGGCCGCTTGATTAAATCGGGTAGTGGCCGTGTTCGGTATCGACGGTGATCCAGCGCAAGTCGGTGAAGCTGTCGATCCCCGCCTTGCCGCCAAACCGGCCGTAGCCCGACGCACCGACACCGCCGAAGGGCATTTGCGCCTCGTCATGCACCGTGGGGCCGTTGACGTGGCAGATCCCCGACCTGATCCGCCGCGCGACTTTCAGGCCGCGCGCCGCATCGCCGGTGAAGACTGCGGCGGAAAGGCCGTATTCGCTGTCGTTGGCAAGGCGGATGGCGTCGTCTTCGTCCTTCGCGCGGATCACCGCGACCACAGGGCCGAAGCTTTCATCGCGATAGAGCTTCATGTCGGACGTCACGCCGTCGATCACGGTCGCGGGCATCAGCACGCTCTCGCCCTTGCCGCCTGTCAGCGCGCGGGCGCCCTTGGCCAGCGCATCGTCGATCAGCGCGTTGACATGGATAACGGTCTTCATGTCGACCACGGCGCCCAGCGGGGTGTTGCCCACGCGCGGATCGCCGGTGGTGAGCGTGGCGACTTTGGCGGCGAATTTCGCGAGGAAGACGTCGGCGACGGCCTCTGTCACGATGATCCGCTCCGTCGACATGCAGATCTGGCCCTGATTCATGAAGGCACCGAAGGCCGCCGCCTTTACCGCCTCGTCAAGATCGGCGTCATCGAGCACGATGAAGGGGGCCTTGCCGCCCAGTTCGAGCAGCACCGGCTTCAGGTGCTCGGCTGCGCGTTTGGCGATGATCCGACCGACATCGGTGGAGCCGGTGAAATTGATGCGGCGCACTGCCGGGTGATCGATCAGCGCGCCGACGATTTCGGCGGCGTCCTCGGGCGCGTTGGTGATGGAATTCACCGTGCCTTCGGGAAAGCCCGCCTCGGCGAAAGCCTCGATGATCAGGCTGTGCGTGCGCGGACAGATTTCCGAGCATTTGAGAATCACGGTGTTGCCGCAGGCGAGCGGCACGGCGATGGCGCGCACGCCAAGGATGATCGGCGCATTCCACGGCGCAATGCCCAGGCTCACCCCCGCCGGCTCGCGGATGGCGAGCGCCAGGCAGCCCGGCTTGTCCGACGGGATCACTTCGCCGCCGATCCGGGTGGTGAGCGCAGCCGCCTCGCGCACCATGCCGGCGGCCAGGCCGACATTGAAGCGCGCCCAGCCTTCGGTTGCGCCGATTTCGTGCTTCATCGCCTCGATCAGCGCCGGGGCACGCGCGTCCAGCGCATCGGCCGCCTTGTTCAGCAAGGCGCGTCGCGCATTGGGGCCCATCGCCGACCATACGGGAAAGGCCGCTGCGGCCCGGTCGGCGGCAGCCCTGGCGTCGGCCACGGTTTCCCTTGGCGAGCGGCTTGCCACGGTTCCGTCCAGCGGGTTGAGGCGTTCGAACGTTGTCTGTGAAGCCATTTTGGTCATCCACTCCTTGCTGCTGTCGCGGCGCATCGCCCGCGCAGGCATTTATCCCGGGAGAAGGGGCCCGGATTCGTCGGGCCCCCAATCGCTCCTTGCGTTATATTACAGCCTGACAGCGGGGCTCACTTCTTCAGGAAGGCGCCGTTCTTGGTCAGGAATTCCATCACTTCGCCCTTCCAGCCGTTGCGCTGCGCCACCATGTGGTCACCGGCGCGCGCGCGGCTCTGCGAGCCGAGATAGAACATCTCGTAAAGCTCGTTGCGCCCGGCCAGCGCAGAGATCGCAAAGTCGCGCGCAGTGCGGAACACAGCGGCGCGCTGTTCGGCGGTAAAGCCGTTGGCGCCCGGCAGATACTTGCGCAGCATATCGCCCACGTCCGGATCCTGGAACAGATCGAGCGACGGCGTGGCCAGCATGTTGTGCGAGCCCAGCGCGCGGATGATCTGGTTCACCCGGCTCATCCATTCCGGCATGATCGAGCGCAGCGCGGCCAGATCGCGATGCGGGAAGAAGGCGCCAGAGGTGCCCCAGACATGCGCGCGTTCCTCGGCGGCGATGATCGCGGCCTTGGTCATGATCATGTAGGTGTGGATTTCACCCAGCATCACCGCCACGTCCTGGCGCTGTTCGCTGCCGGTGATCCTGGCCATCAGCGTGCACAGGTCGTAGGCGAATTCCAGCTTCACTTTGGCGCGGATCGCAGTCTGCTGCAACGTATTGCCCGGCGAAACGCCGCGGGTGACGTTGTTGTAGACATCGAGATTGCCGTCGATGAACAGGCGCTCGTAAGGCACTTCCACATCGTCGAAGACCACGAAGACGTCCTGCTCGTCAAAGCGCGAGGAGAAGGGGGCGTCGGCGCGGCTCTCGTCCACGCCGTAATGATCGCGGCAGAACATGATCAGGCCCTTGGTGTTCGAAGGCACCGAGAAGCACAGCGCATGGCGCTCCGCACCGGTCGGAATCGGCGCAGAGGGATAGACGTAGAATTCGTCGGTGAACGGCCCGAGCGTCGCCAGCATCTTGCCGCCGCGCACGATGATGCCGTTTTGCGTCTCGCCCACTTTGTGAACGGTCAGATCGGCATTCATGCCGGCCAGATCGCCGGTGCTCTTGTCGATGTTGGCATGCGCGATGGCGTGAGTCAGCGAAAGGTCGCCGTCGATCACCTCGCGATGGAACTTCGTCAGGCGGTCGTGATAGACCGGATCGCTCTTTTCCCAGATGTCGCGCCGCGCGACATGGCCCGAAAGCACGACGTTCACGTAATCGGGGGTGCGGCCCAACATGCCGTAGGAATAGCGCGCAAAGCGGTCGAGCGCCTTGTGGCGGATCGCCAGGTCTTCCTTGTTGCGCGGCACGATCAGACTGGCGCTCATCATTTCGCCGGGCTTTTCCGGATCGGCGACGAGGCAGTCGTCGGCATTTTCGATCTGATAATCGAAATATTCCGCCATGCCCTGCAGCGAGCCCTGAAAGCGAGGCTCGGTCAACGTATCGACTTTCCTGTCGCCGAGATAGACGACGCGGTCATCCTTCAAACCGGCAAGGAACTGTTGCCCGTTGCGAACTGCCATGAAATCTCTCCCGGGGATTGGATGCAGGCTTGTGAATACGCATGTATTCGCAATGCGATTCGGCGGCAAGTGGAAAATCAAATTGGTGAAATCGTGTTATTTCAAATGCATATCCTTTATGGACGGCTTGATCTGTGTCAAAAAGGTTTGACAGCGGTACGCCGAATCCCTCAATAAGGGAACGAAGTTCTGATCGGCAGAACCATTTGGGAGAACCGGGGTGATGGCGGCAGACGCCCGCGCAGGCGGCGTTTTGGCCCACGGCCCCTTCACCAGACGGCCAGGCTCGTTGGAGAGGATGTCCATTCGGGGCATCCTGCGAATAATCGCAAGGTTTCCTGATGGCAGCGATGGCGGCGGTTGTCGCGCCTTCGCCCGAGATTGAAAGGGTCCTAACGTGGCAGATGTTGAGAGGTTGCCGCTCGCGACCGTCAAGCGATACGCCTACCTGAATGTCGTCGCGAGCTTTCTGGTCTGGGGCTTCGCGCTGGCCGGCGTGTCGATGATGGTGACGGTAAGTTACAAGTCGATCATGCTGGACATGCATTGGAGCAATGAGCAGACGACCGCCTTCATGGCGATCAAGTCGCTCGTTTCGGCGCTGACCGGCCTGCTGATCGGCCATGCCTTCGTCAAGTTCGGGCTGAAGCGGGTCTATGTCATTTCGCTTGCCGCGATCGGTCTTTCGACCTCCATGCTCTATTTCGCCTATTCGCTGCCGATCTATTACCTGGCGGCGGGGATCTCGGGCTTTTTCAGCATCATCTGCAACATCGCCTATCAGGTGACGCTGGCCCGCTGGTTCACTGCGCGGCTGGGGCAGATGATGGGCTACGCGGTGCTCGGCGCGGCCTTTGCGGCGCTGGTGGTGCCGGTCAGCACCACTTTCCTCGTCAAGCAATATGGCTGGCACACCACCTTCGGTCTCGCCGGCCTGTTCGTGCTGGTGGTGCTGACAGCGCTGGTCGGCGTGCTGGCGCATGAATCGCCCGAACGCTATGGCTTTACCACCGACGAGATCGACCCGCCCAAGGCCGGCACTCCGGCGAAACCGGCGATCGCGGGCCCGCCTGCGGGCGACGAGTTCAAGACGCTGCTGAAAAGCCCGCGCTTCTACATCGTGTGCGCCTGTGTCTTTGCCTCGGGTGCCTTTTCCAACGGCATCAACGAACACACCACGTTGTTCCTCGCCGAACGCAAGCTCGGTGCCTATGCGGCGGCGGGCGGGTTTACCATGGTGATGGTGCTGTCTGCGTTGGGCAAGGTCTTCTTCGGATGGCTGTTCGACAAGATCTCCACCAAGGGCGTCGCGATTGCCTGGGCGCTGTGCGGCATTGCGGTTGCGCTGGCCTTCCCGGTCGCCACTCTCCCGACCATGGTGGTCTTTGTGGCGTTTCGCGGCATCGCCCAGGGCGGCGCGGTGGTGCAGACGCCGATCCTGGCGCGCCACATGTTCGGGCTGCGCCCGGTTGCCCAGACGATCTCGGTCTTGATGGGAAGCTTCCATCTGGGGGCGGCCGCCGGCATCTTCCTGATCGCCCGGTTCCACGACATGTCGGGCGGCTATGGTGTTCCGTTCATCGGCATCATCGTTTTGGCATTCGTTGCGTCGGCCGTCGCGTTGACCTTTCAGCCGCGGTACTGGGTCAACTACAAAAAGGCGTAATGGCGAGATCGGATCGCATGCAAAAGGGCCGCTCCCGCAAAGGGGGCGGCCCTTTTTTACGAACAGGGGACGCGGCGTTCATCCCTTCATGGAACAGCGAATCCGCCTATTGCAGGATCCAGCCGACACCGCCGTCACGGCAATCGCCGCACACCGCGTCAAGCAGGGCCCGTGCCGGGGCCGAGGCGTGGGGCGTTGCCAGATCGCGCCCCTGTCCCGCGTCGATGAGGCGGGCATGGACAATGCGCCGTCCGGCATCGCGGGCAAGGTCGCGCGCCAGCAGATAGTCGGACCAGCCGGTATAGCCGATCACCGGGGCTTGCGAGGAAGGCGCCAGCCAGCCGACGGCAGGGCCTTGCAGCAGGCGGACGATCTCGCCTTCGGGGTCGGCGAAATCGCAGGCGGCGCTGCGGGCTGCGGCCTGGAGCGCGCGTCCGCCTTCGCGGCCGAGGTCGCCGATCGCGCGAAAGGGGCCCTGCGGCAAGACCGCCGCCCAGGCGGAGCCGGGCAGGGCGGCACCGGCAACGATGGTGCCCCGGGCCATGCCGGTGAGCAGCGCGCGGCGCGAGATTGCGGGCGCGGTCATTGCGCGGCCGCCGGCGGATTGTTGCGGGTGAGCCAGGTTGCCACCTGCTTCAGTTCGGCGTCGGTGATGTCGACCCGGGTGAAAGGAGGCATGCTCATCAGCCCGCCGCGCACGACGGCGGTGATATAGCCCGGATCGAGGTCCGAGCGCTTGGCGATCATGATCGTGCCCATGCCGCGCGCGGCATGGCAAATGGCGCATTTGGTGCGAAACAGGCGTTCACCGGGCGTCATGGCGGCGGCGGGGGGCAACGTCTGGGCCGGGGCGGTCTGGGCTGGGGCCGTTTGGCCCGCTCCGGCGGACAGCGCGGTGGCGGCAAACAGCAGTGCAGCGGCGGGCAGGGCCATCTTGCCGAATGCGCCGGTCATGCCTTTGTTCCTTTCGCGGCGGCAGATTTGGGCGCACTGGCCCGACCGATGCCGTTGCGTCCCGGCGCGATGATGTTGTTGGGGTCGATCGCCTTCTTTACCCGGTCGTTGAGGCGGCCGAGCGCGTGATTGTTGAAATCGAAGGTGTCGGCGATCATGTCCTGATATCCGATATGGCCGCGATATTCGGCAAAGCCGTCGCGCGCGGCGCGCGCCACCAGCCGCCGATAGAGCTTGTCCACCCTGACGATCATCTCGGCATCGTCGCGGTTGTAGAAGATCAGGCTGACATTGTTGATATGGCGCTTGCCGATGGTGAAGCTGGCCGAATAATCATGGCCCATCTCGTCATAGATGGCCTTGGTGCCCTTGGCATAGTCGAGAATCAGCTTGCCTTCGGGCGGCATCACCGGGGCAAAGCTCAAATGGCCGCCGCGCCCGCCGTACCAGTTCACCGAATTGAGGGCCATGGTCGAGGGGATGCCGCGCGCGGATTTCTCCACCGGATCACCCTTCTGCCAGATCTCGAATTCGAGCGGCTTGCCGATCCTGGGCTCGAACAAGTCGCGGATCAGCTTGATATGCGCCTCGACGGCACCGGCATAGCCGAAGAGGAACAGCTTGGTATTCCACCAGCCCAGGCCAAGCTTCTTCATCATCACTTCATTCGCCGAATCCGGCAGCGCGCCGGGGCCGTCGTACCAGTCCTTGCGCTGCGTCATCGCCGAGGCAGAACGGACCGGCGTGCCGAAGACGATGTTGTGCTGGATCACGTCGCGGCGGCGCAGTTCGGCCAGGATGTCGAGCGCCCAGCCCGCATCGTCGAGATTGGGTAGCGCCAGCGTGATTTTTGCAGACATTTCCGGCTCCGGCTGGAGCCACATGCCGCCGCGGGTGACGACGCCGAAGTTTGATTGGACAAACATCTGGTCCCAGCCCGGTCCATAGCCATAGTGATAGGCCTGCCAGACTTTGCTGTTGCCCATGGCCCCCATGCCGGTGCGCAACATCTCCCCATCGGGCAGCACGACTTCGAGCCCGCAGAGCGTTTCGGTGTGGTCGCCATAGGGGGTATAGCCGATGCCGCGATCGAGCGCATTGCCCAGAACGCTGCCCCAGCCGTTGCCGGGGGCCGACATCCACAGAGGAATGCCATTTTCTTTCAGATGGTTGTAGAGATCGAAATAGCTGACGCCGGGTTCGATCAGGCAATGGGCATAGCGGGGATCGACCTCGATTTTTTTCATCCGCCCCATGTCGAGGACGATATTGCCCTTTTCGACCGGCGCCGCGCCGCCATAGCCCAGGTTCTTGCCCCGGCTCACCGGCCACAAGGGCACTTTCAGCTCATTGGCGATACGCACGATGGCCTGCACTTCCTCGGCCGAAGCGGGGGCCAGTGCGGCAGAAGGCTCGTGGGACAGCCCTTCGCCCATGGCATAGGGATCGTTATAGGTCGCGCGATCTTCATCGCTGGCGAGCACCCATTCCTTGCCGATCGCGGCGCGGAAGCGCTCAAGCGCGTGATCGAAAGTCGCGGCGGTGACGCGAGCGGGCGTATGGGCTGGGGTGGGCATGGGATCCTGCTGCTCATGAGGCGGCGCAAAACGCA
>Ga0302198_10000533_pt1 | contig 43235 bp, 34 predicted proteins | sample II_Bog_N2_2_FD_193521 | JGI IMG/M metagenome (GOLD analysis project Ga0302198, IMG submission 193521) | Peat permafrost microbial communities from Stordalen Mire near Abisko, Sweden - II_Bog_N2_2 | ecosystem: Environmental > Terrestrial > Soil > Wetlands > Peat | place: Sweden: Abisko...
CTACGACCGGCTGGGGTCCCCCCCCACATCGCACGCGCCTGGATGGTGCTGATGGAGCGGGTTGGCTACACGCGATTTGTAGCCCAGGGCGGCGATTGGGGTTCGCCGGTGTCGAATGAAATGGCCAAACTGGCGCGACCGGAATTGCTCGGCATTCACGTCAACCTGCCCGGTGTTGTTCCACCCCGGATCGTGAAGGCGCTCCAGTGCGGCGACCCGCCGCCAACCGGTCTGTCTGTCGACGAAAAACACGCCTTCGAGCAGCTCAAGCTTTTATTTTCCAAGCGACGCGCCTACGCGCAGATCATGGGGACGCGCCCGCAAACGCTGTCCGGGTTAGCGGATTCGCCTGCGGGCCTTGCAGCCTGGCTGCTCGATCATGGTGACGGCTATGGCCAGCCGGCGGCGGCGATAACCTCGGCGGTGGTCGGGCGCACGATCAATGGACACTCCGCAGGCGCTCTCACCCGCGACGACGTGCTCGACAACATCACTCTCTACTGGTTGACCAACACAGCGATTTCGTCGGCGCGCCTCTATTGGGAAAACGAAATCAACCTTTACCTCCCGGCCAACGTCTCGATCCCCGCGGCTGTGACCGTCTTCCCGGGCGAGAGTTTTCAGGCCCCGCGGAGCTGGACGGAGCGCGCCTATCACAAACTGATCTACTTCCACCAAGCCGACAAAGGCGGTCATTTCGCGGCGTGGGAACAGCCTGAACTGTTCAGCGCTGAACTGCGCGCCGCGTTCAGGTCACTACGTCAGTCGAGTTGAGACAAACACGGTGGGAGCCGTGTGCGCTGCTCCGGGACCGCTCACCACGCCGCTACCAAATGCCGCCCCGCAGGGGCCGCCGGACCCGTCGCCTCACGACGCGAACCTCGCATTCGGCGCTGTGTTGAGGATCGCCGCCCGTGGACGACGCATGTATAGGTGGGAGACGCGCGCCCAAATCCGGCGATGTGGATCGGAAGCCCCGCCATTTCGGCCATCCTGTGTACTTCTGTACTGAAACAGAGAGATCGCGCGCCTGGCCCGAGAAGTCGTTGTCAAGAGGGCTGGGCGAAGACTACGATCAGTTACGAAGCGGCGAGACCATCGGCTATCCGTAGAATCCAGATGAAATCGGCGGCTATCGGGGCAATCCCGGCAAAAAGCTACTACGGGCTTGGAGGCGTGCCATGTCAAATGCGACAGCTTCTCCATTGCTGACGAGTATTGCAAATCTGACGCCTGCCGCCGGCGCTTCGGCGTCGATCCTGGACGACCTGTATCGGGCAGTCGCGGTGGCGCAGGTCACCGGGCAACAAGCCGCGCTGTCAACCCGGCCCTTGATTGCTAACCCGCCACCCCCGGGGCCGGAGCAGGTCCAAGCGATCAACCTGCTGACCAGTCAAATCGGCGCGAGCCAGCCGGCGGCGCAGACTGTGGTGCAGCGCGATTTCACGACGCGGCTGTCCCCCGATCCGCGCGTGGCCGCCACGCCGGGCGCCGGGCAGGCGGCTTCCAGAACGATCGGGCCGTTCCTCGACGCCTTCGGCCGGCCGGTGCTGATCGACGTCTTCACAACGGTGACCCTGATCGGCATCGCGCGGGCGGCCGGCGCCGCGCCATTCCTGTTCATCGAATCGCCGCCGCCGAGCGGCCAGCAGAGCAAGTTGACGCTCGGTCCGGGCAGCGTCTGGATCGCCGCGCCGCTGCTGGCCAACGGTGTCCCGGCCGGCGGCTTCGTGGGGCTCCGGATCAAGAGCGGCAGCGTCGATTTCGGCGCACCGGTGCCGCTTGGGGTCTCACCGATTGTCGTTCCGGCGGCGGCGTCGCTCACGCTCAGCCTGGTGCTCGACCCGGCGGTTGCGCCCGCCGGCAGCGGCTCCGGCGGCGACGCGCGCGCGGCAGTTGCGGTCACGCCTGCGGCGGTCACCTTCGATCTGACCGCCGCCGCGGGCACGCTCACCACCGCCGGCGACGCCTCGCTCACCGCCTTTGGCACCACAGTCGCGCTGAAGCGCCAGGGGCCGGCGGCGCATTTCGATCCGGTGTTCGGCCGGGTGGATTTTCCGTTCACCGCTTCCCCGGCGAGCTTCGCCGTTGCGTCCTCGCACAGCACCTTGGCGACATTCACCGGGTCGGCGACGATCTTCGGCGCGGCGTGGTCGCTGCCGATCACCACCTCGGCGCCGAGCACGCTGGGGGCGGCTGCGGGCGCAGGCGGCGTCGCGATCGGGTTGCTGCCCGGACTCGGCGTCGCCTGGGCCGGGCACCCCGCGCCGGCCGATTGCGGCGCCTGCGTGCTGCTGGCCGAACCGGGCCTGCTCTCGGTCGGCGGCTTCGCCGGGCGGGCGGCGAGCGCCGCGCAACTGCTCATGTTCGCGGCCAACAGCACGCTGCGGCTGACCACACCCGGCCCGTTCGCCTTCCGCTGGGTCAGCGACGCGCTTGGCGTCGAGAGCTGGGCTTTCCTGCCGCAGATCGTGGCCACGTTCGACGCGCCGCGCACGGTCAACGATGCCCGCGCGCGCATCGCCGGGCCCGCGCTGATCGTGCTGCTGCAGAGCGCCGCGAGCACGGTGCTGTTCGTCGAGTGCGTCGCGCCGCAGAGCGAGCAGGGCTCCATCCAATCCTATTGTTTGAAGAACCTGCTGCTGAAGGCGAGCGACCCGTTGGTGCTGGTGGCGAGCACCGTGCTGACCGGGCCGGGCGCCGGCGGCGGGATCGCGGCGCTGCAGCTCGCGCTGCACTACGTCCTGCCGATCCTGCCCGACCCGTATGCCAGCAATGTGTTCTTCGAGCCGCTGCGGGCGATCGACAGCGGGTCGCTCGGCATCGCCACGGTGCTGTTGCATTGGCAAGCGACGCAAAAGCCGGTGATAGACGTGCTGCTGCCGACCGATGCTCTGCAGGGCGTGGTCGTCAGTTCGCCGTCCGCGCCGGCGGCTGCGCCGTCCGGCCCGGTGGCGCAGGCGGTCTCCGAAGACGGGGTGGAGCTGGCGCGGCTGCAGGCGCTGTTCGAGAGCGCGTCCGGCGGCCGCGTGAGCGGGCCGACGCTGCTGGACCTGTCGACCAACGTGTCGCAATTCGGCGTCATGTTCGGGACCGCCTCGCCGTTCGGCGCGGCCGGCGCCCCGGTTGCCGCCGCACCCTCGGTGGCCGGGTTGTTCCTGCAGGCCCCCGGCACCGAGCTGCGCGTCGTGACGCTCCCCGCGGTGCAGTGGGAACCGGTGCTCACGCCGGACCAGTCCACGCCGTTCCCGAGCCCGCTGAGCTTCGCCAATTCCGGCCAGCCGGCGATGCTGGGGGCGAACAGCGTGACCTTGGTGCCGGTCTCGCCGCGGGCCGCGATCGATGCGTTGCTGACGGCCTACAATACCGGCGGCGCGGAGGTCGGCGCCCGCTTCACCCTGCCGTTCGGTATCCAGGCCGTGGCGCAGTTGCAGCGCTCGAACCAACCCTTGATCCGCTCGCCCTCGATCGGGGAGGTGCAGCCGAAATTCTCCACCGCCGGGCTCGTGGGCGGCGACCAGATCAGCCTGCAGGCGGCGCAGCCCTTGCTGCTGCAGAACAATGCCGGGTCGCCGTCGCTGCCGGGGGCGGCGGTGCAACTGCATAATGCCCTCGCCGCCGGCGTGCCCACCAACACGACGGTGCTGACGCCGATCGACGACACGTTCAACGGCAATTTCGCGCCGACCGCCGCCCATCCGCGCGTGCCGGTGACGCGCATCGACCTCTCCGGCTTCGGCGAGAGCCTGTTCAGCGACTGGCGCAACCCGACCGACGCCGCCGCCATCATCTCCAAAGCGCGGTTCGACGTGTTCGTCGGCCGCACCGCGCTTGAGATCGTGCAGGCGTTCAGCGTGCTCTACCCCTATGCCGTGCGGGTGGTGCGGACCATCACCATCGAGCGGCAGAACGGCGCCGCGGTGGTGCGGCACGACAGCGGCTGGCAGGCGGTCACCGACGGGCACTACGCCTATCCGAAGCCCGCGCTCGTCACTCACCCGGGCGTCGTTCGCGCGGCGCTGGCGATCCAGAACATCCGCGACACCGGCCAGGGCCACACGACACCCGATGGCAGCGAGCTGATGGCGGTGCGGTTCGACTGCGCGCTGACGATGGAAGGCGCGGTGCTGGGCGCCGGGGCGAACGGCGTGCCGGCGCTCAATCAGCTCGGCTACGTGCAACTGACCGACCCGCCGAACAACGGCCAGCTCGCGCCCGCGCAATATGCCGAGCTGCTCTCGTCGGTGGGGCCGCTCGGTGGGCTGGTGGACTGCACCATCGATATCGGCGGCACCGGCCAGCGCATGCGGGTGACCCATGTCGGGGTTGCCGCCAGCAGCGGCGGCGGCGATCCGCAATTTGTCGTGGCTGCCTATGGCAGTCCGATCTTGCCGGGTGGCGGGCAATGGTCGTTCCTGCGTCAGCCGACCGGCGCGCCGGCGCCGCAGGCGGTCGACCCTGATACGGGCGTGCCGTTGCTACGCGAAGGCCCGGCCACCGCGCCGCCGCCGCCCAGCTCGCCCTATCTGTTCGCCGATCCCGCCGACCTGCTGCATCCCGCCACGCCCGGCGCCGATTACGCGCTGGTGCACGCCACCGGCACGCAGCGCCTGCTGTTCCCGCGCCCCAAGCTCGAGGCGACCGGCGCGCATGCCGTCACCAGCACGCTGCCGCCGGTGCTGGCGGACCCCTACGCGCTGGCAACCGCCACCGGCCCGTTCCCGCGCATCGGCGGCTGCATCCCGTTCCCGAACCCCAACTACGCTCTGGCGATCGGCGCTGGCGGCAACTTCACCCTGCAGCCCGCGCCGTTCCACTTCACCACGCCGGTGCTCAAGCGCGTGCTGCGCGAGAGCGCCACGGTGCGCTCGATCGCCTATACCGCCGACGAGAACAACGCGCCGGCGCAGGTCACGCTCGCCATCGACACCGCGTCGGCGCTGCCCTGGTCGGTGACCATCACCAATCTCAGCCTGGCGACCGAGAGCGGTTCGTACGGCGAGGTCACGCGCGTGGTCGGCGACGTCGCCAGCACGGCCGCGGCGCCGACGCAACTCGCCAACGCCCGCTTCGTGTTCGGACCGCCGCTGAAGCCGGTCGCCGCCCTGGTCTCGTTCCTGGAGCAGTTCGGCAGCCTGCCGCCGCCGGGCGTGGCGATGACCAACGACTGGCAGTTGCTGGCCGGCGTCACCTTCGACTTCACCAAATATGCGCTGTTCCTCGGCCCGGCGGTGGCCGCCTTCGTCGAGGAGTTCATCGTCGATCTCGACGTGAAGATGCAGTCGGAGACCAAGCCGACCACCACCAACTTCGTCATGCAGTTCGAGCTGACGATCAAGATCCCGACGCCGTTCCCGCCGATCGTCGCGATCGGGCTGGCGAAGGTGCAGTTCCAGATGGGCGACCAGGGCAGCTTCTGGACGTTCCAGCTCGGCGTAGGCGTCGGCGTGTCGTTCCAGGCCGGGCCGTTCGAGGCCATCGCCTACTACGCGCAATCGCAGTTCCTGATCACCGGCGACACGGTGTTCGGCCTCGGTGCAAGCTCGTTGGTGAAGGGCACGGTGGACCTCAAGATCGTCGAGGTCAGCATCAGCATCGAGGCCAAGATCGCGCTGCTGAAGGTGACCTGCAACGTCTCGGACTCGGCGATCTGGGCCGCGGCTCAGGTCACCATCGCCTTCGAGATCAGCATCTTCTTCGTCATCGACATCGAATTCGACGCGCAGGCCGAATGGACCCAGAACCTCGACGGCGGCCCCTGCGCGCTGCCGGACGTCCTGTAAGGAGCGAGCCATGGCCACGAGCCTCGTCCTCCTGCCCTACCTGCAACGCTGGGACGGTGCCCTGCTGCACGTCCGCCTGTTGCTGATCCCGCGCGGCAACCCGCTTGATCCGCTGACCGCCGGCGCGCCGAACTTCCCGTCGGCGAAGTTCGTGTTCGACGTGCATCTGCTGCCCGGTCTCGACTCACTGCCGACGCCGGGGGGCGCCGCCTTCACCACGATCACCGCGCCGGTCGTTCCGACCGCGCTGCCGGCGTTCAAGGCGTTGGCGAGCCTCTATCCGATCGACCCCGCCCCGCCCGTCGCCGTCCGCCCGCCGAGCACGCAGGTGCGCAAGCACCTCCCGCTCAGCTACCAGCAAGCAGCCGATTTCGCGCCGGGCCGGACCAGCCTGGTGTCCACCGACGACGCCTATTCCTGCGCCATGCAGGCGCCGCCGGCCAAGCCGTTCAAGCGGCTGCCGAAGCCCAACCCGCTGGTTGCCTGGGGCAAGGTGATCGCGATCCTGCTGCGCAACCCAGTGCTGGCGACCGCCGCCGGGCTGATCCGTACGCTCGACGTCACGATCACGCCGGCGGACCTGCTCAAGCAGGGCGGCTTCCTGCACGTGACGTTGGCTCCGAGCAGCGACGGCGCCGGCCTGCTCGGCATTCCGGACGGGCTCAAGGTCTACGCGACGCGAATTCCGGCGCTCACTGCTTCGCGCGACCTGTTCACGCCCGTGCTGTTTCCCGTCGTCAGCCCGCCGCCCGCGCTCGACTATGGCGAGCTGTTCGCCGAGGTGGACGATTACGACGACGGCTGGGCGAAGATCGTCCACACCGTCCAGCCGGAGCAGCTCGACCCGCTCAACGAGACGCCGGACGGGACACGGCCGGTGAAGGAGCTCGGCATCCGCCTAGGCTGGGACGACGAGCAGGTCACGATCTGGATGAACCGCCAGATCGACGCGACGCAGGCCGGGCTGGACAGTCCGCTCGGCGTGCAGGGCTACCGCATCGACGCGCGGCTGACCGGCAGCGCCGCCTGGAACTCGTTGGTGCGCGCCGCCGGGCCGCTCAGCATCGGCAGCCTGGCGCTGGGCGCGTTCGACGGCGAGTTGTCGGTCGAGACGCACCCGGTGCAGCTTGCGGCTCAGAAACAGGGCACGCTGTGGCTGGCGACGTATTTCGCCAACTGGATCGGTCCCGCGCTGGTCACGCTGGACAACACCCTGACGCGCCTATCGGGCGGGCCGGACAACAGCGGCGTCGTCGGCGTCAAGGGCGTGCCGCCCGCGATCCCGCTGACCTACGGCAAAAGCTACGATTTCCGGGTCCGCCTGGTCGATCACACCGGCGGCGGCCCCACCACTGCCGGCGCGCCGGCGGTGCCCGGACCTTCGCCGATCGCGTCGCTTCCGTTCCGCCGCTGGGTGCGCCCGCTGGCGCCCGCCGCAGTCAAGCCGCCGCCGCCGATTCCCGACCCGGGCAGCCCGCCGGCCAGCCTCACCCTGACCCGGCCGCCGCTGCACTATCCGGCAGTCGCCTGCACCGGCTTCTACCCCAACGCGGTCGCCTTGCTGCTCGCCGACTTGCCGGCGGCCAAGGCGCAGGGCCGCGAGCCCTTCCTTCCCGATCCCGACACCGACCGCGTCCAGATCACGGTCGAAGTGCAGGCGTTGGCGCAGGACCCGGCGGCCACCGACGGCGACTATGTGCCGATCTACACGACCACGCGCGCCTTCCCGGTCGATCCCGCGCAGCCGCTTACCCTCAACTTTGCCTGGACCGATATCCACGACGCGAGCACGCTGGTTCCGCCGGCCACGGGCGCGCTGCTGCTGCCGACCGCGCGCACGCTGCGCCTGCGCATCGCCGCCCTTTGCCGAGATGACCCGGCGCTTGCCTATTTCGGCGCACAGGACGTGCGCACCGGGCCGAGCATCCAGGTCGCGCTCCGCAAGAACGCGTTGGTCGAGACCGCGCTGTTCACGCCTGACCTGCCGAGCCATCAGTTCAGTGCGCTGTATCTGCAGCCGGACCCGCCGATCGATCCCGTTGTGCTGTTCGCGCAACGGGCGGCGGGGGCGCAGAACCAGCGTCCGTCGGACATCGGCACCCGCCTGGCCGCGACGCTCGGCCTGCGCAATGACGGCCTGGCCCTGCGCGCGGCGCCGGGCCGGCGCGTCGTGTTCGGCTGCGCGGCGGCGATGCGCCACGTGATCGGGCCGGATGGCGCAAGCCTGACCTTCGGCTCGCAGACCGACCTGGCGCAGCACTGGCTGGTCGTGCTTCGGCTCACGCTCGACCGCGACTGGAGCTGGGACGGGTTGGCGCCGAACGGGTTGGTGGTGCGCCGCGATGGGGTCGAAGTCGGCAGCTTCGCGCCGCCGCGCAACGTCAACAGCGATGCGCTGGCGGCGCCCGAGCGCGCGCAGACCGACCTGGTGTTCATCGATGCGATCGAGCCGAAGCCGCCGGCAGGCGCCTTCCCGCAGGAGCTGACGCCGACCTATTCGGTCACGGCGAAGTTCCAGGGTTCGCCGACCGCTGATCCGCCGCTCAGCCTCGCCATCCGTCTCCCGGTGACGACGCCGCCGACCCAGTTGCCCGCGATCGTCTCGGCCGGCATTGCGATGTCGCCTTATCAGCGCAGCGCCGACTACGCCGCGACCGAGCCCCGCCGCCGCGCGCTCTGGATCGAGCTGGACCGCCCCCCTGCGGACCCGCGCGACCGCTACTTCGCGCGCGTGCTGCGCAACGCCCCCGATCCGCTGCTGTCGCAAACCGGGGAGAATGTGCCCGCGACGGCCGAGCCGCCGCTCGCGATTGATCCGGAATGGGTGCGGGTGATCGTGCAGGGAGCGGCGGACGACCGCGCCGGTCTCGATGCGATGCAGCCGATGATCCCGTCGGATTCGCCGCTGCATTGGTCGCTGCCGCTGCCGCCGGGTCTCGATCCGGACTCGCCGGAGCTGTTCGGCTTTTTCACCTATGAGCTGCGGGTCGGCCATTTCGACGTGTGGTCGACGGCTCAAGGACGGTTCGGGCCGCCGCTGCGCGTGGCCGGTGTGCAGCACCCGGCGCCGACGCTGGCCTGCACCGTGCTGCGCAACACGCAGGGCATCTCGGTCAGCGCGCCGTTTGCGCTGCCGGTGTTGGACGGCCAGCCGGTGCAGCCGCGGCCGCCACACAGCCAAATGGCGGTGCTGCTGTACGCGCAGGCGGAGCAGATCGACGGCACCGACCGGCGCAACGTGCTGCTCGGCCGCAAGCCGGCGCCCTGGCCGCGCAAGACGCTCGAACTCGCGCCGGCCTCGATCGCCTATGGCGAGGCGGTGTTCGCGACGGGGGAGATCGAGTTGGCGCTGAAAGCGCTCGGCTTTGCGCGCACGGCGCCGCTGAGCGTGCTGGCAGTCGAGCTGCTGCCGCAGGACCAGCCGCCGGTCGATCCGCTCGGTGCCGATCTGGGCGGCCAGCGCATCCTGCGGACATCGGCCCTGATCCCGGTTCCGACAATCTGCTGAAGCGGTCCGGTTGGTTTCGCAGCAGCCCATGCCTAAAGCGTTGATTTCGCTGTAGGAAATGGTGCCGACGCACGGATTTGAACCGTGGACCTACTGATTACGAATTACCTAGTCGCATCGTCCAGACCCGTCTGACTACGTTTCATGGCGCCCCGGAAACCCGCGGAAAACCTTGCATTTCGGCCGATGCCCCGGTAATACCTGTCCGGTAGCGTCCCGTTTTCCCCCGCCTTGTCGGTCCAAACGTGATGCCCCAATGATGCCCCGGCGGAGGCGCAACGATGCGGGTTCGGTTGACTGAGACGGCGATTACGGCAGCGACCAAGCGGGCGGCAGCCGGCGGCGCCCGTGAGGAACTGGCCGATGACGGGATGCGCGGACTGCGGTTGCGCGTGACGCCCTCCGGGGCGCGAACCTGGATTTGGGGCGGGCGGGATCAGGAGGGCAAAGCCCGGCGCTTTGTGCTGGGCCATCATCCCACCATGGGCATTTCCGACGCGCGCGCAGCGGCCGGCGCTATGCGCGGGAAGGTGCAGCGCGACGGCGCTGATCCGGTGGCCGATGGGCAACGCAAGCGCCGAGAGGCACGCGACGCGGCGGTCGGCATCGGGACGCTGGCCGCGCTGCTCGACCTCTACAGAACTAAGGATGGCGCCGCGCTAAAATCGTGGCCCGAGTGCCGGCGGCGCATCATGCATGTGTTCGCCGCGTCCCTGCCCAAGCCGCTGGCGGCGCTGAAAGCCGAGGAACTGCAACTGGTCGCCGACGCGCACCCGTCAGCACAGTCTGCCGCCGCCGCAGTGCGCTACCTCCGGCCGGTGCTCAAATGGGCCGCACAACGCCGCTATGTGGCCGCTGATCTGGCCGTGCTGCATCCGCCCGCCACAGTGGGCCGCCGCGACCGGGTGCTGTCGCGCGACGAACTGGCGGCCCTTCTGCCCATGCTGGCGCTGTCCGCCAGCCCCTACGCCCGTGCGCTGCGCCTCATGCTGTGGACGCTGGCCCGCCGTGAGGAAGTCGGCCGGGCGCGCTGGCGCGACGTGAGCTTGAGCGCCGCGACGTGGACGATACAGGCGACGAAAAACGGCCAGCCGCATGTGGTCCCGCTGCCCCGTCAGGCGGTGGCGTTCCTGACGGGCATAAAGCCTGCCGACGCCGAGCCCGACGCGCTGGTATTCAGCAACAGCGCGGGCGGGGGGTTGGCGAATTGGGACCGCGAAGCCAAGGCTATCCACAAGGCGAGCGGCACGGAAGGCTGGACCCGGCACGACTTGCGCCGGACCGGTGCAACCATGCTTGGCGACATGGGCGAGCTTCCCGACATCATCGAAGCCGCGTTGAACCACGTCAGCATCCGGTCCGCTCTCGCCGCAACCTACAATCGTAGCCGCTACCGCCCGCAGGTGGCCGCCGCGTTGCAACGCCTTGCCGACGCGCTGGACGGGATCGAGGCTGGCGCGGCGGAAGTGGTGCCTATGGTCCGCCCCGGCTGACCAACCGCGCACATCGGTTCCCGACAAACAGTTTTTCTGTTACGATGTGTTATCTTCTTGCATCGCGTGCCGGCCCGCCGGATTATGGGCGCACGAACCGAGCAAGGAACGAAGGCCATGCAGACCGAACACGCCACCACCACCGATGCCGCGATTATCGACGCCTGCGAAGGCTGGGTAGCACAATGGACCGCAGATCAATCGGCTTGTGATGCCGGCGCCCCGCCGCGCTCCGCTGCCGCCCGTGCCGCCGAACGCGCCAGCCGCGCGAGCATCATTGCAACCCGTGCGACAACCCCGGCCGGGCTGCGGGCCAAGGCTCGCGTCCTAACCTGTCTCGACGGCGACGATCCTGCGCTGGCGCTGTCCCTGGCTGCGGACCTGATCTGAGGCACTATACGAAAGAACTTCGTAAGTAATCCCATAGCGTCCAATGGACGAAAGGGGTTGACGCGCTCCCCGGACGTGCTAAAAGCACAGTCATGAACACGACGCTCTACACGAAGTCAACGTTTAAACGCTTCCACAGAGGTCCGCCGGCACATTTGCCAGCGGGCCTTTATTTTTGGAGAAAATAACTCATGCAGGAAGTCACTCCTATACTTTATACGATCCCCGCAGTTACCAAGTCCTACGGGTTCTGCCGTTCACGGATTTACGATCTTCTCGGCGATGGCACACTTGAAGCTGTGAAAGTTGGTCGCAGAACTTTGGTCAAGGCCGAAAGCCTGAAGCGATATATCGACACCCTACCGGCCGCAACAATCCGAAGGACTCACGATGCCTGAAAATAACCAGCCGGCTGTCAAGCCGGCTACCGAAATGACCGATGAAGAATATCGCGTAGCGCGCGCGGCGGTTACCGTCCAGCGCCCCGCCACCATCGCTCCGCCGGCCGGGACAAAGCTGGCTACCGAAATGACCGATGCCGAATATCGGGCCGCATCCGCGCGCATCGGATATCATCGTTACGCGCCGATGCGTCTCGGCTGAAAAAAAGCACACACAAGGGAATTACTAAATGCACAATACGACACTCGCAGAACTACAGGCGGAGCAAAACTTCACTTTCAGCGCGTATGAAGCGGCCCGCAATAACACTGGCGGAGCGGGCGGCTTTGTCGAAGCTGCCTGGCAGGACTGCAAGACAGCAACGTCCGCCGCTTCCGATATTGACGCCAAGGCGGACGTGGCACGACGCTTTCAAGGCGTGTTCGCGGCCTTCGCCCGGCTGACTATGGACGATCTGACCACGCTGTCTCTCCCGGCGCACACGGGCGACCGCGCGCGGATCGAGGCTATGCATCGGGCGATCCTGGACCGGAACCCGGCAACGGCGGCATGGGCGGCGGATCGCGACAAGGCGGCAGCGGCATTGCAGGCGAAGATCGACCGGACCCGTGAGGCGGAAGTGGAACGCTGGCGGCAGGGCCGTCCTGCCGCGATCCTCGCCGCGTTGCGAGCGTCGGGGCATGACCTGACCCTCGATAGCAAGGGGCGCATCCTGGCAGTGCCGGGCGCCCCGCTGGCGGGGGTTGGCGGAGGTCTTTCCATCTACACCGATCGCAAGGCGGAGTTTGTCGCCATCCTGAAGGCGGAGGCTGAAGTGGCGGGGGCTGAAGCAAAGCGCCTCGCGCCCGTGGTGGTCGCGTGATGGCAAACGTCCTGACTGGATTTTTTGCGCTCGGCACCGGGGATGGGACCGCCGGCTTTGTCGAGTTGAGCGGCGCACCGGGTTATTCCAGGTTGCCCATTTCTCTTGTGACGAAATGGTTTGGAACCTGCACAAACACGACCTGCCTTAACTTCGCCAGCAACGGCGGCGCGTGGCCGACCGTGACGCAACGTGCGCTTTACGATGGCAGCGGCGCTCTTCTGTTTTGGTGGAACGAGGTCCCGTTCACGCTCTCAGATCAACGGCCGGCGCCAATAGTGAACCCCGGCGATTTGGAACTGACCTTTCCAGACTCTTACACGACGCCCGGCCGCTGGATGTTGCAGTGGCCGGCCAGCACACCGGTAGGCACCACGCGAAACGGAACGCCGATCTGGACGGCGCCGTCCGGCACGGCTTGGTCTGCACCGTAGACCTCCAAACAACGCTGATAGGATCGAACGAATGTCAAAATCGCCATATCGCATGCCGCCCATTCGCAGCAAGCCCGCCGCGCCGCCCTCGCCGGCAAAGCAGCTTGCGGCCTTCGCCACGTCTGCCAACGAACAGCGGGCGCAAATGGCCGCGCTGGCCAAGCAGAACAGCCCCGCCGCGATCGCAGCCGACAAGCAGGGCCGTATCGACGCGCTCAGGACCGCGCTAGGCTGAGCCATGCGAAGCCGCCATTGCAGCTATGCGGTGGCGGCGTTTCGTGGCTAATCCGCAACACCCGCATCGGATGTCGCAAACCACCAAATCCGTTCTTGACAAAACCGACTGTTTTCGGCTATAATTCCACTACAATGCGCAAGAGCGCGCAGGCAAGGCGGCACCGGAAACGGGGGCCGCCTTTTCCTTGTCCTAGAGGGCGAAAACACATGACAATGAGCTTCGATACCTTGTTCCCAATCAAGGAACACGGGCCAGTTATCGCGCCCGACACTCTTCTGACTCGGCAAGAACTTTCCGACGCATATAGGCGCCACGGAATTAAATTGTCCGTCGCGACTCTCGCCACGTATGTTTCAACAGGCGGCGGGCCGCCGGTCAGAAAATTTGGCTTCCGCCCGTTTTATCTCTGGCGGGAAGCGCAAGACTTTGCCGTTGCTCGCGTGTCCGGGCCGCAGCAGTCGGCCCCGGCCTCGGTTGCCAGATACAACGCGCGCGTCGCGGCCCGCGCCGCAGCAGACAAAGCCAAACGAGCCGCCGCACAGTCTCGCAGCAACACCGCTGCCCTCGCCGCATAAAAGAAAACCCCCCGGCGTTAATGTTGCCGAGGGGCTGTGATCTACTGCAACGGACAGTTGCAGTCATACAGATCATAGCTTTTCGCGTCAAGCAAAAACCGTCGGGCTAACCCCGAAAGTAATTGAAAACATGCTTACCATTTCTCCCGCCGCAATTTCCGCGGTGGCGCTTGCCGACATTGAAGCCACCGAAGCCAAGCCGGCCACGACGATCGCGGATTGGCAGGATGAAGTGCTTGACCGCGCCGAGAAGGCGGTTGTCTTTCACCTTGATCGCGCGGAAGCGCGCGGCCTCGATAGCGACGCGCTGGACAGTCTGCTGACCGCCATAGCGGCCCTGAGCGACGCCAGCGGCGACACGGATGAGGCGATCGAAGCTGCCATGAGCGCCGCCAACGCTGCCCTGAGCGCCGCCAAATGCGCGGCAGAGAACGCGGCGGCACCTGGCGCCGGCCGGGACCAATGCGCCGAGGTTGACCAAGGCGATTGCCGCCAACTGCTGCGCGCATGGTCGTCGCTTGAGCAAACCCGCCGCTGGCTTCGCGATGGGTGGATCAGCCCGGCCGCCGCTGCCGATGACGTGGCTTCGATCGCGTTCGACACCCCTGCAACAAAAGGAGGGCAAGCCTGATGGCGCTAATTCTCCCGCTGCGGCGGGACCCGCCCGGCGGTGCAACCGAGGGCTACGGCTACCCCCACGGCTTCGCCAAGCCGCAGCCCGGCCCGCAGACGGGGCGTGTAAACGCCTCGCTTCTGCGGCCTCGCCAGCCGCCGGCTGAGGATCAGCCGTTGCGCATCTTGGACGTGGCCGGGCTGAAGCATAGGCGGGTCCCGGTCCGCGAATGGATCGTGCCCCAATGGCTTCCGGTGCGCGTGGTGACAATTCATTACGCAGACGGCGGAATTGGCAAGACGTTGCTCGCGATGCAGCTTATGGCCGCCGCTGCCGCCGGGGCGCCATGGTGCGGGATGCCGGTGACGCCGTGTAAGTCCGTTGGGCTGTTTTCAGAAGATGACTCCGATGAGCTGCACATTCGGCTGGAAAGCATTCGGCAGCATTACGGCCTGTCTTGGGATGATATAGCCGGCATGTGCCCGATCGACGGGACCGGTCAGGATAATACATTGGTCCGGTTTGAGCGCGATGGGCAAATGACCCTCACGCCTCGGTTTCATCGCTTGCGCGAACAGGCAATGGACATCGGAGCAAGGCTTGTCGTGATTGATACCGCCGCGACCACGTTCGGCGGGAACGAAAACGACCGCGCCCAAGTGACCGCTTTCGTTGGCGCGGCGCTCACCGGGCTTGCCCAAGCCATCAACGGCGCCGTGCTGTTGAACGCGCATCCTTCAGTAAGCGGAATAGCCAGCGGTGATCTGCGGTCGGGTTCAACCGGATGGAACAACTCTTGCCGTTCGCGTTGGTCACTGGCGAGGCCGGTTGACGAAGGTGGAAGGCCGATCTTGGACTCTCCCCAGCGTGTGCTGACCCGGCGGAAAGCCAACGCGGCAAGCAGCGGCGACACGGTGACGATGCAGTGGCACGAAGGCGTGTTCATCGTTCCCGACGACGCCAAGGGTAGCGTTACCCCAAGCGCCCGAAAGGACGATGCCGAGCAAGCGTTCCTGGCAGCCCTGAGAGCGAAAACGGAGAGAGGGTTACAAGTCAGCCAAAACAACCGGGCCGGAAACTATGCGCCGCGAATTTTGAAGGCGACCCCGGAAGGCGCCGACTTCAAGGAGAAGGAACTTGCGGAGGCGATGAACAACCTACTCGCCAGAGGGCGGATCAGAACGGAGACATACAGGCATGACTCCAAGGTGCGCGAAGGGCTGGTAGAGGCCGGCTAAGCCGGTCCCGCCCGGTCCCGCCCGGTGGGTTCGTTACGCCGCCCGGTCCGCCCGGTTCCTGCAACCCATTGAAAAGATTGGTCGCCCGGATGGTCCGCCCGGTTATCGCCCGGAACGAATTTTCCGCCCGGTTCCCGCAACCCATTGAAAAGGCAGGCGGGATTTTTCCGCCCGGTTCCGCCCCGCCAACCCCCATACCCCCTACGTGTCGCGGCCCCGTGTGGCCGGTCCGCGCACGTAACAAACAAGCCAGCGGCGGAAGCGCGCCGCTCCCCGACAAGGAATTGAAGATGGACAGACCCCCGGCGGCGACCCCTGCCGAGATTGCCGACAAGCGCGAGGCAATCGCCGAGTTGACCGCGCTGGCCGTGAGCATGGGCCGCGACCCCGGCACGGCTCACAGACTGGCATCTGCCGTCGCCGATCGCTGGTTCCCCGATGTCACGCCGCCCAAGCATCGGCATCGCTCGCGGGACGGCCGTGGTAGCCCGTGCTGGCCCTCGCCGAAGCAACGGGGCGGCCCTGCGCCCCGCGCCGCGTAGCCTCATAGCAGGCGGCGGACGGGGCATGTGCGGCGGGATGCGTCGCGTCGCCGCGTCCCGCCTAGTGGAAAAATTGGAAAATTATTGAAAGTGTTGAACAATGGCGAACATTGAAAATTTGAACCGGAAGGGCAGGAAGCCGGGCGCAAAAAATCGCAGCACAGTTGCCCGTGAGATGCTTGCAAGCGAGGCGGTGCAGATATTGGCGGAGAAACTTACGCCAGACGCCATCAATGACCTGACCCCGCTTGAAGTGCTCTTGGCGGTTATGCAGGCAAAATTTCAGGCGGGCGATTTGATGTCTGCCGCAAACGTTGCCGAGAAAGCCGCGCCTTACGTCCATATGCGCAAGGGCGGCGCCGCTGGCGAAAACCCGATCCCGCCGGAACTCTTGCCTGACCCCCCAGCAACGCCCGACGAACCCGGACCGGAAAATCCGGTCCATTAGAGCGGCCGGGGCTGGCATCGGCACCCGGCCCTGGCCTGCATCCCGTTGCGTCTCATTGCGGCACGGTTCACTTGGGTATGCCCTTTGTGAACCGGCTGTTCGATTGGTTCAAAAATACCTGTTGACCATTCTAAATGAACCGGTATGGTGTGAACCATTCAAACCAGACCGAAGGGCCGCCGCCGTGATCCTTACCCGCCTCTACCTTCGCGCCAGCACGGATGAGCAAGACGCAAGCCGCGCCCGCGCCGCCTTGGAAGCCTTCGCCGCCGAGCATGGTCTGACCATTGCCGGCACGTTCACCGAAAACGAGAGCGGCGCCAAGCTGGCCCGGCCGGAATTGTTCCGCCTCCTGGCAGACAGCAAGCCGGGTGACGTGCTCCTGATCGAACAGGTTGACCGCCTGTCGCGTCTCACTGAGGGCGATTGGCAGCGTCTACGTGCCGACCTGACCGCGAAGCAGGTTCGCGTTGTGGCACTCGACCTGCCGACTTCATGGATGTTGGCCAAACCGGGCGATGAGTTCACCCGGCGCATGTTCGACGCCATCAACGGCATGATGCTGGACATGCTCGCCGCCGTGGCGCGAAAGGACTATGACGATCGGCGCCGCCGGCAAGCTGAGGGGCAGGCGAAAGCCAAAGCCGCCGGTCTCTACAAGGGCCGCCCCGAGGATACGGAGCGCAACGGTGCCATCGCCACCATGCTGGACAAGGGGATGTCATGGTCGGCAATCCAGAACGCCACCAATTGCAGCCGCGCCACGATTGCGAAGATCGCCAAGCGGACTTCCTCTATCTGAGACTAAAAGGCGAATAGACTACAAGCAACGGCGCAGCTTCCTATTGACGGTTGCTGCGCGACGGCGAAGTATCATCCCACGCGGCGCGATTTCCGTGCTGCCATTAAAGGGACGATACCATGAACGCACTTACCATTCTTCCGAACGGCACCGCGTTACCGCCGAGCGTGATCGGGCTGGACATGCCGGAGACCGGCATCGGCTTCGCGCGCAAGCGGAAACCCGGCTGGCGGCAACGTCTCGATGAAGCCGCCGCGCTGGCGATCGGGGCTGGCGTCGTGATTGTCCGCAAGGCAATGGGCGAACAGCGGGCGGACCGGGAGCTTGCCGCCGCTGCTATCCAAGAGCGGGACGCATTGCAGGCGCGTGTAAACGCGATGGAAGCCGAGTTGGCGAAGTGCCGGCCGGCACCCGCCAAGGCCAAGCGTCCGCGCTGGTCTGCCGCCGAGCGGGAAGCGCTGGCCGATCTGGTCGCGGCCCGGCCTGGCAAGCGCCCCGGCTATGCGGCGATAGCCGCAACACTCGGCGAGCGGTTCCCCGGCCGGACTTTCACGCCGGCATCGGTTGGCGCCCAAGCCCGCAAGCTGACTGCCCCTGCCGATGCACCGGCCCCGGTTGCCAAGTCCGCCACCAAGGGCAGGACGCGCCGGAAGGCAGCCGCCGCCGGCTGATCCTGCCGCGCCGCGCGCCGCTGGGGGTGACTCTGGCGGCGTTGCCGCGTTCGGCTGCGTCCCGTCCCGTCCGGTGTTATCGGGCGATTGCGGATGCCCCACCGATGCCCCGGCCGCTCATTCTGCGTTACGAAGGCCGCTTATTCGGGGGATAACTCATTGATTTTAATGGTGCCGACGCACGGATTTGAACCGTGGACCTACTGATTACGAATCAGTTGCTCTACCGCTGAGCTACGTCGGCTCCTGGGTAGTGCTCGTATACCGAAGCGGCCCTGGCCCCGCAACCGCTCGTCTCACCGGGGCGCCCCGGGGGCGCCCCGGTGAGACGTTGCCAACCGGTTGCTCGGCTAGATGGCTACGGGCTATTGAAGGACGTTCTCGCTTGTGCAGCGACTTCGTCCAGATGCTCGCCCAGCTTACCGATGACGCGCGCTCGCATTGGCGGGCCTTGTCGGCGAGCTGCAACATCGTCCAGGCGCTGTTACAAATGCACCCATCGACCAGGGACCCTTGAGCCATGCTGCGCCGCCGGACGCTGATCCTGCTCGCTGCCGCGCTGCCGGCGGCTTGCGCCTCCCCCAACCCGAACCTCTACACGCTGATGCCGCTGCCGGGACCGGCGCGCTCCGGCGCGCCAAAGACAATCGAGCTGCGCAGCGTCGCGCTGGCCCGCTACCTGGAACGGTCGCAGATCGTGCGCTCGTCGGAGAACTTCCGGCTGGATGTGCTGGGCAACGACTGGTGGGGCGAGCCGCTGGACGCGATGCTGAGCCGGGTGCTGGTGCAGAATCTGTCCCAGCGGCTGCCGGGCAGCACCGTGCTGCCTGAGAATGGCGCAATCACGCCAGGCTCCGACACGATGGTGGCGGTGAACATGGAGCGGCTCGACGCAGACCGTGGCGGCGCAGTGATACTGGTGGCCCAGGCCTCGGTGGGCCAGGGAAGCAATACCGCCACCCGCGCCTTCCGCTTTTCGGTGACGCCACCCAGTGCGGGGACGCCAGGCCTGGTCAGCGGCATGAGCACCGCCGTCGCCCAGCTCTCTGACGGGATTGCGGATATGTTGGGCCGGTAGGTGCCCCAGGGTCGCCCCGGACGGCCGCTCGTACGGAAGCCATGGCCATGGCCATGAGCAGGACCGGACAGGCCGGACAGGGGTTCCGGTTGCGGCGCAATGGGCTCGCTCGTATAAGGCCCTGCACCGCTGGCGAAGTGCAGGAGAGGTGCCGGAGCGGTCGATCGGGGCGGTCTCGAAAACCGTTGTACCCCTAGCGGGTACCGAGGGTTCGAATCCCTCCCTCTCCGCCATCCCCGATTTAACCCAATTCTCTCAGCTCAGTAGTTTCAACGAGCCGACTCGTGGCGGTGGAAATCGCCTGGCCGTCGACGACGGGTAAGACCAGCGGCTGCTCGCCTTGCAAACTGCGAAGGCGGGGTTGATCCCCGACCAGACCGCGCGCGACGCCGCGCTGACCAGCCCAGGCATCAAGCCGGCCATGCGGGAGACCAGAAACGACGTGTCGCTCGTACCCTACCAATATACCTCCATGCGGCCATCGCAGGTAATGCATCCCGATCGTGCGCCTCGCACGTCTCGCGCGCTGCTGCCGGCGGCTTTCCTGGTGACGCTGGCGGCTTGCGCGTCGCCATCGGCCAGGTTCGACGCGCAGGCGGCGGCGCTCGGACTGCACCGCACGATCGTGGCAGGGGCGGGATTCCGGCACGTCGTCTATCGCAACGATGGTGCGCCGGCGCCCATTCTTCACGTCTATATCGACGGGGACGGCTCGCCGTGGATCGCCGGACAGCCGGCGATCGATCCGACGCCGCGCAACGCCTTGGTGTTGCGGCTGATGGCGCAGGACCCCGTGCGGTCCGTCTATGTCGGCCGACCCTGCTACGACGGCGCCGGCGCCGACGCCGCGTGTTCGTCACGTTTTTGGACGACCGACAGATATGCGGCCGCGGTCGTCGCCAGCATGGCGTCGGTTGTCCGGCAGCAGATGGCTGACGGCCGCTATCGCAGCGTGGGGTGGTTTGGCCACAGCGGCGGCGGCACGCTGGCGGTGTTGCTCGCGCACGTGATCCCGCAAACTGCGTGGGTGGTCACCGTCGCGGCCGTGCTCGACACCAGGTCCTGGGCGGCCTCGGTTGCACATGACGATCTGGGGGGCTCGCTCAACCCGGTGGATGGCCCGCCGCTGCCGTCCGGCGTCCGCCAACGGCACTTAGCCGGCGCCGGCGATCAGGTGGTGCCGCCGGTGCTTATGGCCGAGCCTGCCCGACGGCTCGGCGGCCCCCTGATCGTTGTGCCAGGATTCGACCACGTCTGCTGCTGGGAGCACGCATGGCCAGCCATCCTGCAGGCCGCCCAGGCTGGCGACGTGACCGAGGCCGCGACCTACCAGCCGAACGTTACGCCGACCATGCCGCCGTAGCTCTGGTAGACGCCGTTCCCAAGGATCGTTCCGAACGTCGCATAAGGCCGCACTCCGCTGGGTAGCGCCGCCGACACGGTGATGTCCAGCACCCCGAAATCGGCAGCGGGCTTCTGGCTGCTGTAGGTGAAGAACGGTGAGCCCGGCGCCTGCACGAACTGCGCGTGGATGAGCTGCGAATACGCCTCGAACTCATGCACCCAGCCCGCCGTGACCGTGGACACCACGGCGCCGAATGCGGTCGGGAACACCACGCTGGCAGCGCCGCCGAGCGTGGTCTGCAGCGAGCTCTGGGTCACAGACTGATAGCGCAGCTCCAGTCCCGTATTCCCGGATTCCTGGTAGCCGTCCATGGTCCAGGACCCGGCGTTGAACCCGAGCCGCGGGCCGATGGTGAGTTTGCCGAACTGCCGGTCGTAACCGGCCAGGATGCTGCCGGTGTAGCCGTTCTCGCCCGGCGTGCCGCTCGCGATCCCCCTGGACACCGTCGTTCCTGCCTGCGCAACGTTCGCGCCGCGGTCGCGCGTGTTGCCGATGCGCGCATAGGCCAGCGTGGCATCGATGAACACGCCGTCTGCGGGCGTGACGCTTGCGAACAGGAACGGACGGTACGTGTTGATGCTGAAGCCGCCGAGATCCTCGAAGCTTCCGGCGTAGTGCTGATAGGTGAAACCCAGCCCGTAATTGAGCCAGCTCACGGGGTGGGTGTTGGTCGCGACGGTCACGGCGGAACTCGACGCGTGGTAGGGCTCTTCGAAGGCGTTGGCGGGATGCACCACGCTGTCCGCGCCGATGGACAGCGCCAGGCTGGTATCGCCGAACAGCCGGAACCGCTGCACGTCCGCGCTGCCGCCCGAGCCCTTCTCCTCCGCCTCGGCAATCTCCTGGTTTCGTTGCTGCTGGCGCTGCTCGGTCGAAGGCGGCACGGAACTGATGATGCCGGCCCCGGAGACATCAAGGGGGACGCCCGTCGCCCCCCGCGCCCTGCAAATCGCCGCGAGGTTAGGACCAAGACCCGCGCCGCCGCCGCCCGCCGGGCCGCTGCAGATCACGTTGTTGAGCTGAAGCGAGTTCGCATTATTGAACGTCTGTTGCGCGGCCGCGGGCGCGGCGGTTGCGATGCCGAGAACGATCGCGCCGGCGGCGAGGACCGCTCGCGGGTCGATGGAGGGATGGCACACGCGCCAACGGGTTCCATCGGGATGGGTCATTCCGGCTTCCCTGCTGTCCGATCACTCCTTAGCTTACCCAAACGAGGTATGACAGTAACGTTAGAGGCATACCGGCAAGGCAACCACCAGACCGGAAGCACGACCTTCTCCATCGCCGCCCGACTGGATAATCTGCTGAGCGATGTAATGGGCAAACGATGTGGCAGACGATCCACTTTCCATCATCTGGGCTTCCCACGCACGCTGGGACGCGGCCGCCATTTCGCGCAAGGAGCGGCTCGACCGCGGACGCGCCTGGATGTTCGTACTGCTGGTCGGGGCAGCCTTGCTGGGCTTCGCCGCCGCGCAGATGAGCAACGGCCTATGGGCGCTGATCACCGGCGAGCCGGCCGGCCTGGTGCCTGTAGCCAGCCCCGCGCTCCAGAAGGCGGGGCAGGTTTGTGCCGGCCTGGCGACGTTGCTCAGCGCCTGGGCGGCCTTGTTGGGCCGGGAGGCGGTCGGCCCGTCCGCACAGCGTGACTGGCTGCTCGCGCGCGCGGTCTGCGAGACACTGAAGTCGGAGGCGTTCAAGTATGCCGCACGAACCGCGCCGTACGATGGCGCGGATCGCGGCGAGAAACTGTTGCTGGCTGCATCGGCGATCGAGGGGGACACCGTCATCGGGTGGCCGGCGCCATCGCTTGATGCAACCGATGCCGAAAAGATGCCGGCAGACGGAATCGCGCCCGACGACTACCTGGCGACCAGGGTCGAGCAGCAGATCGGCTGGTACGAGCGCAGGTCGGAGGATTATCGGCGTGCCGCGTCCCGCTGGCGGGAAGGCCTGGTGTGGCTCGGCATGCTGGGGGCGGCATGCGCAGCCGTGGCAACCGCCTTTCCCAAGCTGCTGGCGATGGGCGCGCTGGTCGGGGTGATGGGGACGGTGTCCGGGCTGCTCGGAACCTATGTCGCCGCCTCCCGGTTCAGCTACATGGCGCAGATGTATGAACTCACCGCACGCCGGCTACGCTACCTGCGCTGCGGCTGGGACCTGGTGCCGCCGGACGAGCGGCGCCAACGCTGGGGCGACTTCGTTCGCGATGTCGAGGCGACAATCTCGTCCGAGCGTGAGCAGTGGGTGAAGGAGTGGCAGCGGAAGGTCGCCGACCCGCCGGCTGGCGACACTGCCGCTCCGGCGCAAGGCGGCCGTGCCGGCTAGCGCCCCTGCTGGAACTGGCGCATCGCGGCGTTCAGTATCGCCAGCCGCGATCGTTGGCCGCGCAATCCTTGCCACGGGAACCGGCGCACCGCGGCGTTCAGCGGCGCCAACCCCCCGGGATCCAGACCCACCGGTAGCCGTCCCAGCGCCAGTGACCCGGACGCCAATGCCATTGGTAATACCCAGGTGGCGGTGGCGGGCGCGGCTCGTACCGCGGCGGGGGCATCGTCGGCCGATAGTAGCCCGGCGGCGGCGGCGGATACCCCGGGCGCGGCGGCGGATAGTCCGGACGTGGCGGCGGATACCCGGGCGGAGGACCCGGCGGCGGGCCGCCATATGGCTGGGCCCGGGTCGCGCGCAGCGGCGCCGCGAGCACCACAAGTGCCGACAGCAGAAACGTTCTTCGTCCTCGCATGATTGCCTACTCCGAATCCTGCGTCGCCAGGCGCGCCCGGCGGGTTAGCGTCTCCTCGTTCAGCGCGTAGAGCGCGTCAAGGATCTCCATTTGCAGCGAGCCCGGGCCGCGCGCCCGCTTGGCGGCGATCTCCCCGGCCACGCCGATGATGGTCAGCGCATGCGCGGCGGCAACCAGCGCGTCCGTCTCGACGGCCACGCATGCGCCGAGGACCGCCGTCGCCGTGCAGCCAAGACCGGTCACCCGGGTCATCATGGGGTGTCCGTTGCTGATCGTTACGACACGCTTCCCGTCGGTCACGTAGTCCGTTGCGCCGGTGATAGCGACCGCCGCACCGGACCGTTCCGCCAGCGCGCGGGCGGATGCCAGCGCCGCCTTCGCGTCCGCGCCCGAATCGACGCCCCGCCCGGCGCCGGTCTCGCCCGCCAGGGCGAGGATTTCCGAGGCGTTGCCCCGGATCGCCGTCGGCTGGCGGTCCAGCAACTGGTGGGCGATTCCGGTGCGGTAGGGGATCGCGCCGACGCCGACCGGATCGAGCACCCATGGCTTTCCGGCGGACACAGCGGCGGCGACGGCGAGCTTGATCGCGGCCGCCTGCGGCGAGGTCAGCGTGCCCAGGTTGATCACAAGCGCGTCGCTGACCCGGGCAAACGGCTCGACTTCATCGGACGCTTCGACCATGGCAGGCGAAGCGCCGATGGCCAGCAGTGCGTTCGCCGTGGTGTTGGTGACCACCAGGTTCGTGATGTTGTGAACGAGCGGCGCCCGCGCGTGAATTGCGGCCAGCGTGCGGAAGACGGCGTCTGCCTGCATGAGTAGGCTCCTTCGGGTTGGTCGGGGAGGAACAATTAACCGGTTTATCAATAGGTTGTGGCTGTCCGTTGATGACATTCGCGCATCGTGACAAACCCAGTCGGCGGGTGGTCGTGCCTTCCCATGGCTTGGGGTATGAAGGGCAGGGATTTGGTGCAGGACGCGCGGGACCGAGGAACCGCTCCAGCCGCATGCACCTCGGGCACACAATGAGGGAATGACAAAGCATGTCTGATCACGACCGAGACCTCCAGCGCCGGATTCGCGAACGTGCCTACACGCTGTGGCAGGAGGCCGGCTCCCCAACTGGCCGCGACCAGGAATTCTGGCATCGCGCCCTGGAGTTGGAGCAGGTGCCGGCGCATGGCGCCGCGGGTGCGAACGGCGGCGAGACTGCGCCTGGGGAGGCGTGGGAGAGCGCCGGCTCTGATCCCGAGGAGGCTTCCACCGAGGACGCGGACGCCGCGGCGGCGGACGCCCAGTCCGCCGAGCGTGCGGCCATCCCGTGGTGGCGGCGCCTGTTCTAGCAGCCCTGCGCCAGGGCGACGCGACGGCCTGCGCCCAATTCCGGGCGCACCGACTTTTATGCTAGCGAAAAGATGCTGACCGGAGATTCGGCGCAGAAGTATATTCTGCCGTCGAAACCGATCGTCGCCGATGATTGAACCAGCGTGGCGGCCGCGCAGAGCAATCGGCATTGAGCGCGCGTACTGCGCTACGTAATTGTTTGATTACCAACCAGAGCAGTCATACGGAGGGGCGGCCGATATTTGCAAGAACGGCCGTGCCCCGACTGACGATCGCAACAGCAAGCGTAACGAAAGCGCAACGCCCGTCGCTGCGGAAGGGTGTTGCAGTAGATCCTTGTCTACTCGTCATTATCCAGAACAGCCGAAAGTCAAACGCATTTCGGCTTCTTACTTCCAAACATCCATTGGAGGTACCGAAAGATACGCCTGGCCTACGATTCTTACTCTTCCGAGATCCAGCGCCCCGCGACACCGCTTGCTATCCCGGTAACGGGCCACCCGCACCAAACACGGCTGCATCGATCGAAAAGGGGGTGTTAAGCGCCCTCGGACGCAATATAAGGCCCATTCTGGGCGGCAATAGAGCGATCCCGCGCGAAACGCCGATGACCGCACGGAGCACCGAACTGCCGCACGGGCCGTGTCCGCGCGCTCGCCAGGAGGGACCCGGTTGACTGCTCCGTATTGCTGCAATGCACTGATCGGCCCTTTCCATGTCCCCTGACGCAACCATTTTGCGCGCCCTGCCGAAAGCCGCGACGGGCATCGCCGGCCTTGACGACATCACGCTGGGCGGGCTCCCGACCGGCCGCCCCACGCTGGTCTGCGGCGCCGCCGGGTGCGGCAAGACCCTGTTGGCCATGACCTTCCTGGTCAACGGCGCGACCCAGTACGGCGAGCCGGGCGTCTTCATGAGCTTCGAGGAGCGCGCGGCGGACCTTGCGGCCAATTTCGCCTCGCTCGGCTATGACCTCGATGGGCTGGCGGCGGAGGGCAAGCTGGCGATCGACCACGTCCGGGTCGAGCGCAGCGAAATCGAGGAGACGGGAGAATACGACCTCGAAGGCTTGTTCGTCCGCCTCGGCTACGCGGTGGACAGGATCGGCGCCAGGCGGGTGGTGCTCGACACCATCGAATCGCTGTTCTCCGGCTTCACCGACCCATCGATCCTGCGCGCGGAGCTGCGCCGGCTGTTCGGCTGGCTCAAGGACCGCGGCCTGACCACGGTCGTCACCGGCGAGCGCGGCGACGGCCAGCTTACCCGGCAAGGGCTGGAGGAATACGTCTCCGACTGCGTGATCGTGCTCGACAACCGCGTCGAGCAGCAGATCACCACGCGCCGGCTGCGGGTCGTGAAGTATCGCGGTTCCGCGCATGGTACCAACGAGTATCCGTTTCTGATCGACGGCCAGGGTATCAGCGTGCTGCCGGTGACCTCGTCCGGGCTGCTGCGCCCGGTTTCGAATGAGATCATCCCCAGCGGCATCCCGGGCCTTGACGCCATGCTCCGGACCGGCGGGTTCTATCGCGGCTCCAGCATCCTGCTGTCAGGCGTTGCCGGCACCGGCAAGACGACCATCGGCAGCCACTTCGCCGACGCCGCCTGCGCCCGCGGCGAACGCTGCCTGTTCTTCGTGTTCGAGGAGGGGGCCGAGGAGATTTGCCGGAACGCGCGGTCGATCGGCCTTGACCTGCGAAAGCGGGTCGAAAGCGGCCTGCTGCGGTTCGAGGCGTCTCGCCCCAGCCTGTTCGGACTGGAGATGCACCTGGCGCGCATGCATCGCGATCTGGACGATTTCAAGCCCGATATGGTTGTGCTGGACCCGATCTCCGCGTTCCGCGGTCCGGCCGCGGAAGTGCACGCGACCCTGTTGCGGATGCTTGATTTGCTCAAGAGCCGCGGCATCACCAGCCTGTTCACCAGCCTGCGGACCGAAACGACGGAGGCGGAGGGCACCGATCACGGCCTGTCCTCGTTGATGGACGTCTGGATCAAGCTTATGGACATCGAGACCAATGGCGAACGCAACCGCATTCTCTACCTGGTCAAGTCCCGCGGCATGAGCCACTCGAACCAGGTGCGCGAGTACAGGGTGACCGATTCCGGCATCGAGCTGATCGAGGCCTATATCGGCCTCGAGGGCGTGCTGACCGGTACCGCACGGCTCAGCCAGGAGGCCCGGGAACGGGCCGCCGCGGTTCGCCGGCTTCAGGAGGTTGAACGGCGCCGGCGCGAGATCGCACGCCGCCGCGACGCGCTGGAGCGCCAGATCGAGGAGTTGCGTGCCAACCTTGAAGTCGAGGAGGAGGAGTCCCGCAAGCTGCTGACGGAGGAGGAGGGGCACGAGGCCACGCTGTCCAGCGACCGCGCGGCGGTTGCCGCCCGGCGTGGGGCCGCGGAGTGAGCCACGACCAGCCCCGGTCCGAGACCCCGGTGGCGGACCCCGACACCGATCCGGGCTACTACCAACTGCGGCTATACGTTGCCGGGCAGACCGTGAAATCGCTCACCGCCATGGCGAACCTGAAACGGATCTGCGAGGAGCATCTGGCCGGACACTTCGAGGTCAAGGTCATTGATCTCCTGGAAAATCCCCAGTTGGCTGAGGGAGATCAAATCCTCGCGATCCCGACGCTTGTCCGGCGACTTCCAACGCCGTTGAAGCGGATCATCGGCGACCTGTCCAACACGGAAAGAGTCTTGGTGGGGCTGGATCTGAGGCCAAAGGATACCTCCATTTGAGTACGGACGCATTGCCGCTCCCCGCCCAGAAATCCTACCGGCTGCGGCTGTTCGTTGCGGGCAGCACCTTGCGGTCCCGCCACGCCATCGAGAACCTGCAACGCGTCTGCGACGATCAACTCGGCGGCCAGTTCGATCTGGAAGTGATCGACGTCTACCAGCAGCCTGAACTGGCCGTGGAGTATCAGGTCATTGCGGCCCCGACGCTGGTCAAGCTGCTGCCGCTGCCGATCCGGCGCATTATCGGCGACCTGTCCGCCACTGAGCGGGTCCTGCACGGTCTGGACCTGATACCGCTGCCGCCGCCGAGCCGCCAGGATGCCTGACATGGGGCCGCCAACAGAGTCTCGGGAGGCGCTGATCGAGCGCCTTGGGGACCTGGAGGAACGGCTGCGCGAGAGCGAGGAGACGCTGGACGCCATCCGGCGCGGCGAAATCGATGCGTTGGTGATTAGCGGGCCGGCGGGGGAACACCGGGTCTACACGCTCGAAGGCGCCGACCGGCCCTATAGAACCTGGATCGAACAGATGCAGGACGGTGCCGTCGCCCTCTCCGGGGACGGCACCGTCCTGTACTGCAACCGCCGGGTCGCCGCCATGCTGGGCGTCCAGCAGGAGCGGGTCGTCGGCCAGAAGCTGCAACGCTTCGTATTGCCGGAAGAGACCGCCGCTTTCGCGCGGCTGCTCGCTGAGGCCCGCCATGCCGGAGCGCGAAGCGAGCTTTCGCTGAGCAGCGACGATGGCAGAGCTTTGCCGGTTTACATGTCGGTCAGCCTGCTGCGCGACGAGGATACGACGCTGCTCTGCGGAGTGCTCACCGACCTGACGGAGCAGAAGCAGAACCTGCGGGCATTGGCCGAAGCCAATGCCCGCCTGATGGACGAGATCGCCGAACGGGAGCGGGTCGAGGACGCGTTGCGGCAGGCGCAGAAGATGGAAGCGGTCGGCCAGCTCACGGGTGGCCTGGCACACGACTTCAACAATCTGCTGGCCGGAATCTCCGGGAGCCTGGAGCTGATGCAATCCAGGCTCGCCCAGGGCAGGGTGAACGAGCTGGACCGCTATATCTCGGCCGCTCAGGGGGCCGCAGCCCGCGCGGCGGCGATGACCCATCGGCTGCTGGCATTTTCCCGCCGCCAGACCCTCGCCCCGGTGCCGACCAACCCCAACCGGCTGATCGCCGGCATGGAGGAGATCATCCGGCGCACAGCCGGACCGGCGATCACGCTGGAGACAGTGCTTGCCGAGGACCTGTGGCCGACGCTCTGCGATCCCAACCAGCTTGAGAGCGCGGTGCTGAACCTGTCGATCAACGCGCGCGACGCCATGCCGGATGGCGGCAGGCTGGCGATCGAGACCTGCAACGTGCGGCTGGACAAACCGGGCGCAGGGGATACGGACATGGCGCCCGGCCGATACGTGGCGGTTTGCGTCAGCGACACCGGCACCGGCATGGCGCCCGACGTGCTCGCGCGCGCGTTCGATCCGTTTTTTACCACCAAGCCGATCGGCATGGGGACCGGACTTGGCCTGTCGATGATCTATGGCTTTGCGCGGCAGTCCGGCGGGCAGGTGCGGATCAAGAGCGAACTCGGACGGGGCACGACGGTTTGTCTGTACCTGCCCCGGCACGCAGCGGAAGAGTCCAGCGTAACGGCCGGCGAAGCGGCCGAGCCTCCCGACCGAACCGAGGCCTGCGAGGCGGTGCTCGTCATCGATGATGAGCCGACCGTGCGCATGCTGATCTGCGACGCACTGACAGAACTCGGCTATGCGACGATCGAAGCCGAAGACGGGCCGTCCGGACTGCGAGTCATTCAGTCAGGTGCCAAGGTTGATCTGCTCATCACCGATGTGGGCCTGCCAGGCGGGTTGAACGGGCGGCAGGTCGCGGATGCGGCTCGCGCAAGCCGGCCGGACCTCAAGGTGCTGTTCATCACCGGGTACGCCGACAAGGCCGCAGCCGGAAGCGCGCTTCTGGGGCAGGGGATGCAGGTCATGACCAAGCCGTTTTCCTTTTCCGCGCTGGCCGCCAAGATCCGGTTGATGCTGACAAAGAGTTGAACCAACCTGGACGACGGGCGAGCACTGTACAAACGTGCCATTAGCGTGGTGGAAAATCCTCAAAATACGGCAAATGAGGCGCTCGTTTGGCAAGGAAGGCGAAACGCCGTCGGGAATATTGATCCGATCGCGGCTGGTGTTGTTGCCGGAAACCACCAAACTACGTTTGACATGAAGATTCGAAGTGGCAACTCTGCGGGCTCGGTGCGGCGCATATCCGCGTGTTTTGCTGTCCAGCTCTTGAACCCCCGGCGCCCTGGCGCATTCTTGTAAGAGAAGTGCTGTACGGTCTTGGCCTGACAGGAAAACGTCGTTTGCGGAATGCCCTATACGCGACGATCTTAATGGGCACCGCGACTCCGCAGCTTGAAGCGACCAATCGGCAGCACCGTGGTGGTCAGCCTGCGGCTAGGCCTTAACACTGTGTGAGGCGGCTTCGATGCGGGACATCCGTCGAACTCACGGCCCTTGTTTGCCCGCCGCTTCGGCCGATGCCGTTGAGCGGTCTGCCAGAATGCCGGTTCCCAGCCAGCCAAAACGTGGTTTCCCGGCCGCCGGTTTCCTGCCCTTGTGGTTCCGCGTCGCCGCTGGAACCGGGGCTGCCGGATGACCGGAGCCCGCACCAGAATCGTGGGCATCGGCGCGTCGGCGGGAGGCCTCGAAGCCTTCCATAGCTTTTTCGGGAACATGCCTGCGGACAGCGGCATGGCGTACGTCGTGATCCTGCACCTGCCCGTCGGTCGAAAGAGCATGTTGCCGGAGATACTGGGGCGATGGACCGCCATGCCAGTCGTCGAAGGCGGGGATGGCGCGCAGATCGAAGCCGATTGCGTCTATGTGCCCCCTCCGCATGCGATTGCCACCGTCATGGACGGCCGTCTTCGCATCCGGATGCCGGCGCCTGATTCGCCGCGGGAGTTCCGGCCGATCGACGGTTTTTTTGACTCACTCGCGGCTGATCGGGGTGAGGACGCGATCGGCATCGTGCTGTCCGGAACGGGCAGCGACGGCGCCCTTGGGCTTAGGGCGATCAAGCAGTTCGGCGGCCTGACGATTGCCCAGGGCAGCAATGGCGACGGTCCGCAATACGATGACATGCCGGCGGGCGCGATCGCGACCGGCGCCGTGGACCTGGTCGCGCCGGCCGAGGCGATGCCCGGCCACTTGCTGCGTCTGTGCACCGCGCGCGCGGCGGACCCTGCGCCGGGCGAATCGCCGCCCGGGGGGATCGCGGAAGAACCGGCAGGAGAGGGTCCGGAGCAGGACGTTGAGGAACCCGAAGCCGCGAGGCTGGCGATCTGCGCCATCATGCGCACGCAGCTCGGCCACGATTTCAGCGGCTACAAGGACAAGACGTTCATGCGCCGGGTGCAGCGGCGCATGCAGGTGCGGAACATAACATCTCTGAAGGACTACGTCTCGCGGTTGGTGACCGATCATGGGGAGGCGGTTCTGCTGTTTCGCGATCTGCTGATCCGCGTGACCAGTTTCTTCCGGGACAGCGACGCGTTCGCGGCGCTGGAGACCCTGGTGATGCCGCGGTTGTTCGCGAACAAATACGCCGACGATTCGGTCCGCGTGTGGGTGCCGGGATGCGCCACGGGCGAGGAGGCCTACTCGCTTGCCATGCTGCTGCGTGAGCAGGTGGATCGGCTGCGGGTTGCTCCCAAGGTGCAGGTCTTCGGCACCGACATCGATGAGCCCGCGATCGCGACCGCCCGGTTGGGACGCTATCCCGCGACGCTGCTGAACGGCCTGTCGCCGGAACGCAGGGATCGCTTCTTTCACGTATCCCAAAATGGCTATGTCGTGACCAAGGAAATCCGCGACCTCTGCACCTTCTCGCCGCACAGCATCGTCCGTGATCCGCCGTTTTCCCGGATGGATCTGATCTCCTGCCGCAATTTGCTGATCTACATGGACGCCGACCTGCAGTCGGTTATCATTCCCACGTTCCACTACTCGCTTGTGCCCGATGGCATTCTCCTGCTGGGCAGTTCCGAATCGACGTCGAGGCATGAGGATTTGTTCGAGCCGCTGGACAAAGCGGCGCGTATATTTCTCCGCCGCAACGTGCGCAGTCCGCCGCTCAGCTTGCGTCGGGAGCACCACGACCGCGTCCTTGATCGCCTGGCGTCGGACAACCGGGCGGCCCCAAGGCCGAGCTTTGCGAGAGCCAACCCTGTGGAACCCGATATGACATCCCAGCCAGACAGTGGCGAGCGCAGCACGGGCGGCGGCTCGGCGGTGTCCGGCGTCGGAAACCGGCTGCGCCACCCGCTGCAATCCCTGCAGCGGCTGTCTTCGTCGATCCGGAATGCGGGCCAGCTTCGGCATGAGCTGATCGGCATGAAACAAAGTCTGCAGTCGGTAACGGAGCAATACGAAACCGCCCTGGAAGAGATCCGCAGCGCGAACGAGGAGCTGCATTCGGTCAACGAGGAGCTGCAGTCCACCAACGAGGAGTTGGAAACCTCGAAGGAAGAGCTGCAAGCCGTCAACGAGGAGCTGAATACGGTCAATGTCAGGCTGTCGGAGAAGGTGGACGAGCTGGACCGCGCGAACAGCGATCTAAAAAACCTGTTCGACAGCACCGAGATTGCCACGGTTTTCCTTGACCGGCACCTGATCATTCGCGGTTTCACGCCGGCGGTCGCCGGCATCTACAACCTGATCCCGAGCGACCAGGGGCGTCCTTTGACCGATATTGTGAGCCGGCTGCGCTACAATGGTCTGCGCGACGACGTGCGGCACGTGCTCGATACGCTCGACCCGCTGGAACGGCGGGTCACCAGGGAAGACCAGCAAGCACACTATATTATGCGAATCCTGCCCTATCGGGCGCCGGATAGCACGGTCAGCGGCACGCTGGTCACATTCCTGGATGTGACAAGCATCGTCCAGGCGGAGCAGCACCATCGTCTGCTGGTCGATGAACTGAACCACCGCGTCAAGAACATGCTGACCGTGGTTGTCTCCCTTGCCGCGCAGACATTGCGCCGGTCGGCGACGCTGGAGGAATTCTCCGAATCCTTCATGGGTCGCGTGCAGGCATTGACCGCGTCGTACACGTTGCTGAGCGGCCAGAACTGGTTGAGCGTGTCGCTGCAGGACCTGCTGACCGAAGAGACGCGGCCGTACGCGGCGCCGGATCATAACAATATCGTGATGGATGGTCCACCTGTCCGTCTGGCAGCCGCTGGCGTATTGGCGATTGGCATGGCGATTCACGAGCTGGCCACAAACGCGATCAAATACGGCGCGCTTTCTGTTCGGGAGGGTATTGTGACAATCAATTGGCGATTCGAATACATCGGTGGCGAGAAGCAGCTTGTTCTGGATTGGGTCGAGGCCAACGGTCCCGTCGTTCAGCCGCAGGGAACGCGCGGTTTCGGAACCATGCTGGTCGAGCGCGGCCTGGCGCACGAATTGTCCGGCAAGGCGCGGATAGACTTTGCCCCGCAGGGCGTCCGAGCCACGCTGCGCGCGCCCGTCGGCGCCGCGGTCGCGGTCGGACCGGGATTCAAACCGGCCAGCGTCACGTGACGAGCACCCTCCTGACAGGCAAGCTGGTGATGGTGGCCGAGGACGAACTGCTGATCTCGATGCTGATCGAAGACGTCCTTGCCGACGCTGGCTGTCTGGTGGTCGGTCCGTTCAGCAACGTCTCGGACGCGCTGGCGGCCGCGAAGGATGCCCTGATCGACGTCGCCCTGCTGGATGTCAATCTGCGCGGGGAGATGATCTACCCGGCGGCGGAGGCGCTGGCCGAGCGCGGCATACCCTTCCTGCTGCTGTCGGGCTACGGCCGGGAAGCCGTCCCGCTGAACCACCCGGAGTGGGAGGCCTGCAGCAAGCCGTTCAAGGCCCTCGATCTGACAGCCAGGCTCGGGGCCCGGTTCCAGGCCGGCCGGCATGGGATTCGCTCGGTCGTAAGGTCGGGTGGTGCCGGGTGAGGGATTTGAACCCCCGACCTTCGGTTTACAAAACCGCTGCACTACCGCTGTGCTAACCCGGCGCTACTGGCTTCCCCCTACCCCAATGTCAAGCTGCCGTCGAGCCCGCAAATTGCAGAACGTAACGGTATATTTCGTAACGGTACATTACTGGACATGACGGCGGTTTAACTGCCGGCGCAGGTGCGAATTTATGTCTGCCTGCCTATTTATTCGTCGGTCTCAGCGCACCCATTTCATCCCCCGGTGCGAAATCAAATCCAGGAGCGACCCATGACCGATCGGACGGATACCCAAGCCAAGCCCCGAGCCTGGCACCGCAGCGCGCTCGCCGCCGTGCTGCTCGCCGGCACCGCGCTCGGCGGCTTTGCCGCGGGCCACGCGGGCTTTGCACAGGCCGATGCGCAGGCGCCGGTCAGCGCCGCGCCCGCGACCCCGGTTAACCCGCCCGGCGCCACCGTCGCGCAGCAGACGCTTCCCGACTTTTCCGCGCTGGTAACCAGGGTGAAGCCGGCCGTCGTCTCGATCACCACCAGGCTGAAGGTGACCGAAGCAGCCGATATCGGTCCGGGCGGCCAGCTTCCGTTTCCGTTCAACCAGCCGCCGTTCAACCAGATGATCCCGCATGGCCACGGCCAGGGCGGCCCCGGCCAGGCCATCGAGGCGCGCGGGTCCGGCTTCGTCGTCGATGCCAACGGCACGATCGTGACCAACAACCACGTGGTGAAGGACGCCAAAACGGTCAGCGTGACGCTGGACGACGGCACCGTCCTGACCGCCAAGGTGATCGGCAGCGACCCGCGCACCGATATCGCGGTGCTGAAGGTGGATGCGCACAAGAAACTGCCGTTCATCGAACTCGGCAACTCGGACAACGTGAAGCCGGGCCAGTGGGTGGTGGCGATGGGCAACCCGTTCGGCCTAGGCGGCACGGTGACCGCCGGCATCGTCTCGGCCAGCGGCCGCGACATCGGCGAGGGACCGTACGACCAGTTCATCCAGATCGACGCGCCGATCAACCAGGGCAATTCCGGCGGCCCGCTGTTCACCCAGGACGGCAAGGTGATCGGCATGAACACGGCGATCTTCTCGCCGTCCGGCGGTTCGGTCGGCATCGGATTCGCGATTCCGTCCGGCATGATCCGCACGGTAGTGGCGCAGCTCGAAAAGGACGGCCATGTGACGCGCGGCTACATCGGGGTCGAGGCGCAGCAGATCAATCCGACCACCGCACAGGCGTTGCATCTGGCCGACCAGGGCGGCGCCCTGCTCGCCGGCGTGCAGCCGGACAGCCCGGCCCTGCGCGCGGGCCTGCAGCCCGGTGACGTGGTCCGGTCGGTGAACGGCGAGGCGGTGAAGAACCCGCGGGATCTCGCGGTGCGCGTGGCGGGTGTGCAGCCGGGCGAGACCGCCAGGCTGGAGATCGTGCGCGACGGCCATTCGAAGACCGTGGAAATCAAGGTGGGCGAACTTCCAGGCGAGCAGACCGCCGGCCTCGGCGGCGGCCAGCAGCGGCAGGACCATCATGGGAAGCTCGGCATCGGGCTGGCGGCGCTTACGCCGGACCTGCGCGACCAGCTCAACCTGCCGGACGGCGCCAGGGGCGCGGTGGTCAGCGAGGTGCAACCCGGCTCGCCCGCCGACCAGGCCGGTCTGCAGCAAGGCGACGTGATCATCGGGGTCGGCACCGAGGCGGTGCATTCCCCGGCGGAAGCGGTGCGGGCCATGCGCGCCGCCGAGAACGGCCCGGACCATGCGCTTGCGCTGCGCATCCTGCGCAACGGCGCGCCGGCCTTTGTCGGGCTGAACCTGGGGCAGGAGGACCAGGAGCAGGGCTGAGCCCAGGGTCCCCCGAGCCTTGGTCCCCCGGCAGAGATGCCGGGGGATTGGCTTGGGTGCGCCAACGCCATCCGCCGCTGCGGTGCGGCGGGCGGGCGGCAATGGCGGATGGCGCCGTCGCTTATCCGCTCTGCGAACGGGGCACCCAAAGGACGCAGACGCTACACCGGGACGGTCAGGGCATTGTAGTTGAACAGCCATTCGTTGCGTTGCCGCTCGTCTTGCGTAGCCCACTCGCGGGCCACGAAGTCAGCCGCGCCGGCCTGGTTCGCGAGTTCGGGAGACACCAGCCGTGGCAGGTTCGCTGCGGACGCGTGCACGATCGCAGCGGTGCGGACGACTCGCGCGGCCTCGAAACGAGCCAGCGCGTCGGGTACGGCGGTTGCGTGCTCGGCCAGGCAGCGTGCCACGACCAGCGCGTCCTCGATCGCCAGGCAGGCGCCTTGTCCGAGCAATGGCAGCGCCGGGTGAGCAGCGTCGCCGATCACGCAAGCCCGGCCCTGTGCGAAGCGCCGGAGGGGCTCGCGGCTCAGCAGCGCCCATTTGAACGGCGCCTCGACGGCGCGGATGATCGTCTGGACGTCCTCGTGCCAGCCCGGCAGGTCGGCCAGCCACTCTTCGGCGGTGCCGGGCTGGAACCAGGATTCCAGGCGCCAATCATCCCGCTGCACCACGCAGACGACGTTGAGGAGTTCGCCTTGGCGCAACGGGTAGGTGAGGACATGGCCGTGGCAGCCAAGCCAAAGGGTGCCGATCAGGCGCCGCATCGGCACGGGCAGCCGTTCCATCGGCGCAATGCCTCGCCAGGCCATCAGGCCTGTGAACGCGGCGGACGAGGCGCCGAACATCGTCCGCCGCACGCGTGAGTGCACCCCATCGGCACCGATCACCGCATCCCCGGCCGCCGAGCGCCCGTCGCCGAGATGCATAGTCACCGCGTTCTCGCCCGGTTCAAGCCCGATGCAATGTGCCCCTAGGGATACCGCCTCCGGCGTCCGTTCGCGCACCGCATCCAGCAGAACGCCGTGAAGGTCGGCACGATGGACCATCCAGCACGGCGCGCCGTACCGCGCCACCGAGCCAATGCCGGCGTCGTCCATGGGCCAGCTCTGCCCCGTGTTCCACAGCCGGATCTCCTTGCCGGCGGTGTTCCAGACAATGCGTTCCAGCGCAGGTCCCAGTCCGAGCGCAATCAGGACGCGCGTGGCGTTGGGGCTAAGTTCCACCCCGGCCCCCACCTCGGGCGAGGCGGCGCCGCGCTCGAACACCTGGACGTCGATGCCGCGGGCCAGTAGCGCCAGGGCGGTGGTGAGGCCGGCGATGCCGCCTCCGGCGATCAGCACCCGTTTCGGTTGCATCCTGGCCCGGTCAGATCGCGAAGTTGAGCGGCGCGCCCGCCGCCTTCTCGCATAGGCGTGCCGGGACAGCGTCTGCAGCAACGGCTCGATGCCGCGCCGCGGCTGTTGTCCGCTCGGCGATCTCGCCGCCGCTCACCGGGCCGCCGGCCTGGCGAAAGGCGACTTCCAGCACAACGGCAATTGCGGTCGGTGCGCGGTCCTGGCGGAGCAGCATGCAACCTCCTTTGCCGCATTCCACTTACGAGTGCTAACGATATTGTGAAGATCGGTGATGCCATGCCGGTCCCGGTGCGTCTACCGCTGCGCGGGGCTGGACGGCGTCGTGATTCGGCGCGGGCCGCGACGCCGAAGCCGCACCGTAGCAAGCGCCATGGCACGCAACGTCACGCCAAGCGACAAGACGCTGGACGAGGCCGCCGTCCCATGGGTCAGATCGGAGTGCCTCGACCGGGTCCGCTTCGCGACCCTCGCGCCGCTCCCGGCTTGCCTGCCCCTGGCTCTTGAAGGCGAGCAGAACCTGCCGCCTCGATGCCGGACATGCCGCGCGGGCGCTTGGCGCCGCTATAAAGACCAGCGTGTTCAAAAGATTCCAGATCTGACGTTCGCAGCCGTGTGGAAACACGGTGCGAACATCCAAATTTCTTGAGGCTGCTCTACGTCAGTTGCGATCGCTTCCCGACACGCCTGAACGTGCCAATATCAGCAACGACCTGCTGCCAGGTGTTTGTGTTCAGTAAGGTTGTACGGTCGTGGTGCCGCCGGGTCCCACGGTCGTGGTCGAGCCTGGCGAGACATAGGTTGTCGAGCCGGGCGTCGTATAGGTTGTCGTGCTGGGCGCCGTGTACGTCGTCGAGCCGGGCGTCACGATCGCCGCGGAAGGTGATTGCGGCGGCGGGTTATGAACATCGACGCAGCCGGCGACGCCAAGGCAGACCAGGGGGATTGCCGCAGAGCGGATGAGAACAGGCGGGAGCATGCTGATATTCCCTTGTCAGATGCGGCGCCGTGCGACGCTTCGGCGCATTGCCCCCGAAACGTGGCCACCGGCCACCGGTTCCGGTGCCCCAACTTCACGACAGCGTTCGCGCCGCCGCCCGGGCGCGGCGTGATGACCGAGAGCGCACGGGCCGCGCGGCTGCCGTTCCCGGAGCAGCAGGCCGTTTCGCGATCTGCGAGTTGCCCACCGGCCGAACCGTTTTCGCTTGCTGCCCGCGATCGAAACGCTCCGTTTCGTGTACGCCGCGAGGCCGTGCCTCCCTCATAAGATCGGGAACCGCGACAAACGGTCTCGACCGATCGCCCGATCTCAAGCGACAGTGCAAGCACGAATGCGAAGCCCGAGGGGAGTTGGACCGATGACGTTCGACGTCGTCTTCTTGCAGCCAATCGTCGCGCTTGTCGCCGGGATTCTGATCCTTCTGATCCCGCGCCTGTTGAATATCATTGTCGCGGTCTACCTGATCGTCGTCGGGATCACAGGGCTGTGGCCGCACTTGCTGCGGTGATAAAAGCTCAGTCGGGGAGCCCACGACGGCGGAACGGCTTTTTCTGTTGCTCGCCCCCGGGCCTGGCGTCGGCGCGGCCTGCCATCACTTGTTTGCCCGCCCATCCCGTTCTGGTCAGGCGCTTTTCCAAAGCCTGATCTCGCGTGAGTCTGGAGGCATCGCAATGTCGATCTATCTTCCGGCACTGCTCATCGGTGTCGTGGCCGGACTTCGGACAATGACCGCGCCTGCCGCCGTCAGTTGGGCGGCCTATCTTGGCTGGCTGCCCCTGCGGGCGACGCCCTTGGCTTTTCTGGGCGCCACGGTCACGCCCTACATCTTCACCCTGCTCGCGATCGGCGAGCTGATCACCGACCAGTTGCCGAACACTCCCAGCCGGAAGGTGCCGGTGCAGTTTGGTGCGCGGCTGGTGAGCGGCGGGCTATGCGGCGCCGCAATCGGGGCCGCGGGCGGCGCGCTGGCCGGCGGGCTCGTGGCCGGCGTGGTCGGGGCGGTTATCGGCACGCTGGGCGGCTATGAGGCAAGGGTTGCCCTTGCCAAGGCGATGGGACGGGATCAGCCCGCTGGCGCGCTCGAAGATCTTGTCGCGATAGGCAGCGCCGCGGTTATCGTGGCGGTGCTCGTCTGATCCAGCCGAGATCGTCGCCCGGGATCCGCACCGGCACGCCGCCATTGGGTCACCCGCCCCGCGGCCGCTTGCCGGCGATCCGCCCGATCCGTGCCGCCCGCAGGCTGCCCACCGCGACCGAGGCCACCACATCCCGCAGGGTCGGCGTGTACCCGCTCCGCAGGCTCTGCCGCGCGAGGTGCTGTGCCAGGGCGAGCGGCGTGCCGGAGCGGATCGCACTGCGGACCGCGCGCCACCAGACACGACCGGCATGAGCCTCGATCTGCGCCCGCGCGGCGGCATCATCGGCGGCGTGCCGGTCGCAGAACCCCGCCACAAGCCGCTCCAGGAAGCCGCCGAGGCGTACCAGCGTCGCCGCGTCGCGCACCGGCTGGCGATCCGACAGGTGGCGCACCACCAGCCGCGCCGCCGCCTCGGAGTCCGCGCCGAGCCACGGCGCATAGGCGCGTGTCAGGATGGCAGCGGCGCGCGCAAACATCTGCTCGCTCTGTGCGTGCGTGGTGTTGCTGGCGTGCCAGCGATAGATCGTGAGTGTCTCGTCCAGCCGCGCCAGCGCGCCGATGCCCAGCAGCCGGTGATAGAGATCGAAGTCGTCCGCGGGCTCGGCCTCGGGCCGCATGAAGCAGCCCAGCTGCCGCAGCGCGTCGGCGCGCACCATCACCGACGAATAGGTGAACGGGTTGTCCACGTGCAGCATCCAATGGACCAGCGCGGGGGTGGCGCCTGGCACGTGGTCGGTCGGCAGTCGCCGCCCGTCCTGCATCGACAGCAGCACTTCGGCGCCGGCCAGGACGATGTCGGGATGATCGTCCAGGTACCGGACCTGAGTCGCCAGGCGCTCCGGCAGGCTGAGGTCATCGTGGTCGTGCGCCGCGATGTAGACGCCGCGGCAGGCGGCGAGGCCGAAATTGCGCGCCCCCACCACGCCCAGGTTCCGGTCCGGCCGGATCACGCGGATGCGCGGATCGCTGCAGGAGGCGAGCAGGGCCGGCGTCGCGTCGGTCGAGCAATCGTCGACCACGACAAGCTCGAAGTCGGAAATCGACTGCGCCAGCACGCTGTCGATCGAGTCGCGGATGAACGCGGCGCCGTTGTAGGTGGTCATCAGCACGCTGACGGAGGGCGCCGCGGTCCCGGCGCTCGGCGGGGTGTCAAGCTGCGGGGCGGACGGTGCCCCGCCGGCGCTCGGTACTGCGAGTTCTTGCGGAGCGTCAGCCAGGGCGGAGGCGTCCTTCGTGTGATCCATCAGCCGCGCGAGAAGTCAGCCGCGCCGTATAGCCGAATCGAGCCAAGTTTGTCTTAATCGTGGAAGTTGTGCGGACGATATCCCCCGTGCGGCTACTATTGCAATAACGACGACTCGCAGAGTGGCGACCCACGCGGGCTTCGGCTGTCCCGGCCCAATGCCATTGTCACGCCCCTTGGTTGGGGGCCGTCTTTCGTCCCGCGCGGTAATGATATAAGCTCCGCTCAATCTGGGGAGCCGGCGGCGAAATGTTGATGCGCGGTCTCGTTGCTTGCATGGCAGCAATGCTGGTCTGGATCGGTGCATGCACTCCGCCAGCAGCGCAAGCGCCGCCGCCCAATCCGCCGTCAGCGACAGAGCGGTTCCCGGCTGGGCCATCGGCGCTGCCCGCGCCGCCGCCCAATCCACCGTCAGCGGAAACGCCGCTCATTGTTGCCCCTGCGCCGCCACCCAACCCGCCATCCGCGAGCGAGCCGTTCCGGCCATCGCCCGCGCCGCCGCCCTATCCGCCATCGTCCCAGCCTTAACAACGTCTCGCGCGCGAAAGGGCCGCGGTGCAGCGCAGACCGAACCCATTTCTGGAGCGGAAACTCCGGTCACCCCCAGCCACCGTCCCGCCGAAGTCTTCCTGGTTTCAACGCGCCCGAGATTGGACGACGTTCATCGTTTCTTTTACATCATTGGTCACCGCGCTCATCGCATTGCGGAACACCCTCACCGGCCCCCGCCCGTTCCTCGCCGAGATGGCAGGCGATGCGATGACGATCCTTCGCTCCGACCAGTTCCTCGTTGGCGCGGCGGCGAACCTTGGTATCGTGCTGCGCGACGAGACCGGGAAGCAGACGGATTTTCCACTTCTTATCGTTCAACCGGCGCTGGCCAATCGCGCTGCTCCCCCAAACGGGATTATCGTCCGGGCGATCGAAGGCGAGCTCGTGTTATCGCGAGAAGGCCGGACTTTGTTCCGCTCAAGTTACGTATGGTATCGGACGACCGCATCCTCCGTAGCCCTGGACGACGCGACCAAGCTGGACAAGCTGGTTTTCGAAAGCGCTGCGCAGACGGCGCCATTCGATTTGCCGGGCGGGGGAACCTGGAGTCGGGAAGTATTGCTGATCCCACGGCAAACCTGGACTGCGGTGAGCTGGAAAACGTTGGACAACCAGGTCAGGCAGAACTGTCCACAGCCGATGTTATGCGCAGGCGAATTCTCGCTTCGGGTCCGCCTTGACAGCGGTCTGTCAATGACTGAGGTATGTAATTTCTCGTTGGACGAGCATGTATTAGCCCATCTGAGAGGCATGGAACGACGCTACTTCACATCGCCCGTATGCGTCGCCCCGACGTCGAGATAAACCGCACGCTCTGGCGTTCCACATCGGATCACGGGCGCAGCGAGTGAACGCGGCGCCGATCCCGGTTGCAGGGGGCTCCGCAATCTGGAACAATACATGAACGCGGGCCTGGGTGAGAAAACGAGTGTGGCGGCATTGCGTGGCAAATCAGCAACACACGGATCGCTTCCGCATGATGTTGTGGTTCAGGCGCATCAGCCGTCCATATGTTGATTGACGCCGGTCCCCGGCTGCGGCGGTATTCGGGTGCTCAACACGCTATGGGGGGGGAGTCGCCCCCAGGGGGAAGTCCGAAGGTGCTAGACGCAGTCCAGATGCTCGACGCCGTCCAGATGCCCGGGCGGCACCAGGTCCACATCGACCGCTCGCGCGACTCCCTGCTGACCGAGTTTGGCCGCGCTACCCTCGGCGACCGTTACCTGCTCCCCGGTGAGGACGTCCAGGACCTGTTCGCCCGCGTCGCCAGCCAGTACGGCGACGATGCCGGCCATGCCCAGCGTTTGTACGACTACATCAGCCGCATGTGGTTCATGCCCGCGACGCCGGTGCTGTCGAATGGCGGCACCAGCCGCGGCCTGCCGATCTCGTGCTTTCTGAACGAGGCGTCCGACAGCCTGGACGGCATCGTCGGGCTGTGGAACGAGAATGTCTGGCTCGCGTCCAAGGGCGGCGGCATCGGCTCCTATTGGGGCAACCTGCGCTCGATCGGGGAGCGAGTCGGGCAGAACGGCAAGACCTCCGGCGTGATCCCGTTCATCCGGGTGATGGACAGCCTGACGCTGGCCATCTCCCAGGGCTCGCTGCGCCGCGGTTCGGCGGCCGTCTACCTGCCTGTGTCGCACCCGGAGATCGAGGAATTCATGGAAATGCGCCGCCCCACCGGCGGCGACCCGAACCGTAAGGCGCTGAACCTGCATCACGGCATCCTGGTGTCGGATGCGTTCATGCGCGCGGTGGAAGCGGGCGAGCAGTGGGCACTGATGTCGCCGCGCGACGGCGCGGTGGTGCGATCGGTCTCGGCGCGCGCGCTGTGGGTCCGCATCCTGATGGCGCGGATCGAGACCGGGGAGCCGTACCTCGTGTTCTCCGACCACGTGAACAACGCACGGCCGGAGCATCACAAGCTGGCCGGGCTGGAAGTGAAGACCTCCAACCTGTGCAGCGAGATCATGCTACCCACCGGCCGCGACCAGCACGGGCTGGAGCGCACCGCGGTCTGCTGCCTGTCATCGCTGAACCTGGAGTCCTGGTTCGAATGGCAGGACCATCCGACCTTCATCGAGGACGTCATGCGTTTCCTCGACAACGTGCTGCAGGACTTCATCGACCGCGCGCCGCAGGGGATGGAGCGGGCGCGCTACGCGGCGATGCGCGAGCGCAGCGTCGGGCTCGGCGTGATGGGGTTCCATTCGTTTCTGCAGTCTCAGAGCGTGCCGTTCGAGAGCGTGATCGCGAAAGTCTGGAACACGCGCATGTTCCGGCATATTCGCGCCCAGGCCGACGCGGCTTCGCGCGCGCTGGCGGAGCAGCGCGGGCCGTGCCCGGATGCCGCCGAGTATGGCGTGATGGAGCGGTTCTCGCACAAACTGGCGATCGCGCCGACGGCGTCGATCTCGATCATCGCCGGCAACGCGAGCCCGGGTATCGAGCCGATCGCTGCCAACGTGTTCCTACAAAAGACGCTGTCCGGCAGTTTCATCGTCCGTAACCGCCATCTGCAGCGCGTGCTGGCGGCGAGGGGGTTCGACACCGACGAGGTCTGGTCGTCGATTACCCTGACCAAGGGCAGCGTGCAGCATCTGGATTTCCTGAGCGAGCAGGAAAAATCAGTGTTCAAGACGGCGTTCGAGCTGGATCAGCGCTGGGTCGTGGAGCACGCGGCGGATCGCACGCCGTATGTGTGCCAAAGCCAGTCGGTGAATGTGTTCTTGCGCGCCACGGTACATAAGCGGGACCTGCACCAGATCCACATG
>Ga0302198_10000536_pt1 | contig 43138 bp, 93 predicted proteins | sample II_Bog_N2_2_FD_193521 | JGI IMG/M metagenome (GOLD analysis project Ga0302198, IMG submission 193521) | Peat permafrost microbial communities from Stordalen Mire near Abisko, Sweden - II_Bog_N2_2 | ecosystem: Environmental > Terrestrial > Soil > Wetlands > Peat | place: Sweden: Abisko...
GCAATAGATATGGCTATAGAATCTAAAACATTTTTACAAGTCTGTACTGTTTGCAATCTTATAATTTCAAAATCTTTATCAAATTTAATTTTAAGATCTTTTAAATCACGAAAATTTTCAATTTCTAAACTCTTAACTATCATTTTATTTCCTTTATGCTTTCTTTACTTATAAGAATACAGTATTATACTCCACAACTAGTACTTTAAGTAATATTTTAACTTCTTTCATATTTAAAAATGTGTTTGAACTCATTATTAATTATAACTATTTTATCTCCCTCTACTCTAGAGTTTATATTATATTTAGATATTAACTTATCATTTACAAGTTTTTTATAAAGCTCTAAATCCCAAGCAGGATGATTTATAAATCTAGTAAAAATAGAATCCTTAGCATTGTCTATTAAACTCTTAATATGTAAAACGGCAAAATCAGTATCTTTTTCATGCTTTTTCAAAGTGTGTTTTTTAACATTTATGAAATTTTCAGTACTCATTTTTTAGTCCTTAATAAAACTTAATACCCAATTTATGCAGTTTATTTGAAGATTAACTTGGTTTTCCAGATTATAAAAAGTCAGTAGATCAATTTCATAATCCTCTAAATCCAACTTAAGATCCTCTATTTCGCACCTTAAAGATTGGATTTTTAATTGACATTCTTCCTTTAAAGTGTATAAAATTTCTTCAGATTTAGAAATATTAAATTCTTTTTGAGTTTCTATAATTCTGTTACAAATATTACTATTTACTGAGTCTTCCGTAGGAGTATTATTTAATAAAATTAGTTTAGAATTTTTTACTGTATTATTTTTTATTCTCATTTAGCTGTCTTTACATAAATTATAAGATATTATTTTATTTGGTTCTTCCATCATTAGTTTATTTTAATGAATTATCTATAAGCTTTCACAGAATGGAATGTATTTTCTATTTCTATTCTTACAAAGTAAATTAACCCTACCCTCTTCTGCAGAGTATATACTTTTTTCATGGCAATTAAATATATCTCCAGAAAAGAAAATACTTGAATTCTCGGAAGCAATAAGTGTGTAATATATGCTTTGCTTATCTGGGATTAAATCTTGAAATATATTTAAAATCTTGCACTTTAAGAAATCTTTCCCATATTGCACATATACTGTTTCTTCTTTATTAAATTTTGTCACTTATTTACACCTTTCTTGAGATTGTATCATATTATTCTTATTAACTTTTAAAATCATTAACATTCTACAATATACATAATACAATAAATAAGATTAAAGAAAAAATATTAATAATTCTAAAAGAATCTTCACAGATTCTGGTGAAAGTGTACACTTTATCCATATAAGTTGTATTGTTTCTTAAGATCTGTTTTCTAATTTGTTGGTCACTTTCAGAATCAATTTCCTCTTCAACTTTATCTGCATTCTCCATATAGAGTTTTTCACTTTCAGTGTACTTGTTAATTGAATCCCACTTATCCCAAACAGTTAAACTTACTGTAAATAAGTGTGTTAAAATAAAAGTAAATAGTACAATAAAATAAGAAGTTTTTAATTCAAGGCTGTTTGAGATCAATTTCAAAAAAGGACTATATACTAAAGCTAAAACAAGTAATAGGTTAAATACTGATGTTTGCTTAATAAACAAAGTATCTAGTTTAGTCTCATTATTATTTGAATTCTCTTTATGATTATTTATACTATCTATAAGATAATCTGTTATTATTTTTTCATTCATATTTAATTCCTTAAAAGTTATTGATATATTTTTGCTATTAAATGTTTACAGCTACTGCATTTGTCAATTTCTTTCATTTGGTTAATACCCAAGAAATAATGTTAACTATAAAAGCACCTACAGCTGAATACCAAAACCAATTAACCGCAGATTTTTCAAAAATACTAATATTATTAATATTAGTATTTTCAAAATTTATAATTGCAATAGCATTTTCAATGTTCATAGATTTAATTGTATTTGAACTAAAAAATTTATTAATAATTTGTTTAATTGTTAATTTTTTTATCACAACTCCTCGCACAATTTGTTCAAATATATCGGGTTTGCAAGAATAAATTTCTCCTTTAACTCCCTTAATAATATAATCACCCCAAGACACTAAATGAACACCCTCACGCGTTACAATTGATAATGTATCATCCCCAGTATTTATTATCGTTGGGTGCAGCGAACCAACTGTATCACGTTTTGTGTTCCAAGCCAAATGCATCCAATAAGGCCAGTCGCAATTATCAACTCTACGTTCCTTAGTCATTTTGAATGCTTCTATTGTTCCATATTTTATTATAACTCCTTGTAATTTATTAAAAAATAGCTTTCTAAATCAAAATCTTCTGTTAATTTATCAATTTTAGCTTGTATTTGTTTCTCCTTTATTATACTGTTTGTTTATCATACATCAAATCAGCGACTAAATCCAATAATATTTCAGCAATAGCAGCAAGAGCTATTATATGTTTATTATTATGATTTTTATATTCAAAACTATTAAACATTTCTTTGGCTTTTAGTTCTATGTCTTCCTGTATTTTTTGAACTATTTCAATTTTAGTTTTCATCTTGTAATATCCATTCTAAAGTTGCTATTTTACACTGTATCTGTAATACTTGTAAAGGTGTATTACTTTTTTTATTTATTTTAATTTTAAGTTTATCAATACGTATTTGTAATTCTTGTTTAAAGTCCATTTCCATTTCTTTCAAATCAAAGGGTGCTTTATTAAAATTTTAATTTAAAAAGCACCAGAACAATATTTTACTTCAAAAGTTGAATTAAGAGTTATTTTTTAAAACTACCCATAACTAAACATTACATTACTTTTAACTATTTTTTTTTTAGCTGGAGGAGCTGCAATTATAGGGACTTCTGATTGAGCAGGGTCTACGGGAGTTTTTTCTGGAACTGGAATATTGTCTACTTCTCTAATTTCTTGACATTTACTTACAAAATTCTTACACGTAAAGTAGTAAAAACTAAATAAAGAAATAATAATATAAATACTGTAGAATACTTCGGTAGAAATATAATTTTTACCACCATAAACAGTTGGTCCTACAATTATTAAAATAGAGCAAAGCCATAGGTATATAATAAAAGGGAAAGATACAGCAGCTACTTGTTTGAGAGTGTACTTACTTTGATCTTTCAGATTTAAAAATATGAATATAACAATTAATGCTGTCATAACTAAAGTTAAGTTCAACATATCCTTAGCACCAATAAATACAAAAAGTAAAGACTGAACTAGGAATAGGATGTAACAAAAGAATGTTGCAAAAGGGAGTTTAAAACTGTCAATTTTCTCATTTTTACCATTTCTAAAACCTAATAATGAAATAGGTATAACCATATACATTAAAACTATAAGAGCTGTTATAAAGTTGATCAACACAGCCCAACTTTGAAAAAGATAAAGAAAAACAGCAGCAATGGTAAAATTTAAAATCATAGCTCTAGTCTCGACATTGTATTTAGTGTTTAAAACTGCAAAGAAAGAAGGCATTTGCTTTTCTGAAGCTAGAGAGTAAAGTACTCTGGAACCACTCCCTACATAAGAAATTCCAGTTCCCGATGGAGAAATGCAAGCATCAGCATACAATAATGCAGTTATAACATTTAATCCTAATAGAGTAGAAATTTGTGCAAAAGGAGAATTAAAGTTAAGAGAGTGCCAACCTTGAGTAATTAACTGATTGTTGTCCATTGCTCCAATAAAAGAAGTTTGCAATACCATGTAAATTATAAATGATAACACTAAGGAAATAATCATTCCTAAAGGTAAATTCAATCTTGGATTTCTAACTTCACTTGCAAAAGAGGCACACATCTGAAAACCATTAAGAGAATATATCATCCCTGTAGAAGTCATAGCTAGTATAATAGAATTGTAGCCATAAGGGATAAAGTTTCCATGAAAAGCTGTAAAATTAGCAGGTGTAAATGAGGCTCCTAAAATTGTTAAAGCTATAAATACAGGTAAAACAATTTTGATTATAGCTATTGAGTTATTAATTTTAGCAAATAACTTAATTCCAAACATATTGATAATCCAATACACTAATAGAAATCCTAGTGTAAGTAGTAATCCTTTATTAGAGAGATTACCGTCAAGCATTAAATATTTTGTCATTTTAGGAGAAATCCCCGCCAAGTACTGCACACTTGCTTGAGCTTCACCAGGTATTGTTCCTATAAGCTCCAACCATATGGCAAAGGAGAATATTGCTCCAAAATATTTATTGTGAGAGATAGCACCCATCCTACCAATAATCCCTCTTAGTGGATATGCAGTAACAATCTCAGCTAAAGCTAAAGCCATTAACATGAAGAATACTAATGCTAGAATCCAAGAGATATATACTCCTGCTCCTGCAGTTTTTGCACCTAGGTATGAGCTAAATAACCAGCCACTACCAATAATCCCCGTGGTGGAAATTGAAATCATTGAGAGTAGACCAATTTTGTTTTTAGGTTGTTCCATTTTTGTTCCTCTATAATTAAGTTATAATTTTAACAATTAGTTTCTTGAATTTTATTTCCTCCTTACAGAATTTATTGCGAAGATATTATACCTTATATTTAAATTCTGTAGTTTTATTTTAAATCAAATTTAATTTAAGCTCCTCTATAAGTTTTATTTTTCTCTTGGCACACTTACATAAAATGTACTTCAAAACTGCTCAAAACTCCCTTATTCCTCATTAAGTTAGGTTAAATCTATTCTTTTAAGTAATCGTAACCCTCAATTATACTCAACAAAATACCTCTAGTAGTAATGTATTCCTGCTCCAAGTAAACTAGGTACTCTTCAGGATTCATCTTTTTAAAACCAGAACCAATTTCGGGATTCTTTTTTGTAAGGTAACTTCCATTTAATAATCTAACTTCAAAAATAGATTCTAAACCTTCAGTATCTATTTTTATAATTTTTCCAAACCCATATGGTTCTTCTAAAACATAGTCTCCAGTTTTAAGTTCAGGCAAAATGTTTTAATTCCTGAGAAATTAGAGTCATGATCTTATCTGTAATCTGTGGTATATTCAAACACAATCTGTCTTTTAGAAACTCAGCAGCTAGAATGTCACTTCTAATATCACAAGTATCTCCGCCAATTAAATCTATGGAGATTCTGAATGAAGGATCGTTTTCTGCTAGAAAAGAAGCTGCCGAAGAGTAGTCACTAAAATTGCTGTAGCAATAGTTGTGTAATGATTTTCTTAAAGTTATCTCTAATTCTACTTGATTTACTTTTTTCAAATCTTTTACTCCTAGAGAACCTAAACCTTCTTTAACATAAAAGTAATATTTTTCAAAAGATATGCTAAGATATATTGGCTCTAATAATTCTAATAAGTTTTTTGCTCTTTGTACCACTGTTGGGTGCTCTTCTTTTTGAGTTAATTTAGATTCTTTGAGTTCTTCTAATGCAATTTTTTTCACTTTTATCCTCCTAATGGATTAAATTTAATATTGGGTACATAAATTAATCACAATATCTTTTTATTTCTTGTGAATTAATTTCATTTTTCTGTTCAGATATAATTAAGATTAAATTTTACTTAATTATCTTGTTTCTCTTTTAATTCTTTAGATTTAATATAATATGGAATCCAACCACCAGATTTATCCTCAGGATCGTCTTCTGTCTCATTTGAATACACTAAATACAAATTAATCATTTTAATTTTCCTTCCAACTTGATTTACTTAAGTACATTAAATAACAATATTATACAACTATTCAGTTGTTTTAAGGCTTATTTTCCTGCTTCTCCATAAAATTTCATCTTCTAAAGTTGGTATCCATTTTACGAAAGTTTCAATACCTTCCTCTGAATACATGTGGAAGTCAGATTCATTTCCTTCCTTTTGAACTGGAAAATGTGAAGAAATTCCATAAAATTTATTTTCTAGCATATACTGCATATCTTTAGCCCAAGTTCTGGATATACCATATCCACATTCCAGGCAATAATAAGGTTCAAAATTATTTTGAATTGGAGTTTCAAAGGTAGCACCTGTGTATTTACATATTCTCCGTAAAGATCTTATAACTTTACTTATTGCAACTAACTTTTTTGCATTTTCCTCAGTATTAGAGTACCAGAATTCTAGTTCAAAGTTTAGAACATGGTGATCTTCATAAACTCTTACTAAGTTGGAATTACCTAGGTCATATTCCCTATAACTATTAATTCCAGTAAACTCATCTTCTAGTTCAATTCCGTTAGATTCAAGATATTCTGAAACATTGAAACTTGGCATTTAAATTCTACTTTCTTCAGTAACCCAAGTAGCCTTGCGATAACTACCATCATGAAATAATACTCCAAAATCACATTCTTTGTATTTATATTGTTTAGGTTCATATCTGGGAACTGTGCAACCTATCTCACAAGGGGGTATCTTAATTAAATCTAGTAGTAATTTATATTTTAAAAAACCAAAAGTTTCTTTAGTAGCAACTTCTTCAGCATATATCTTAGTACCATTGTCTAACAACCAATGAGGGCGGAATTCAGGAATTAATGTAAAGTGTTCAAATAAATATTTTGCAGGACGAATATCATGTACTCCTCCAAACAAGTACTCATAATAAATTCTACCTTCAAACTCAAATATATTAGTTATTTCAAATATATAATTATGTACATCATGTTTCCATTTTTGACCTACTTTAATTTGAGTTTTTTTCTCCCAAGAATTTGGTATTACTTTTAAATTACTACATTCTAATATAAAATTTAAAAACTCAGTAAAATTTTCTGTATAAAAACAAAAACTACCAGGTCCTTCTGCATGTTCAAGAAAGTAAGCAACTTTGTTATCTTTACAGTCAGTAATTTCAAGTTTTAAATTCCTATGAATTTTATGCTCCATGAAATATTTGTCAGTAGAAATAACTGTACCATCTTTTAATTTTTTTATTTCCTTATGTATTGGGATATCATTATAGCGTAATACTTCACGAATATTCTCAGCTGTAATTGCTTCATAATAGATTTCAGATTTACTCAATTTCATTTCCTTTCTTTAGTAGATTATTAAAATTATTTAAATAATAACAATATTATAACTCAAATAGAATATTCTGTGTTATATTTTGCAAGTATCTCTGGATTGTAATTTTTAATCACAGAGTTTTTATTTACTAGTCTTTTTTTACACTATCTCTCATAAATTCTTGCTGAAGTTCTTGTGATTTTCTTTCTGTAAGAAAGATTTACTTTGTTAGCATGATTTCTTTTAGTTTAAAAAATTCTTCTTTATCTATATAAATCTTAACTTTATTGTAGCAAATTTTTTCTTCTCCTAAGAATATATCCATATTTATATTGATTGAGCTAGAATCTATATTTAAAGAAAAGAAAAATATTTTATACCTTTTTTCTTTTCCTTCTACAATTTTAGGTTTAAGCCAACCTTGCTCATAAACTGCACGGGGGATCTCCACATTCCAAGAATTAATTAAGCTTTCTAAAAATGAGTCAACTCTTAATTTTTCTAAATTTTTTAATGTAAGTGTATACTGCTTAAATTTTTGAAAAGGACTGCTAAAACTATAAAAAGGTAAAATATCTTTTATATTATTTACATTAATTTTCATGACATTATCTTTAATAATTATAAGTTATAATTTTTTGTTCTAATCTTTTATTTATAAAAATCTGTAGTCGAATCGTAGATTATGTTTTGTTTGCTTAAAGAGCGTAAATCAAAATGTGTAGCTATTTGTATTAATTTTAAATACTCTTCATGAGTTTTATTATTTTTCTTAATTAATCTCTTAATTTTCCATTTTAATAAAAATTTCATATTTTTACGTGAAGAATTTTTCAAATCTATAGCTATGGAAAATAATTTATAACTGCCAGTTCCATCTACTCCTTTACACATAGATTCAACCCAGTAAGGTAATTTAATATCCTGAGGTATTTCTACATATTTCATGATTGTAAATCACTATATTTTAAGCAAATAGCAGATCTTTTTTCTTGTAATTTATTAATTTCTGCCTCAATGTCAATTTTAACTTTATTTAAATTTTTAAAATGTTCAATAAGATTAAGCACATGATAATTAAAAAAATTATTAAGCTCAAAATCAGGATTATCAAAACTATGCGACCGCATTGCCCAATAATAAATTTGTTTCTCTTCATCTGATAGTTTATGATTATATAGATCTATTAAAATACTGTAATAAGTCCATATATCAGTTTTTGTTGAATGAAGTCGATTATATAAATTTTGTGTTTCTTTTTGATTATGTTTAATCATTTCATCAACAATTTTTAATTCTTCCTGTTTTGCTATCTCAACACTAGAAACATTAATTTCTTTATACGTTGAAATAATATCTTTTCTTAATTTATGACTATTACTTTTTAAATCTAATGATTTAATAATGGAAGAAGATATATCTTTACCCCAACAAGTACCTATGATTGCATTCACATCACTGTGAATAGTTTTACCTTTTGGTATAGCAAATAACATTGGGTCTTCAATTTTAATTTTTCTACGAGCTTCTGCTTCTTGTAATTGACGTTGCATATTTTCTAGGTTATTAAGCCTATTCTCAGTTTGGCGTAAAGTAGGAATCAATGCATTGATAGCGAAAAATGCTTGATCATATTGCGGACAATAAATATCTTTGTCAATATTTGATTTTATGTGTTTATTTACATCATAAAACTGTAAAGGGCTTAGCACATACACATCAGCTTTTTCAGCAAAGTATTTTTGAAAGTTAAGTACAGAGTTAATTACTGCTTTTTTGTCATCAAAATAATCAAACATTTCATTGCTTAAAGCATTATCCATATCAAAGTACTCAACAGGACAACACATCATGTTAGCTTTTGTTGCTACTTGACGTATATTTGACAATTCTGTATAGACAGCTGGAGGGGTGTCATAAACTACATTTTTCATGAATGACACAACACTATTTTCTTTTTTAGCTTCGATTAAATCTATTAGTTTCATTTTTATTCCCTTTAATATTTACTTAAATTTTGTTCTAAAGTTCCAGTCATTCCTAGATCTATACACCTTTTTTGTAATCTCTTTACTTTTATTGTATCTAAAGGGTTAAAAGTTTCTTTATCAAAAGCTATTTGCTCCACAAGCCATAAGTGATGCAAGTGCCTATTATGTCTTACTATATTTTTAGAAACTCTTTTCCATTCTTTTTTACCTAACTTCCATTCCCCACAAAGTATATCAGGATTTTCAGAAATCGAAACGGAACAGAAATTATTCTTAGTTATGCTATCTTTGTTGTAATCTTGTTGCACTCTGACTCTAGCGATTGATAAAGAATGGTGCTCTCTGGCCATCCAAACTAACATTGGTAAATCACAATTAGAGTAGTTAAGACAATTTTGAGCAGCTTGTGAGGAAAGCCAACCCTCTAAATTGATGTCAAGTTCTAATTTTTTATTTGCTTTCATTTCATTTCTTTATTAAAATTTTATAACATTCCAAGATTATATCAGATATTGGAATTTCTTAGGGATATTTTCACACTAATATTTAAATTAAAATATACATTTTCTTAATAAATAAGCATAATAATTATCTATCTTAATACCAGCGTCTAATAATGACTGATAAGCTGAGTCAGTGCCGCTAAATAGACTTAATACATTCATTTAATAACTTTCTCATATAAATTTTGTAATAATTTAGGAATCTGAATTGTTTTTTCAGTTTTGATTTGTTTTTCATAACCATTTTGCATAAAATAATTATATTTTTCTTCAGTAAACATTGTGCTATTACTAACTACGCAAGTTCCAATTACATTACTACTTATCCAGCTGTGGTCTTGTGGTGTAAAAGTAATACCTTCATCTGGAATACTAAAAGGTGAATTATTTACTATCATTTTTAGCTTCCCATGCAATGCATTTAAATTTATTAGGACGAGAAATTATAATATTACTATCATCCATATCTACATCCATAAATTCATATAATTTTTCACATACATATTGAACATTACCACATTTGACAGCACTATATTGATGTGTTTTTGCAGTTAAATGTTTACAGCTACTGCATTTGTCAATTTGTTTCATTTCACTTCCTTCTTTCATAATACATACAATATTGTACTACAATTACTATTTATGTAGTTATATTTCTTTAAATCTATCTTTAAAAGTGCTTATAAGCTCTTGATAGAGTACATCTGTTGGAAGACTATATTTATTGTTTTGAATCTCATAAACTACTTCTGGTTCTCTATTATCCAGAACTTTTATAACTTTTACTTTATATTCTAAAAATTTAGATTGATAAGTTTGATTTACTTTAACTTCAGGTTTTTTTCTCTCAATCAAAGTATTTTTTAGATTTTCTAAATCTAATAAGGCTTTATCTATTAGATCTTTATTATTCTTAAAATCTTTGTCCTCTTCTTGATAATAGCATTTTCTAATTGAATCTTCTAATGTATTTAGTAATTTCAAAGTTATAGTTCCTACAAAAATTTTAATTAATTTATACTTTCTTTATATTCTATAATTGAAAAATCAGTAAATTCTTTTACTTTATCTTTCAACTCTTGAGCTTCATTATCCGAAAGATTACTATACTCAACTTCTAACTCAAGTACATAATTTAGAGCCTCAATACTTGCCCAACATTCCAGTATTTTTTCATTTACTTCTTTATAATCTATAGTTCCAATCTCTAAACTCTTTAGTTCTATATCTAATAATTTCTTCTCAGAGTATATTGATTCCATCTTAGCAATAATAGCTAAGTGTAATTGTCGAAATAATACATAAGTTTGTCTAACTATTTTTTCATTATCATCATCACACCTATCATAACTGCAATTAAGTATTTCTTTTGATAGAGCTTCAAATATTCTCATTTTTTATCCTTTTAAGTTCAAATTTCTCAAATCACTAACTAGATTATATCATAAAAAGTATTACAGCGGGGGTATTTCTCCATAATTATAGTTTTGAAAATTTCATTTAGTTTACTTTCTCATCCGTTAAACTTTTTATTCCTTGTATTATACCTTCTTGTGGCAGTTTAGATGTAAACCTCACAACAGAAATCTCTCCTGTGCTTTTTACGCTTTTCCAATACTTAGTATCTGGTAATCTTTCGAGTACACATAAACTCTTAACATAATCTCCTGCTACATTAAACATTTCAGTTCCTCCATATTTAATCTAGACTCCTTGTAAGATGCAGTCTAATACTTCTGACTTAGTCAAAAAGGAGTCTAGATTATCCTCTTTGATTGTTTCTAGAGGAATACCTTCTAGAGATTTTAAACTTCTTAAAATCTCTTCTAGCTAACTAATTATTGATTTTAATTGACTCACTGCCTTCTTTCTCTAAACTATATAGGATATCTCTAACCCTTACTGCGAGGTCTACATCTTCTTTACAATTTAAAAACTTTCTATTAATGTACAGAGAACATGAACCATACATATTTGGGAATATCTTATAATTGCAAAAGAATTTATTTTTTTCTAAGTATTTTTCAAGATCAGAATTTGCTTTTGGCTCAGGAGAGTAAGTAAAATTCTGTTCAGCTAATTCTTTTATTATTATAGCTTTTTCCGCATTATCTTTGTTCTTAGCATATTCCTGCAAATTAAAAATAAGAATATTTTTAATTATGTACATATCTTCGAAGTACGCAAGAACTCCATTTGAAGCAAGGTACTCTTTAAAGTTGAAATCCTCTGATGTAGAAATATTAAATGGTATGGGTTGCAATTGGATAAATCCCTCAATAAATCTTAAAAACTCATCAAGGTCATCTGTAATCATCTTTATTTTAGCAGCAAAATTAAAGTAACAGTATGAAGGTTTGCTTCTAGATATTCTAAAATTGTGATTACCTATTGTGTAAATCTCTGAATCATAGGATTCTTCCCATTCATACTTTGTTGTTTTCTCTGCACCATTATATAATAGTGTCTGTTCGAGATCTAAAATATTTTTTATTGTATCCATGATTATTTTATTGACCTATTTTATTTTAAATATTACTTAGTTAAAAATTTTACGAGAGCATCTACTGCTCTTGCTACTTCTTCTAGTCCTTCCGAGTTGTCTCCAATGGAATTCTCAAGGTAACACATCTAGCAGTTAAACTTTTTACTTGTTCGGATGTTTTTATTCTAAGATCTTTCATTTACATAATACTCCTCTGGTTTTTATTAATAACAGTATTATACTGCAAAATAATTAGGATGAGGGATATTTATTTTTAAGTTTAAATTTCTTTCTTTTCAATTCGATAAAAATAATTTTACCTCAAGAATTAGACTTGAGGTAAAATTAAAACTATTAGATTAATAGATAAAATTAATCATCATAATCTTCATCTTCATCATTATAATCATTATCATAACCAGCATAACTAAATTCTGTAATTTTACCTTTACAAACAAAGGTGTAATATATTCTGACTTGATTTAAATAACCTTGATATCCTTTTCCCACTAAAACTACATCTGCATTCCATCTCATAGTATCCTCAGTTAAAGGCTCCATATCATCAAGAGTATTCCCATCTGATATTAAACAGTATTCTGAAGGATCAAAGTTCTTAATTATTTCTTCAATTTTCTCTAAATCTCCTTCTACTTCCACAGAAACTATTTTAGCAGATAAAATTTTATCACACTCTTGTTCATATTCCTCAGATATTCCTTCTAAAGAAGAATTCATCATATGACCTTCAGATTTTTTTAGTTCTTTTACTATCCAATTAGAAACTTTATCCCAACCTTGCATTTTTTGTACTAAAGTTAAATCACTTGCCATTTTATTTTCCTTAAATGTTAAATTTTTTAATAATTAAAATAATAAGTCTTAAACTTGATTTTCATTAATTACTAAATTTTGATGGAGACGAATTCCATGTTGTTCTTGAGCACCTAAGCCTACCTCTCTTACAGCTTGAATTTTGACTAAATCTAATTCAGCTTCAGATTTTCCTGTTAAAGCTTCTAAGAGTTTAAGATACCTTACAGTTAATTTCAAATTAAAATTGTTAAGAGAATCTTTGAATCTCTGTAAATCTAATATATCGTGAGCATTTTTTGTAGTTGGCAACATACGCTTTTTCCTTTACTGTTTAGAGTAAGATCCTATGATTTTAGATCTAATATAACCTTCAGCACCTTCTAATTTTTCATTATACAGAATAATAACAAACTTATTTCCGCTTTGGTACCAAAATCTTTTAATTTTATCAGCAGGTACTTTAAGAGAGTCTTTACAAATCTGAGTAATTAAATCTGTCATAGCACTTGTTCTACCACAAAAGTTACTTACATTGGATGTAATAAGCTCTCCCTTTACAGTTTTAAGTTTGTTGTTACCCTTGCAGAGGCTACTCTCTAAATACATCTTAAGGAGTATAGATTCTCCAACAAGAGACTCTTTAGTTTTCTTAGACTTTTTTCTAGTAATTTCTTCAGTAGATGTAAGCAGTAATTGTTTTTTGATATCTTCAATAAAAATTAAATTAGAATCTTGATCTTTTTTAACCTCTAAAATTTCCTCTATCTGATTTCCCTTTATTTTACTCAATTCTTGCAAATCAATTTTTTCATTAGACATTTATTTCTTCCTCCACTTTGCTTTAATTATTTCCTCTTCAGATTCATTTTTAACTAATCTATATAATTCTAAAGAACTGACATTTGGAAATGTATCTATAACTTGAGCGGAAAATCCTTTAGTATAGTGTTGACTATAGCATTTAGTTACTTTATCATAAGTGTATTCAAAGTGGAGTAAAGAGGTGACACCATTAGAATCTGGTAGAGTTTCTAAACTTTTACTTAAGTTTTCACCATTCTTAATCGCTAAAAGTAATTCTTTTTTATTCATTTTCATTTCCTTTCTAAGTACAATATTATAAAATACTCCTAACTTCTTAGGAGATATATGTATACAGTTAGTTATGCGTGATTGTATTAAGCTCTTAATATTCTAACTATTCTAATTTTTTTCTTTTTAAAAATTTAAGAGATTTAGCAATCTCAAGTATCCTATCCGCATTTTCTTTATTTGCATAGAAATAATTACTTGGTAACTCATCCTTAGAAGAAGTAAGATAAAATCTATCTTCATGACATTCAATAATAAAATCTGGAACTTCTACAAAAGATAAATATTTTGTTTCTTCTTCGAACTTAGAATCTACAATATTATAAGTTTTCTCAAAACCATTCTTCAGTAAGTACCCCGTTAAGTTGAATACAGTGTACTCTTTTAAATCTAACCTGGTGTGTAAGAAAGCCAAAAAAACTTCAAAATTATCTGTAGATATAAGGTGTTTCGAAGAATTTTTTTCTTTATAAGTGTAATTTTTTCCTGTGTAACTACTTGTAATAGTAATATCTTTTTTAAAATAGTTGTTATCATTCTTATACTTAAAACCATTAAATAACAATACGGTATGGAAGTTTTCCGCAACTATAGGTTCTGTTAGCATCTCTTGATAAATTTCTTTTTCATTATCCTCTACTATAGACAACTCATGTATCCTAGAACCTACACCGTAACCGTAACCCTCATAGAATTTTTTGGTGGTATTCCCTCTAAAATTAACCTCAAGCCAATTACCATACTCGTCAGCTGCTAATGTTATAATTTTACCCTTGCCATAATCTTTATGTATTACAGAGGAGTGTACTCTAAAATTACTAAACTTATATATCTTTTCTTCCATTAGTCTTCCTTTCATTTCTTAATTTTACTAACAATATTATACCTTAGATTAATATCTACGTGGGATATTTTTAATAATATATCTGTTGTAATTTTGGGAGGTTATAAGTTTCTCTATGTGCTGGTGAATGTTTTTTATAGTGAAATTCCCAATCTAAGGCATCTTTTTCCTGTTTTTGTATTTGTTCTTCTGTGTAGTAAGCCATATGAGGTAATTTCTGACCTATGAAGCTACGTTCAAAATCCCTCCCAGAAGCATAGTATTTTACAAACTCTTCACCATCCCCCTTCCGCTCATTATGCTTCCTCAGGGATATGGATGTATTTAGTTTGTAATATAAGCCTTTATGCTCTAGTATAATATATTCATGTAGGTATTTACCATTTTTAACATTTCTACAAAAACCTAAAGTATTCCCATCTCGTAGAACTTCCATATTGAAGTTACATAATTCCATTTGGAGTATGATAGATCTAGTTATTTTCTTTTTAGTTGTAGTAAGTTGTAATTCCATTTCATTTCCTATCTAATATTTTATTATTTATCTTAATACAGTATTATACTACAAATAATCTATATTGTGTAATATTTTTGTATAATTTAAATTAAGCCTCTTATAATCCTTCGTAGTAATAACTACTGGCTACTATATACAATAGTAATAAAAATCTTTTTAATACCAATTTTAATTTCAGTGCATCCCTCTTCTACAGAAATACAATTAACATCATGCTCAATATATACTTGAGACTAATAATTTATTTTGTAATTGGAACGTAGTTTCCATCACTTGAACAATCATTTTCTAATTTTATTGTTCTATTTAAACAACCAAGACACATAACCATATTGTATAATTTGTGATATATGCCTTTAAGCTTTACACTATTTTCTTCCCAGCAACATTCACAAAATTTATTCATTATTAACCTCCAGTTCTTTAATTATCTCTTTTTGCTCTTCAATTAATTCTTTTTGGTCTTCAATTGTAGAATATAATTCATCTAAACTATTTTCTATATCTGCTAGCATTCTTTTTAACCATTTTTATCTATCATATTTTTCATATTTTAACTCCCATCAATTCTAAATAAAATATATTAATATAAATACTCCATACGTACGTGCTGTAGGCTATTGTTAGCATAATGTTACCTTAAAAATCAATCTGTCGGTTTTCCGAATTAATGGTTAAATCAATCAGTTACTTTCTCAAAATCCACTTTCTCAGAATAATATCCGTTGCTACTACCGTACCATCTTAAATCAACAGAACCTTTTATAGTTCTAATTGTATAAAATGTAAATGTTTCCGAATCATAGTTACCACTATTTTTATTAAGCCAATTTATATCAGTGTCATTACTATCTCTTTCTTCTGCCAATAGTATAGGTGTATTTAATAAATCATTAATGTCGCCAGTAATATCAGATAAATAAACACTTTCACAACAATTTTGATAATGAAGTAATTGATATCTATCTCCATTATTACAAACAAAACATATTTGGTCTGAAAACTGTTCAGCTACATCTATTTGTGTTAAAATTTTACCTTCTAAATCGTTAAATTTAGCCATGATTTTCCTTTATAATATAACTGTCAAGTAATTCTTGACAGTTAGTTATTTTAATTATACTATTGCCTCAGCTTTAGCTTTAGCTATAATTTCTAGATCAATTTCAAAATCAATAATATTATTATTATTTATTATTTCATTTTTATTTTTCTAAACCTTCCCAAATTAACCCATTAGCTTTAGCCAATCTTTTCAGATATACTTCTGGTCGATACATTTTTCTCTTGTCTCCGCCATGTATCATCATAGTGTACACACCATCTATATGCTTGCCTGATAATCTATTATAATTTCCATTTTTAATTAAAACACCTAAAAAAAAAACTAATCTTTCATTATGAGTATGAGCATCGCTAATGCAAACAATATTTACTGATTCTTGTCCATCTTCAATTAAATATTTATATTCATTTTTTAATCTTGTTTTAACTTTTGTTAAAATTTCTTTTATAGACAGGTAGTTTTAAATGCTGTTTTCGTAATAGGTTCAGATAATTCATAAAATTCCTGATAAGATTTCTCAATCCCTCCTGAACTTTTAAATACTAGTCTTGCTTTCATTTCTTTTCCTTTCAAATTTTTAATTTAATATACTCTAGTAATATTATACTACACTATGTTAATCTTGTGTAATATTTTATATAATCTCTTTAAGGAGTTACACTAGATACAGTCTTCTTTGTCTTTTTGATTTCATTTTTTACATTACGTTTATGGGGTTCCACCATGTTTTTACTTGAATCCTTGCTTAAGGTAAAAACTTCCCTTTTTAATTTAGAGACTTCCTCTTGTAGAAGCTTTAAATCTCTATTTGAATTCCAACGTAAGTCAGAGTTTTCACATTTTAATTTAGAGACTTCCCTTTGTAGAGTCTTTAAATCCTTTATCTCATTAAAAAAATGACAACCATAAATTCCAATCACTAATACTATTATTAGTAACACTACTATCCCAATTGAATTCATACAAAACTTTCCTTAAAATAAATTTATTAAAATTATTATGGCAATTAATACACAAATTATTATCCAAATACCATTATTAGACACTTCTTTTAACTAGTTTAATTGCCATTCCTACTAGCTTTTAAGTGAGCTACCTCTTTTTCTAACTCTTTGATCTTGTTAAATAAATATGTAATACTGGATTCCTTTTTAAGATCTAATTCATGAAGATCACAGTTTTTAAATTCTATTATATTATTCTTTTTAAAGAATTGTACTAAGATACTCTCGGGCTTTACTTCCGTAACAATCCCCTTACCATGTTCAAGATTCCTAACTATTTTACCTATTCCAAAGTATTGTGCTACTTGTAATACATGTTTTTCCATCTATTTTTCCTTTCAAGGCTGTGATTTAACTTCTCAAATCACTAACAATATTATACTATAGTAGAATTCCAGTAGGTGATATTTTCTGGTTGTAATATACTTTTTGGATATTGTGGCAGATCCTTTAATTCCCAATCTATTCTATTTTTAGAAGTTTCAATTAGTGGATGATAATCTCCTAAGATAGAGTCTCCATTTAGAATATTCCCAGAAGGATGTATCAGTTTACTATAATATATATCTCCTGAGAGATACAAATTATATTCTTTCAATTCTCTTTGGAGTATGTATTCAGCTACTTCAGTAGTTTTTTGTGTTATTTTATGATTTATTAAAGTAGATAAATCTTTTTCTGTAATAAATATGAAACCAGATTCCTTTAAAGTTTCACTTTCAGTATTTCTTAAATGAAGGCTTAAAGAAAACTTCCCATCTTTAGATTGATAGAGGTATAAGGGCTTAATAGTATCTATATCATAGATCTCATGGAGCTTATACTTAATTTCTTTGTGTGGATCAAAAGTAACCCCAATTGAATCTCTTACTGAAATATCTGTCAAAGGATGTTGATAGTCAGAAAAACAAATCTTTGTCAGAGTAGCCTCTTCTCTAGGATTCTTTCCATTTTTATCTACAAATATTTTTATAGTGTAATTCTTATATTTGCAAGAGTAGATTAAATCTTCAGTCATTTTATTTGTTTTTCCTCAATAATGTGAATACAAATATTCTTGGATAGTCTTTTATGAACTTTTTCCTTAAAAAATTACAAAAGAATCCAAAGTTCTATCTAATGAGTTATCCAAATCTCCATTTCATTTCACTTCTGTATAAGTTGGGAAACTCAACCAAGTTATTAACAATATTATACCTTATTTCAAGGAGCTATAGTTATATTTCTACCAACAAGTTAATTTTCTTTAAGTCTTTTACTAATAACCAATCGTCACTATTTTGTAGATTTTTAATTTTAAAATACAATTTACCTTCTACTTGTTTAAGGTCTTCTATTTCATCAAGGAAATAATGATAGTGTGATATTATTCTGGATCCTTTTTGAAAATCTTCAGCTAGAGGCAGTTTAACTTCTTTACTTATGTTAAGATCTTCTTCTGTAAATGGAGAAGTATCTCTGATTATTTTAAATTTACATCGATCTAAGTAATATCCTATTGTGTAATTATACTTTTTAAAATTAGCATAAACTGTGGGTATTCCTCGATCAGATGTTAAGCTAGCATCAATACTCACTATTACACCTAATTCATATATTGGATGAGATACATATGCTCCAGCTTTGTGTTCTTCTAATCTTCTAGATAATACTCTTTCCCTAAGAGGAACATAGCCATTTATTTGATTTCCTAAAATCATTTTATTTCCTTCAATTCTAAGTTGAATAACTCAACTTACTAACAATATTATACTATAAATAATCTATCTTATGTAATATTTTTTATAATTGATAATTGAGAAGATTACGTATTTCTGATAATGAAGTTTCTTTTACTAAAACTCCATCTTTAAATACAGTTTCTAGTTCTCCGCCTTGTTCTTCTTCTTTAGTGCATTGATCTTTAAGAACATACTCACCATTTACTAAATCAACACGAAGTAATCCTTTAGCCGATTTCTTTATACCATTATCAGTTTTAGGTTCTTTGAATATTTCCCTAGGTTCTCCATTTACTTCTCCATAAGTACTTTTAACCGCCATTCCAAAGCTGTAGCGGGTAGAATACTGGTAAGTATAGCTTCCTATGCCGAATACAATAGAATCACTAGCAAAACCTTTTTCAGCTAAGCCTTTAAGAATTTGATAAGCACGTTTTAATGTAATAGAATCACCATAAATTGCACCAATGTGTGAATCAAGATGGGTATAACTGTTTTTAGTTTCACCACCAAATATTTCATAAAGGCATTTAATTAATCCTTTACGTTCTGGACTACCTTCTGGTAATGCTTTAATTTGTATAGGCATATATCCTAAGTCATGCAATGCTTCAATATGCTCATATGTAATTGCATCTTTACCTAACGATGTTTCAATACGTCTTTTATATTCAGCAACAACTTTATCTTTAGGTTGTTTAAAAAAGTTTTCATTAAATAAATCAATAATAAAACTCTTGATAAAATATTGAATACCAAACACTACCATTTTACCACCATATAATGGACTATCATGACATGGTGATAATTTATCACTACGAGCTGTTAAATTACTATAAACCAATGTAGTACCTTTAGGGTATTGATTTCTGTGATCTACTTTGTAAAAATCAGTTTGAGTTAGTGGGTTAATTTTAAACATAACAATTTTCTCCTATAATATGTAAATTTGGGTGTTCGATTCTACAAACGCTATTGGTAGTATATATTTCTTTAATGCCAGCTTCAAATAATGCATCTAAGCCTTTTGTAAAGAATCCATGATACACAAACAACCGTATATCTTCTACACCTTGAGATTTCAATGCTTCAGCACACTTAATAAATGTAGCACCCCCATCACATATATCATCTAATATATAAGTTGGCAAAGTAACATCTTTTATTATGTCACATTCGTAGCTAATGATTTTTCCCATTTCGCCACGAACTTTTTTGCAATAATATTGATTTTTATTTTCATTCATGTAAAAATGTTTTTTCGCATTTTTATCTGGAAAAACCACGTTATATTTTAAATCTTTTATAATATCATTTAAATAAAATAAATTATTATCTACAGAAAATTGATATTTATTAGATAAACAGTGAAAAGCTTGTTCATTATGTATTGCATTTGTTATTATGCTAACGTATAATTATTATTAGCCGAGGCAGATAACATTTTAAGTAATAAATCAAAACTTACGCATTCACCATCATTAAAAATTTTATCTTGTCTCGAGTAAGGTAAATATGGAGCATATAAAAATATATAAGCATATGGATATTTATTATTTGTTGCATTAATTTGTGTACATATTTTAAATACATCTTTTTCTTTTGTCCAATCCCAATATATTTTTATTACATTATCATATTCATTATAATTTGAATCCTCAATTATAACACCATATTCACCAGTTGGAAAATTCCATTCTTTCATTAATGTACTCCTAAAATTCTTAATTTTATTTGCTATAAGTTCTTGACTGTACCTTAGGTAAGGGAGGATACAAGTTTATCTACAGCTTCTATTGCGATTAATACATCATCCGTATTGTCTATTACGTCTAAGTCATCGTCTAAACAATGAATTTTACACTTTTCAATCAATGTTTTTAATTCATTTACTGTCATTTAATTTCTGTATAATAATTTATTATTTTTAAAGAATTGAGATACATTTAATTTTATTAGTATATTATCAATGATTTCAAAATCTTTTTTATTAATCATTTTTTGCATTTTAATTTCTTGAGATTTAAAGGGGGAAGGAATCATTATTAAATAAAAATCACGTCCTTCTGTAGGAGTATAACCCTTATTATCGCAAACTAAATACCATTCTGTGTTATTAGATTTATTGCACCCAAATTTAATTTTTTTGGATACATCAAATCCTATTTGAGAAGCAATATTTTTACCTATACTAATTCTGATATATTGTTGCTTTTTAGTAATAGACCAAGTTATTAAATTTCTTCTATTATTTTGGTTACGATCATTAAAAAATATGATGTGATCCATATCTGTCATTTATTTAATTCCCAAAAACCTTTGATTATTAATTTTTTCCATTTAGGATGCCACTTATAAATAATCTTATTAACAAAACTTTTAGTTGACTGAGCTTTAACAATTCCAATTACGTGCTCTTCTGTTTCTGTTTCAAAACGTCCATAAACAGTTATATCACAAGACCTCCAATTTTTAATTATGTAAATCTCCGGGTATGTATGTAATTCAAGAGAAACACTCATTATTTTACCTCGTGTTTAATTAATATTTGTACTAATGTGCCTTCTTCATGCTTACTCATTTCTAATACTTCACCTTTAATAATTACTTCATCACATAAATGTATATCTTCAAATGGGGTGGGTTGTAATGATGCTATATATTCATCATATGCATCGATCATATCACAATATTGTTGATTTTTTAAATCCCAATATTCACAATCTATATTATACTCATATGACTCATCATATATATAATAACCAGGACTAACTTCAATGCTATCCATTGCATATAATCTACGTAATTCCATTATTTTTTCTAAAGTCATCATCTATTCCTCAACTTTCTGTTTATACTCTATTTTAAATTCATCTAAATAAAGTAATCTAAAGACTCTCATTCCATTATCAAAATTAATTTTAACTTCAATAATTAATTGTTTTTGACCTTCATGCACAGATACTACAGTAACAACACCAAAATAATCTATATATTTATCTCCAACTTTAATTTCATTTTCTTTTGTTATTTCTTGTTGTCTATTAAATACAGCTTTATTTTTGATATTATCCATTGTTATTTTGTCTGGCATCATTTACTCTTTTATCTCTACAACATGGGTATCAACAACATCCTCAGAATCTTCTTCAAAGATAAAACCTATAATATCCCCATCGAGTTTTACACCCGTTAAATATTGATTTACACGGCTATTGTATCCATAAGGTGAAGTAGTATAAATATAAGGAAATTTATGTGTTTGACTGTAGTAAATGTTCAGATAATCAACCATTGCTTGTAAACTATCAAACTCCATAGCTGTAGCCATACTTTCTTCTAAAGTGCCTCTGTGCCATCTAAATTTAATCATAACCCAATTTCCAAAAAATATAATGAGTGCATTAATTTTTCACAATCGCCATTAACCCAATTTTTAATAATTTCTAAACTTTTTTTATAATAAGAAAACATATCACTCCACGAATATACCAGATCTTTTTCTGAATTAGGAGTAATCATTCCTACAGTAAAATAGCTATGTTGATAGTCTAAATAAAAAGCTAAGTTATGGTATATGAGGTAATCTTGAGGCATGTTTTTATAATTTCTATTTATTAGACATTTCTTTTTAAACCCAAGTTTAATTAATTTCTTACTAAATTCTTTAAAGGATGTTTCTTTTGATTTAATCATTCTCTTCACCTATCCATTTAGCTCTTCTTTAGCTTCCCATGCAATACATCCAAACGTATCTGGATAGTCGATTCTTATGTATCCATAAGTATCAGTTTCAACCCATAAAAAGTCTTTTAATTCATCACAGACATAGTATGTATCATTACAGTTGTTTGTTAATTTTTGTAAATATTTACAGTTATTGCATTTGTCAATTTGTTTCATTTCACTTCCTTTCAATTCTTAAGTTGAACAACTCAACTCCATAACAATATTATACTTTAGTAGAATTCCATTAGGTGATATTTTTTATTTGTTGATTTTAGAGTCTCAACTCCTCTTTTCAGATTTCTCTTCATCTAAGTAATTGAGAAAATTTTTTATTATTTTACTAAATCTGGTTATGTCTTTTTCTGATCTTAAATCTTGAGTAAAAGATCTTCTAGACATATAAGTAACATATAAAATATAATATGGGTGGTGATTGAAAGCAATAGATCTGGATATCTTAACTTTTAATCCTTTGTACTTAGTATGTTCTAAGTAGGATGTTTCTTCACCTGCTTCTAAGTAAGATAAGGTTAGAGTAAACTCTAATTCTTTAAGTTTATCTATAACAGTATTAGTTAAAGTTTGTGCAAAAATACCAGATTCATCTAGATTCTTAAGATAAATGAAATCTCTGTTAAATTTTCTCAGGTGTGGATTAAATAAGTATTTAAACAAGTTCATCTACTGAAACTCCTTTTTAAAAATTTGTTAATAACTTTATAAGATATTAAATTTTGATGTTTTCAACTGCACAAAACATGCCTATAAAAGTTGCTATGAAACAAAAAACGAGGAAGATACCTGCTGCAAGTAAATGTTTGCTTAAAAACACACCTATAGTATCACATAAAAAATAATAAAACTCATAATAGTAATGCATAATTTTCCTTAGTATAATAGTTGATATAAGTTCTCAAGTATCAGGGAGTTAGTTCAATCTCTTGTTGAATTTTTTCATGCAAATACTGCTTATTGATACAGTATTCTAAAAATTCCTCTTCGGGGATTATTTTACTTAATAAATAACTTATTTGTATATTTTTTAAGTTTTCAAGCTGCCAGTCTGAATCTTGTATAGAATTAGAATAAAAACTTGAGAAACCACTCTTATTGGAGAACTCTTCTTGTATATAGTTTTGAAACTCTTCAAAATTATCTTGCATATATTGGTAGACACGAGATTTCAATAAATCTAAATTATCACAAGCCATTTCAATTTCATCACTAGACCAATTATAATACTTCGGAGATTTAAGTTTAATAAAATTGAATTTAATATCTTTAAAAATCTCGTGATTATCAAAGCTTACTTCGTCCTGTATGTAATGATTAAACATATCCACTAAAATTTTAGAAGTATTTGTATATACTTTTATTCCATTCACTTTACTTAGCAAGCTCACATCTAAAGTATAGTCTTCTCCTATTTCAACCTCACGTGCAGATTCAATTGATGAAGTTACTAGGTCTTCCCATTCTGTATTATAAAAGCCACTAAATGGTAAGTTTATAGAATTGTCTACATTGCTCATTTCATTTCCTTTCAATTTTAAGTTGAAATTCCTCAACTCACTAACGATATTATACTACAATAGAATTACAATGAGGAATATTCTTTAGTATAATTTTAATTTATTTTCTGTATCTCTATCTAATAATCTGCTTTGCTTTTCTTCATAGAACTCAATTAGGTCTGTATTCTCATTATAAGTATTAGTAAGTTTCCAATAAGTTAAACACTCTTTAATCTCTTGTAAGCTCATTTCATTTCCTTTCAATTATTAAGCTGAATAACTCAAACTCCACAACAATATTATATTATAATTGAATCACATTAGGTGATATTTTAAAAGTTAATAATTTATTTCTTAGTTGCTCCTTATACAATAAATCCTTCTTTTCTTAGAGTTTCATTCCAATCACCTCCAGTATCTTCAAATTCCTCCCAAAGAGTATCTAAAAGATTAGCTTTTTCCATAACTTCTTTATTTGATGATAAAAAATCATTAATTTTATCCTTTTCAGCTTGACTAATTTTTAAGTTGTAATTACTTATGGATTCAATTACAGGCTGGTGGGCACAATAGTGGGGAAAATAGCCATATGGGTATGAATCTGAATCTCTCTCAAAAGTTATGCATACTTTACGCCCATCATATAATTTTAAAATATACCCTCTGAAGTCTTTACTAAACTCCATTGAATCAATTAATTCATTTATCACTTCATTTCCTTTTAATTATTTTGAATCAGTTCATAATTATACATTAATTAATTTTTACTGAGGGGTATTTAAATACTTATTTACTGTGTTGAATTTACCAGAAAGAGAGTTTTAATCAGAATAAGTCAGAATATGTGGATTAATAAAGTAAAAAGGAGCTTTAAAGAGGTTTAAAGGTATTTAGTTAGGATTTTATTAAAACTTATTTAAACCTCTTTAAAACTCCTTTAATAAATTATATTTAAATATTTAATTAAAGTAGAGCTCTCGAAATAGATAACTTAATTTTTGCAAAAGAATATTCCCCAGTGTAATTCTATTGTAGTATAATATCGTTAGTGAGTTGAGGAATTTCAACTTAATTAATAATTGAAAGGAAATGAAATGAGTAAAAAAGAAAATGTAGTTTTAAAGACTTTCCAAGTTTCGGGGTTTCAATAAATGGTAAAGATTGGCAAAAATATTTTGCCGCAGATGGTTGGAGTATAGACCCTTCTAGCTTTTGGTATAATACAAGTATATTAGTGGTACCCCAGGAGCATCAAGAAGACTATGATACTCAAAATACTTTATTTGGTGTGCATCCTTCTGTTAATAATGCAGAAGCAACTCTAAACTTAGATGATGAGTCTTTTAGAATTTATGTACATGTTGATGATTTTAGAAACCAAGGAACTTACTTATTTCTTGCCAAAGATTATGAAAGACTACTTGCGATTCTACCTTCAACAATATTCTACGATACAAATGGTGATTCTTATAGCCCAAATGACATAGAATTTGATGATTAAACATTGGGATTAAAAATGATAAGTTTTTGAAATCAATATCCCCAAACCACTAAAGTATTATATTGTTAGTGGTTTGAGTTTTAACTTAATAATTGATAGGAAATGAAATCATGGAAATAGCAGATATAAACTTAGATGTTATGAGAGAGTTATCTAATTGGAAAAATTTAGAAGAAATAGTAATGAGTCAATATCCAAGAGATTACGATTCTAAATATAAGTGTTTTGGATACGAGAAAGCCCAATTCTTAGGAGATTTCTTAGGTGGAGAAATCTATTCAATAATAACTAGTGGATTTACAGAGAATGATACTCTCAAAGCTATAGACATTGTAAATGCTTTAGACTTAGAAAACGTGAGAGTAAGTATAAGATGTAAATATGATCTATTTTTCGAAGACACATATGAGAATCTTTGGGATAGTAGAAATGTTGATTACAAAAATAAAGTACCTACAATAACTCTGTCTACTATGGATTGGGTTGGTGTGAATGGAGAGGTATTTATAAACTCATTTGCTACATACGTGCTTTTAGGTGAACTATACGATCCTAGGCTTAAAGATGAAGTTGAGGAGGATGAGTTTAATATTGAAAGATGGTATGGCTGATTTTAAAATCTTATAAAATATTCCTCAATGAAATTCCATTATGGTATAATATTGTTAGTGAGTTGAGTTGTTCAACTTAGGAATTAATAGAAAATAACTAATTAATAACAATTTTTAGAAGTTAAAAATGAAAAAATTAAATAAAACAACAAAACCAATTATAAATCCTGGAAATCATACTGTATTATATACTGTTAAAACTTCAACATTAAATGAAGGTACAATTGAATGTTTTCCTTGTCCTGATAGTAAACCAATTAAAGTTGGAGATTTTGAGCGTAACGTCCAGTTTGTTGATATTTTTGGTAATAATATGGGGAGAGATGGTTATATTGAAGAGATAATTAGCACCCATTATTACGCTCACGGAGAATGGATTGAATGCGATTTAGAAAGTAACTAATTTTAGGATTTAAAATGAAAATTTAAACAATATCCCTAAATGAAATTCCATTATAGTATAATATTGTTATGGAGTTGAGTTATTCAGCTTAATAATTGAAAGGAAATGAAATGTACAACATATTAGAGTCTATGGAATATAAAAATCACAAGATAATACTAACTCACTCTGAAGACTTAGAAGAGTATATGAATCCAAGAAATTGGCATAAACTAACTAAGATGTATTGTCACCATAAAAATTATACTCTAGGTGATGAAATAATTAATGATTCTCTAGATATTAGAGATTTTAACTCTTGGGATGAAGTTTCTAAGGAACTGCAAAAATTACAAGATATAGCCATAATTGAACCTCTATCAATGTATGAACATTCTGGGATTACAATTTATTTAGGCACTGGAGGATGTAAATTTGATTCTGGACAACTTGGTTTTGTTTTCATAACTAAAGATGATTTGCGTAAAGAATATGGTTGTAAAAGAATAACTAAGAAAATCTTAGAAAAAGCCCACAAAGTATTACAGATGGAAGTTAAAAACTATGACTTTTATGTTAGAGGTGAAGTATATTCTTGTGAAGTTATGGACCCTGAAGGTGAATTTGTTGAAGACATTAGTGAAACTACCTTAGGTTATGATAATTGTAAACAAATGTTCATCAATGCTAAGAGGCATCTAGATGAATCACTACCTCCAGAATTAGAATTACTCATAGCATAAATAAAGTTAAACAATATCACTCAATGTAATTCCATTGTAGTATAATATTGTTATGAAGTTGAGGAATTTCAACTTAGAATTGAAAGGAAATGAAATGGGAAAATTTGTTGATGAATTTAGAAAATCTGGTTACGAAAAAGTTGGGATAGATGTAAGTTATGTACCTTCTTGGTTACTTAGAGCTGTAGAAACTTTTGATTTAAAATATACTCTTTATACTTATGAAGGTAAAGTAGATTATTCTAATCCTGTATTTAAAGAAATATTGTCTAATTGCAAACCAAATATGGATTTAGAAAAGATTAAAGCACCATTTCTTTGTTATATTTTTGAAAATTTAAATGTGCTTCCTGAAAAAAGAGAGGGGATTAAAGCAGCTATTTCCTACCTTAAAACTAAATTCCAAAATGAAAAGGAGGAGAAGAAAGTTAAAAGAAAACTTGGATATCTTTACGGCGTTGAAGGAGTATTTGAAGTTTTTAGTACATCTAATGCTATTTATAGTGGAGATAATAGAATAGGCAACGTAATATATTCTGCTATTTTGACTAGTGTAAAAGATAGACTTGAGGAGAAAGGTTTAAAATGGGATGTTTCAGAATTATATAAAGAGTTGGAATCTTCAGGAAAGAAATATCAAGAAAAACTCATTGAACTTATTAAAAATTGTCAAACAAAAGTACAAGAATAAAAGAAATGAAACCTAATATTAGAAATTACAGATATAAAAAAGTTATAAAAACTAAATTAACAGAAGAGAACATATTGAATGCTGAAATACATACAAGAATGAGAGCTTCAGAGATAGTCAATAGGTATCTTGAGGAAGGAATTCCCGCAGAAGTTTTTGGATACAGAAGCCATTATCACGGAGGCTATGCAGCAGTAGAAATTAGGCACAACTAGGATTACTATAAGGAGAATTGATTATGGCTAGAAATGATATATGTATTGGTGCAAAATGTATTGGGTACGTAGATGGAGATAAGGCTTATGCTAATTGTAGAGGTGGAGGTCATGTAGCTACTTACTTCGCTAACATGGATCGTACTGACTACATGGGAAATATTGGAGGTAGCTACAGAGGAAATTGCTTACAGGCTGCTGTATTTGCATCTTACTATAAATCTCAAGATGTTGAGAGGGAAGCTAAAAAATGGCAAGAAGATATTCATAAGGCTCAAGATGATAAGAGGAAAGCTGCGGAGGATCTAGCTAAAAAGATTAAAGACGAGAAAGCATATAAATCTAAAATGAAAGAATTGGAAAAGAAATATTCTTCCAATTCTAAGTCTAATTCTAAAGCTACTACATTTGAAAAGATAAAAATGACTATTTTATTAATAGTGATTATTCTATCTTTTATCTATCCTTATTCTTTTGGAGTAGGTTTATTTTGGTACTGTGTAATTAAGTTCTTTATCCATTTATCTAAATCAAATAACTAAATAATATTACTAAATGGAATTCCTTTGTAGTATAATATTGTTATGGAGTTGAGTTATTCAACTTAGAACTTGAAAGGAAATGAAATGAAAACCAATAAGAGAATCACAAAAAGAAAAATTAAAATTACTAGTCCTGTGGGATTTTATTCTAAATATTTTCCAATTGAGGATTAATCATGAAACATTTGAAAAAGAAAATCAATTGGTGGGTTATGTTTGATGTAACCATGCTAGCAGTAGCAATAAAACTTAGTCCAAGTATGCTAGATTTATTTAATTATTTATGTAACTGTTAGGAATTCAAATGATCACCTTGCAAGAATTTAAGAGAAAAGTTAAAAGTTTAACTAAAGAAAATGGAGTTAAGTGTTCTGTAACTTCTAATAGATGGATAATTGTAAAGTTGGAAGCTGAAGGAGAACTTTTATCTACTTTGACAGGTAAAATTCAGGAGATAGCAGGGTTTCAGAATAATTCAGACATAATGACAGATTATTTTGATTTTGTCACAGAGGTAAGTAATAAATGTGGTGGGACTTATCCAGGCTTATTAGTCTCAAAATGGTGTAACTAAGTGGATGCCAAAGGTGAATAAAATGGATAGAGATTACATATATTCAGATCAGAAAATGATAGGGTATGTAGAAGGCAACAAAGCTCATTGTTATTACGGTGGGGTAGGTGCAATTGCAGTTTATAATCCTAAAGGAAATTACACTAAAATACTTCAGCCTTTGAAAGGTCAATCTGAAGGTAACCTCTTGTCTGAAGCTGTAACAGAATGTTATTGGAAGTACTTACTTGAAAGACAGAAGATTTTTAATGTAAATGAAGAAATTGTAGAATCAAAATTTTATCAGGAAAAATTATTAGACGATCACGAAACAACTGAAAAATCTTTTAAAATAAATATGGATCCTGATAAATTTTATTACTTTTTATTAAGATTCCTTTTAATAATCTTCAGTTTGCTTTGTCCTCCTTTAGGATTCTTTATTTTACTTTATTATATAATAAAGTTCATCAACAAGATAAATTAACTTTTAAAATATCCCTCAATGGAATTCCATTGTAGTATAATATTGTTATGGAGTTGAGTGGTTCAACTTAGAACTTGAAAGGAAATGAAATGAAAGATAAATTAATTAAAACAATCGAGTTTAGTCAAGAAATAAACGGATTCATAATCACTCTACATGATGGTAGAATTGTACAAACTTGCTTTGTGGAAGAACCTTTAGGTTCTGGAATTATCTATCCTATACTAGATCGTGTTAATGATTATGGTCTTAGTGTATCAAAAGAAGAGGAAATCTATATTTTGAAATTTATAGTTAATAACCAAGAGAGTATTAAAGAAATTTTATAATCCGTAAAAATTTTAGTGAATTTACCATAAGGAAAAATTTAATGAATCAACCACAAGAAAAAATATTTAGAGAATTAGCGGAAGGAAATAGACCTGATCTAATTAGAGATAAATACAAAGAAGATTGCACTCAGGAAGAAATAACTGAGGTTATTAATAAGTTTATAGAAAATCAGAAAGAGAAGTCACCAATTCAACTAGCTATAGAATCTTCTGGTCTTTTGAATTCAAGAGATGAATTAATTGAAATGGATAAAAAGATCTTAGAAGAATCTAAGCTGAAACCAATTAGAGTCCCAGATTTAATAGACAAAGACATACTCGTAAATTTCAATGGACAGGAATTTGTTGGAAGGTATGTATCTCAAGATCATGCTGCAGCAGCTTTATCTTTAAAGTGTGTAGAGTTACTTAAAGAACCTATGGAAAGTTTGCACAGATTTACTTGGAAAAAACTTAATACTTTTGAGTTAGTTTTAAAAAACAAAACTAAATTTTATGGAAAATATACTTTAGCACATTAAAATATCACTCAGTGGATCTTAACTGCAGTATAATATTGTTACTAATAAATTTTTGAGGAATAGAAATGGTTAAAAAAATTGTTGAAGGTGATGTTGTAATCTGCAAAGATTCTTCAGGATCACTAGGATTAGTTAAAGGCAAAGAATACACTGTTAATCGTGTTAGCCAAGATATGTTTTCTACTAACAAAGAAAGAGGCTTGCTTAGTCTTAAGGGTATACCAGGTCTTTTCAAAATTTCTAGATTTGAGATTAAAAATAAGAAATTCGAAACTCTTGAAGCTAAAGTTTTCCTACTACTAGATTCTGGAGTTATTCCCGTTTTTAGAGATGTTTTATATGAATTAAGGAAAGTAATTCCTTCTCCTAATCATTTAAGCATAAAAAGATATATTTCTAAATGGAAAAAAATTAACAATAAAAAATTCTCTTTAAGAGATCGAGTTAATATCATCATGAATACAAATCCTCAAGTAAGCCTAGATGAACTTATGGAGTTGCTTTCTAAAGATGGTGCTTCTCAATTTAAAAAATCTTCTGTTTATGTTTACATGAGAAATTGGTTGAAAGAAAACTCACAAGAAGTCGCAAATCAACCAGAATCGGATTTCCAACCAGAGCCTTCAAAGTGTGAAGACAAAATAACTGCTGAATGCTATAAGGAGAAATCTCACGGGAATTCCGATTGGGAGTTACAAAGTTACAAGAAACATCTTGCAGAGAAATCAGAAGAGTATGCTAATTTCTCTAAAAAGGATAGAAAGAAAATTTTAGACTTAGATGTTATAGAGAAAATATACAGTGTAGACTGGAAAGTTCAAGGTTCAATGACTTCTGGTTATGTAATTGCTCCTGAAAACATGGAAGGTTATTTAGACTTGATGAGTGGTAAAACTTCTAAAGAATTATTCAAAGCTTTTTTAAATCCTGAGTCTAAGTTTGGTAAAAAAGCTTTAGAAACTTTTAAAGAATACCTTGAAAAAAATTACTAAAAGCTACTAAGGAAATGAAATGAAAGAGAGAATAGAACTTGAAAGTTTATATAAAGACATGATGGAATCTAGACTCTCTTTTGAAGCTTTATTTCAAAAAATGGGAGATTTCTTAGAACTCTCCAAAGAAAGAGAACAAGAGAGGATGATAGCTTATTCAGAATTAAAATAAGATCCCTCAAAAATAATTTTTTATGGTAAAATTATTAACTGAACCAAAGTTGAAAGGAAATGAAATGAATGTAAGAATGTATAGAAGATTGTTAGGTGGATTATTCCTTATAGGAGTAATTGCAGTAATAACAGCTATCTTAGGAACTTACTCAGTAACAAAGCCAATACCCTTGGAGAAACCTTTAGATGTTTGGAATGAATCCAGAATCTAATAAAACAACAAAATATTAAGGAAATAAAATTGATACACTTGCACAATGATCCTTTGTGTCCTTTCTCGCACCAAGCCAGATTGATTTTAAGCATAAAGGATTTAAATTATAAAACTCAAGATAATAGAGAAGATTTACTGTTAATTAATCCTCAGAATGAAACTCCTGTCTTAGTAGAAACTTCAGCGGATAAGAAAAAAGAGAATTTAATATTAACAGAAATGCAGATTATGTTTGAATTCTTAGAAGAACATTTTCCATATCCTCAAGTTTTACCTATAGAAGCGATAGAAAAAGCTAGATTAAGATCTCTCGTGTATAGTTTTGATAGAGAAATTTTTACTCCTCTACGAGAAATGCACAATATCAAAGTTGAAAACGAAACTCGAAAGAAAAGTAGAGCTTTAGTGCTGAAAGAGAATATAAGGGGAAACTTGGATAAACTTTCTAAAATTTTCCTATTAGAAAGCAAGAAAAATAAAATTGAGTTCTTATTTAATGATGATCTCTCTATCTTAGACATTAAAATTCTACCTCTAATTTGGAGATTGGATTATTATGAAATTAATATCCCAACATCCTGGAATCCTATGATTAATTATGCAGAGAATCTTTTTGATACGAAAGAATTTATTAATTCCCTAAGTATGCCTGAAAGAAACTTATATTCTGGTTGGAAAAAATTTACAGATACATTCAACTCCAAGTCTATAGCCACCATCAAAAGAAGGATGTACTGATTGAGAATTATAGCTTTAAGTGATACTCATTGTAAGCATAGAGAAATAACTCAAGAAGTAGAGCTACTCGTAAAAGAAAATCCAAAAGCTATTCTTGTTCATGCTGGAGATGCTACTATAACTGGAACAAGAAAGGAATCTTTTGAATTTCTAGAATGGTTTAGTGACTTTAAGGCTGAAAACAAGATTCTTGTTCCAGGTAACCATGATCTAGGTATGGATAAATACATGGGAAATAAACTTAGATCTGAAGGATACTTATTTGATTTCATAGATAAAGCTGAGGAATCTGGTGTAAAAGTATTAATAAATGATGAGTGTAACATTAATGGATTCTCAATCTTAGGAATCTCTATGATACCTCAGTTACTAGGTTGGGCTTTTTATGCAGAAGACTCTACAATAGAAAGATTCGTAAACTCAGTAGAAACAGAGTATGACATAATTATCTCCCACTCACCTATGCTAGATGTGCTAGATTGGTCGAAGGATAACAGAGGGATTAAGATAAGTAAAAATTATGGTTCTCGAGAGTTTAATATCTTAGTAGATAAATGTAAGCCTAAAGTCTTTATATCTGGACATATCCACAGTTCACATGGGAGCGTAAGATACAATGAGTACACAACAGCTTATAATGTATCAATTTTAAACGAAGACTATGATGTTGAATATCTCGTAACAACAATAGACTTATAAATGATCATTAATCAAGAATAAAGGAGCTCTGGAGGTTTTAAAATAACTTTTGAGATAATCTACTCAAAGAGAGTATTAAAGTGCTTAAAACTCCTATTTGAGATTTTAATAAAAATATACCCTAAAGGAGAGAAAATGAAAATTGGAGTCAACTACGAAGGCATAATGAGAATAATAGATTCTATTATACAAGGAGATGCATCGTATAATGGAGGAGTTAAAAGTAATCTTGCAATCAAGTTAGGTATTTTTGAGACCTATTCAGAGGTACGAAACTTAAGAGGTTCAGGGAGTCACTTACCTCCAGCAAAATTCTTCGCTTTTTCTAAAGAAGGTTTTATCCTTATGCAAGTCTATATGTCTAATTATGACACAAATATGCCAAAAGAGGAGAAACTGGAAATAATAAGACTAGGTTTACAAGCTTATCTAGTTGATTTAGCTAAGAGAGGATAATAGTTTAATATTGATCTAAATAAATGCCATCAATCAGTGGTAAAATATTTTTCGTGAATCATCCATTGAATTTATTTTTATGGATCATTTACTATCTTGAATAAGAGAATTAAATTTATCTAAATAAACCCCCCTTAAGGGGGTTTATTTAGATATTATGTATAAACAGTTAAAAGATAACTTTAATATCTATAAGGTGAAGTGTAAAGTAATAACTGAAAAATATAACTTTAGATTAAAGCTATAAGGTATAATATTGTTAGTAATGTTAAGAAGTAAAGGGAAATATTGAATCATCCATTGAATTTATTTTTATGGATTATCCACTAAAGTAAAATGAGATATTTAGAATCTTACCCTAGGTTTTTCCCATTATTTCTCAAGTTGAAAATGTAAGCAATTCTCCTAAAATCTTTCCAGAGGTAGGAGTTTAAGAGAATTAATTGTAAGAGGGTGATTATCTTGATTTTCTATAATCACGAGTTTCTGAAAAATGACAAAAATTAGAATTAGTAAAAACCTAGTAATAACAATAGTTTACATGGATTAGAGATTTTCCATTGAAATCTTACCCTAGGTTTTTCCCATTATTTTAATGTATATTTTGATTAAAACAGACGTTAATTTACAAATTTAAAGTGAATTTACCTACATCAAACAAAAAATATAACATAAAAGAATTGATAAATTATTTTTTATGGATCATCCACTAAAGTAATAACTCAAAAAATATGACTCAAGATTAACTTAATAAAGTATAATCTATTACTTGGTAAAATGAAAATAATAACTTAAATTAATAAATAGATTCTTACATTTAAGGAAGGTAAGTATGCAAGTTAAAGAAACTTACAGTAGATATAGTACTCTAACTTTTGATGAAGATTTCTTACTTAAGTTGATGGAAAATTTCTTACTTTTAGAAACAAACATAATTGTCCCACCTAGAGATGAGATTTACTTCCTAGAAAATATAGGACTAATAAGAATATTAGAAGCTGGAGGTAGTGGAAGATTGTCAGTTAATGCCACTAAAGAAGGATACAGGTTTGCTCTTAAATATGTAGAGGGTAAGATGATACCAGACATAGATTCTGCTATTAGAGAATATATTAATTCATAAAGAGTAATACAAGTATTAAGGATAACTCAAAAAATATAACTTTAGATTAAAGCTGTAAGGTATAATACTGTTAGTAATGTTAAGAAGTAAAAGGAAATAAAATTGGAAGAGCATGATTTAACAATCAATGACTTTGAGGTAGGTAGAGTAGTTACAAATACTGAATATGGTAAAGGTGTTATCTTAGAGGTACACGAGCGTAATGTAGTAGTTCAGTTTTATGGACTCAGCAGCACCTTAACTTTCCAAGACTTTGAATTCTGTGAATTAAATCTTGTAAATGAAGATGGTATTACTTACCTATATGACAAGATTGAATCTTTAGAACAACAAGTAGCAAATTTAAAAGCCTATGTAGACCTTTTAGTATATACTACAATAGATTCATCCCTCAATGAAGTAGTTAAAGGAAATATTGAATAATGTTAGTTTGGATAATAATCTCTGTGTTAGTTGCTATAATGGTTTTAATAAATTTATTTTAAGAAAGATGTAATATGTTTTTAGCAGTATTAGTTTTAATATCCTTAGCTCTTGTAGCTTATGAACTACATAGTCTAGAAGACAAAATGGCTGTAGTAAGAGAGAATTGTCGAGATATGAAATATAAACTAAAGGAAGTTGAGGCTGAATTGAAAAAGCTTATGGAAAAAGATAATGTTGGATATGGTGCAAATTATGCTCAAACAGTATCTATTGAAAACAAACCTACTTCAGATAAAGAGGGTTGGATTGAGGTAGAGTGTAGTAAAGTAGACAATGAACAAGCTACTCCTCGCAAGAGAAGATCAACTAAAAAGTATTAACACTAGACTAAAGAAGGATAACTCTTATGAATATTGTACATTTTTTATGGATTGCTGTAATAAGTTTTTCTATAACCTTCATTATATGCACTCTTATAGACATCATATGGCTTAAGTTATATGCAAATCATAGAGCTAAGGAGCTTAATAGGATTACAACAAGTAAGTGGTAGTTGTGATTTTAGTATGTTGGTTAGTAGGATTCTATTACATAATACATAACAAGCTTTAGATAGAAGTTATCTATTAAAGACCTTATCTATCTAATTAATCCTACCACTGGAGTCAAGTGTAAACTTAAATAAACCAGTGGTGATCTTAATGATGTTTTGATACCTCTCTTTATTAAAATAACGAGGATTTATACAATAACAATTAATAAGTCTTTTAAATCAGTGACTTATAATCCACCTTATTAAACGACTGATTTGTGCAATTTAGGCAAGCTTCACAAGCTCATAAAATATATTAAAACAACTTACTAGAATTTTCAATGAAATCAAAATAAGTTGATTAATCGTTACTACACAGCCCCTAGCAAATGAGATAATAAGGTCTAAGGTTTTTATTAATTAAATTTATTTTATGCTTTAAAAGAGATAGTAAATCTTAAAGGTAAGCTAAATAAGGCATTATCTGAGAATGAGAGTTTGCGTTATCGTATTATAGAACAAGATAAGCGTATATCAGTTTTGGAAGCTCAAAATAAAGAGTATATGGGTATAATTTCTAAGCAAGCTGAGATAATTAATGAATTAAGTAGAAGGTAAGAAGCGAAATACCACAAATGGACGAGGTAAAACAGATAATAGTCAATCTGGACATAGTGGAAGTAATTTAAAGTTCAGTGAAGTTGTGGATACAGAGGTTGATTATAATCTTGTTGTAGCTGTGGGTTATTATTATCTAATTTTTCGTATATAGAAACTAGACAAACGCAAGATGTAGAAATAAAAAAGTAATAGTTAACCATAATATATATATATATAATGGTCAATGTACTTGTGGTTGTGTAACTGTACCGTAGTAACTTTAAGAGTTTTACTGTTGGTACGAATGCGATACATGGGTTATGTAATGCACATTTATTACGTGAATTAAAAGCTGTGTCAGAGTATGATAAGCTTGAATTTGCTAATGAATTATATAAGCTATTAAATAAGATTCATGCTGATGTGAAGTATGCAAAATTAATAAGTATTAATGCTTTAAGTAAATGGGTACATTCTATGCACAAAAAAGCATGGTTTGACGTGTTGAAAGCTGGTAGAAATCACAAGTAAAGGAGCTGACTGATGAAAATCGTCAGGGACAACTTGAAGCCTTGTTAAATAGATTACATGAACGATATAAAGAATATCTAGGTTTTATGTATGATTTTAAGCTTGAATTTACCAATAATCAAGTCGAAAGAGACATTCGGATGATAAAACTGCGACAGAAAATATCAGGATGTTTTAGAAATGCACAATATGCTAAATATTTTGTGAAAATACGTGGTTTTATTTCGACTATGAAAAAGCAAGGATTGGATTTACTGGATAGCATTAGACGTGTACTGATAAATCCAAATGATTTTATAATATAGTGCTGACTTAAAAATCAGTGTTTTAGGAGTAGACCCTCTGGGTAGTAACAAAATATTAAGTTTAAATATCACTTGTAAAGAAGAATTAGTGGTATAATATTGTTATGAAATTGGAATTATTACTTAACTTGAAAGGAAATGAAAATGTTTTTTGTAAAGCTTAATATATGTTAAAGTTAAAAAAATTTTTTAGTCCTGCTATTAGAGATTCTTTTCTAGTAATATTTGCACTTCTAGCTTTTTCTTTTGGTGTAGTAGAATTTATTTTCACAGTTGGAGCTTTGGTGGATATGCACAATAGAACTCCAAAAAATTCAAGGACAGTAATTTATTTATGTAAAGATCACACTCAGTATATTCAGAAAGATATAGAAGAAAGTGGAGTCTTAATTACTGAAGGATTTATGGATGAGCATGGTAATGTTTGGGTATTAGATAACAAAGTAAATAGTTGCAATTATTGAGAGAATTTGTAGTGGATCAATCTAAATGGTTAAATGAACTTACTGTTGTTCATAAAAACCAAAATATAAAAATTGAAAATTTAAAAAGAATTAACTTAATCTGCTCTAATGATATTATAGATACAAAGTTATTTGAAGCTATTAAACATAATACTTTTTTAGATCCCGTGGAAGCTATTTCAGTAAAGTATGGATATATTGTGCCAGATGTACAAAATATGTTCTTCTATACTGGAGAGAATACTTATTATAATCCTGAAAATTATAATAGTGTTTGCGTGCTAAAGAATCTAGGAGATAGTATTCATTATTCAAAATTAGAAGAGATGTGGGAGAATTTATTTACTTGGTCTTTTAATCAAAATGTACAAATATTTGCAACTACTCATTCTAGAGATTGTGTTATAGCATTTAGTGACCAGAATACTTCGGATCAAGGTGTACAGATTGAGGTTTACATTAATCAAAATAATGAAATAGAATTTAAAAATCGAGATTATAATCAATTAAAATATGCAATTGAACATTGTTATGATTTTATGGGATAATATATTTATAATACAATAACAATTAATATGAGATAACTTTTTAATCTTAAAGGAATAAATAAATGCAATTTAATAGTAACTTCTTATCTAGCTATGTTGAAGATCCAGATTACAGATTAGCAAGAAGACTAGATTGGGGACTTGAAAAGAACGAAACAGAATTAAAAGTTTACATTCAAGAACTGAAGCTTTGTTTAGAAATTGCAGATAATCATATTCTAAAATGTGAGCAGGCATTAGAAGAAAAAGACGATTATATTGAAGAATTAGAAGCTAAAATAAAAGAACTGGAGTTTAATAATGACAATAGATGAATTTAAAATAGGTGCATTAGTTAGTCATAAAGAATACGGGATGGGGAATGTTACTTGTATTTTAGAAACAGAAATTGAAGTTGCATTTTTAAATAATTTTCGGTGGACTAATGTAAAAGATAAATATATAAAATTTAATAATAAAACGGTATCAGAATTATCATTAGTTAAAAAAATAATAATGAATTCTGATGATTTTAAAAAGGTTTGTAGGTAATGACAATAAATGATTTTGAAATAAATATGTTTGTTCATCATGATGATCATGGTGATGGGTTTGTAGAAAATATTTTTCTTCATGGAATAAATGTTGTTTTTAACTATTATACAATACACTTTTATTTAGAAAATCTAGATGAATTAGAAATTTTAAGTCAATATGATATTAATAAAAATTTATTAAATAAAATAAATGTATTAGAAGAAAAAATCACCAATTTAGAAAGTGGTAATAATGACTATAGATGATTTTAAAATAGGAATGAAAGTAAAACATGAAGAATATGGTGAAGGTGAAGTTCATGACAAAAATCCAGCAAATAGCGCAGTAGAAGTAGGTTTTGATAATTGGGGATTTTATAGATTATTTTATATTAATCCAGATTGTTATGAACATAATATATCAGAACTAACAATAATTGACAAACCTATTGTATCTATGAAACAAGCTAGAGAAGAAGCATTACAAAATTTTAGTGGCAGAACATTAGAATTTAAAGAACCTATTTCCAAAATGGAAACAACTGAAGAAAAACTATGCAAGCCGATAACTAAAGAGAATATTAACGAAGTATTAGAGTATAACGGGTGGAAGTATGATGGGGAAAATTATAATCATTATCAATCAACAAAAGATGGTTTTGTAGTTGATTATACTATTTTATTAGCCGATGTTAAATTTAAATTTAATTATTATTTACGAAGTGAGTACGGAAACATTCACACTGATGATTTTGATGAATTCCTAACATTTGTACAAAAACGCATTGAGCTAAAACCAATTCCTAAAACAACGGAAGAGGAAACTATGCAAGAATTTGAGCCGATAACTAAAGAGAATATTAACGAAGTATTAGAGTATAACGGGTGGATACAAAATAAAAAAGTATTAGAAACTCAATGCCCTTATATTTCATTTGATAAAAATGATGATTCTTTTACATTTATAGATGGAAAATATTCATATATAAAAAACCTTACATCTGATAAACGTCCAGAAGTTATTTGTATAATAAACTTTGATAAATTTATTAAGATTATGCAAGAGTACGTAGAGCTAAAACCTTTACCTAAAAAGTCTGAGTTTGATTTTGAGCAGTATTTGTTAGAGAATGGTTTTGTAACAAAAGAAGAAAGTACATGGGTAATAATAAAAAATCATAAATTACATTTTGGATTTTTTAATCATTTTGAATTATTAGCAGATACAACAACATTTGCTAAAACTAAAGAAAATGCAGATATATTAATAGCAGCTGCTAAATTATTAGAGGGATTAAAATAATGTGGTATTTTTATTTAATAAACGTGATTGAAAATTTAAATGTGTTTTGTGCTTGTTTTGATGTTTTTGTTGGGTTTGCTTTAATAATGACTTTAGTTGCGTTTTTTATGACTTTAGATGATAGAAATGATGAAAAAATTAATAAAATTATAAAAAAATTATTAAAAATTTGCATTCCAATTTATATAGTTTTTATAATCATAACAGTATTATCGCCCAATAAAGAAACAATGTATTTAGTGGCTGGGGCTAAAGCTACTGAAATGTTAGCAGCAACTCCAGAAGCTAGCAAAGCACGTCAAGTAATTGATTTAGGTCTTGATAAAATATTAGTTGAATTAAAAAAATAATGAATGATACAAAGTATATTGAATTAACAACTGAACAAGCACAAGAAGATTTTAAGCGTAGATTTGACATAATTGATGGTAAAGTAGAACTTAGAGATAGGTTTGCTATGTTAGCAGAGAGGGATAAATAATGGAAGTATGTTATGTAGTGTGGCGTGAAAGATATTGTTACAATTGTCATCTCATTAGTGAGATAAAAAGAGATATTGTAAAAGTATTCCATCACAAAAACGAAGCAATTGGATTTGTAGATACATTAACACTAGATAGTTATTTTGATTATTTTATAACAGAAGAAGAGTTAATATAATGGATTATAAAAATGCACAACCTTTATTTGGGATGCCATTGCATGATGAGTATACAGCATCACTTAGACATTATGAGTCAATAGTAACAATTAATAAAATGATTGAATTAGCTGAAGCAGAATTAGAAGGGAAAGAAAATGGGAACACGAGCAATATTTAAAATAAAAAAACATAGAAGAGATATAAAATATACGACTACATTATTTGCTTCTCACGACAATTATCCTTCTGGAGTAGCTCGTAGATTTGCGGAAGGTATAACTTTATGGGAACATAATAGAGTAAATTTAACAGGTGGTGATACTTTTTTAGAATTAATGCTTCGAACACACAATTATAATATTGAGCCTTTTAAATATACACATACTTATCTCGATTATGAATATCATATAAATTTAGATTATAGAGACTATAGTAATTTTTGGAAAATAAAAATTATAATTTATCATCCTGTTACAGGGAAATGCGGGTTGAAAATAATTAGAAAAGATTGGATTTGGAGCGGCACACTGTATGAATTTATACAAAAATATTTAATTGAAAGTGATGATTATGATTTAGCAGACCTACGACTTCAAAAAGAAGCCTTAGAAATTATTAAATTAAATTATAAAAAAATAGAAAAAGAAATAATAGAAAAGGATAAATAATGGATAAATGTTATGTGGTTTGTAAAGATATAATTACATATAATCATAAAGGTATTAGTGACGTAACAACGCAAATTGTGAAAGTATTTAAAAATGAAGCGGATGCTAGTGCATATATAGATGCTGCTAACCGTCATATTGATGGATTTCAACATTATTTTTCAGAAGAGGAGTTTGATAATGGAAATTAAAGTAGGTCAAAAGTGGAAGCGACATACACCTCCTAATTGGATAACAAAAATAACAAATACAATTGATTTTGACGGTAGAATTTATTATGAATGTTTAAGTTTAAATGTAAACGTATATTGGACAGCTTCTAAAGATGAATTAATTGATATCCTTGAAAATTCTTATTCACTAATACCTCCATTTCGTCCGCATTGGTTATTGGATAATGGTACTAAAATATATGCAGATGAAACATATTGTTTTGGTAACGATGACCAATATTCTTTGTTAGTTCCGTTAAATGGACATTTATATGATCTTGATAAATATTGCCCTTCTCAATGTAAAAACAAAGAATGTGATTTTGGTATATTATTTAAAGATGGCGGTCATATGTGGGCTAAATGGATAGGTGAAGAGAATGATTAAATCTGAAATTATGAATAAAAGAATAGTTGTTGGCACAATAAATAAGTTAAGAGATTCTAATACTAATAATCAAGAAATTACAAAACATTCAGTTACAATGTCTATTGAAGATTATGAAAAGACATATGGAAAATCTAAAAGTAGATTAACTTTAATTGATAAAATATTACTTTTTATAGCTATTTTATCAATGCCTTTGAATATTTATGTGTTATTTTTTAGAAAGTAATTAAATGATTAAATTTAGATGGAATAAAGACACTTTAGAAGAAAGTATGGCTACAGTTATAGAGTTTGATAATATGTGGGATTTATTTTTTACACTTTGGGAAGATAATGGTGAATGTTATGTAAAAGACATTAAAATTCAATATTGTGGGAAAGATAAAAGTATAAATCAAAAGTTATTTTTAGTAACTATTAAAGATTTACCTGTTGGATTTATATTTGAATGAAGGAGTAAAAATATGAAAATAGTTATAGGAGATTTTATAAATTCTGATATAACTTACGAACAAAAACTTGCAATTATGACTAATAAAGAATTAATTGAGTTAGTAGACGAATTAATAAATAAAATATATAAAAAATATAAATGTCATGCACATTTTACAATGTTTGTGGATAAAGATAATTCAGATCTAGCAATTGTTGATAGTTTGTTGTTAAGTATTAAAAAAATATTTAAAGATATTTTACAAGAAAATTATAAATCCAGTTATTCAGATTA
>Ga0302198_10000538_pt1 | contig 42987 bp, 41 predicted proteins | sample II_Bog_N2_2_FD_193521 | JGI IMG/M metagenome (GOLD analysis project Ga0302198, IMG submission 193521) | Peat permafrost microbial communities from Stordalen Mire near Abisko, Sweden - II_Bog_N2_2 | ecosystem: Environmental > Terrestrial > Soil > Wetlands > Peat | place: Sweden: Abisko...
CGATCTTGCGACTCGCCAGAGCGCCGCAGCCATCGGCCAGTCGGGCCGCCTCGGGGCGCTCCTGCCCGGCTATCGGGCCGACATCGCGCTCATCGACACCCGCGGCCCGCACATGCAGCCGATGCACGACCTCGCGGCGGCGCTTGTGCTGAGCGTTAAATCGAGCGATGTCTCGACGGTCCTCGTCGACGGCAGGGTCGTGGTTCGCGACCACAGGCTGACGACATTGGATGTCGAGCCGGCGATCGCGGAGCTGAACCGGCGCGTGCCCCAACTCCGCGACACCTCGCATGGTCGCCGTATCCAGGACTATGCGCCCTGATGCTGGGTCGCACAGTGATACGGGTCGCACAGTGATACGGGTCGCACAGTGAGCTGGGTCGCACCGTGATGCGGGTCTCACCGTGATGCGGGCGGCCGATTCCGCGTGGACGGATGTCGCAAAGCACCTGGCGGGTTCCACCGGGCTTGCGATCCTGCCGTTCGGTGCGCTCGAGCAGCACGGGCCCCAGTTGCCGCTCGCAACCGACACCCTGACGGCTGAGCGTGTGGCGGAAACGCTGGCGGAGCGCTTCGACGCGCTGCTGCTGCCCGCTGTCGCGTATGGCGAGACCTGGAACAACGCGGGCTACCCCGGCACGCTGTCGCTGTCGCCCTCGACGGTTGTCGCGATCGCGCTCGACCTGGGCCACGCGCTGGCGAACTCGGGCGCTCGTGGTTTCGTCGTGGTGAATGGTGACTGGGGCAATCGGGCGCCCCTCGCGGCGGCTGCCGACCGCCTGAATCGCGAGGGGATCATCCCGGCCCTGGTGCTCGACTACCCGGGAATGGATGAGGCAATCGACCGGGTGCGCGAGAGCCGCGGCGCGTTCACCGGACTGAACCACGCCGAGGAAGTGGAAACGTCGATCATCCTGGCGATCGCACCGCACCTCGTGCATCCTGAACGGTACGCGCCGACGTACCCCGATTTCCCGCCAGATTTCGGCGAGCGGCCGATGCAGCTGCACCCCTTTTCACCGAGCGGTGTTTTCGGCGACCCGACGAGCGCGACCGCGAGCAAGGGCCACCAGATTCTGGATGCCACGATCGAAGGATCGGCGAGACTGATCGTCGAATTCTCGGCCGGTCTTCCACCGCGTCGCGTCGGCCCGGCGCCCGCGTAGCCCGGCGCCCGCGTAGCCCTATGACTTCAGGTACGGGCGCCCGGCGGCGGCCGGCCCTCGAACCCGACCGACGACGCCCGCTACCGCGAAGATCGTGACGAGGTAGGGCAGCATCAGCAGGAAGTCGTTCGGAACCGGTGACCCGATGATCCCCGCGACGCTGCCGAGGTTCTCGGCGAACCCGAACAGCAGGGCCGCAAGCGTCACCCGCACCGGATCCCATCGGCCAAGGATGACTGCGGCGAGGGCGATATACCCGGCGCCGTTGGTCATGTCCTGGCTGAATCCACCCACCGATCCGATCGTGTAGTAGGCCCCGCCGAGCCCTGCGACGGCCCCGGCCAGGGCGACGGTCCAGAGGCGCGTACGGCCCACGTTGATGCCGACGGTGTCGGCGGCCTGCGGATGCTCGCCGACAGCACGGACGCGAAGTCCCCAGCGCGTGCGGTACAGCCCGATGAAGATCGCGATGATCGCGATGTACATGATGTACACGATGATCGTCTGGCTGAACAGGAGGGGCCCGAGGATCGGGATGTCGTAGAGCAGCGGAATGTTGATGACCTTGAGCTGCGGTGGGTTGTTGAGCGCCGGATTCGGCACCAGCACCTGCTCGTAGAGGAAGGTGGTGAGGCCAAGGATGAGCACGTTGAGCACGATGCCCACGATGACCTGGTTGACGGCGTATTTGATTGAAAATGCACCGAGCACGAGCGACACCAGCACGCCCGCGACCATTGCCGCGATGATTCCGGCGAACACGTTCTGCGTGATTGAGGCGACGATGGCCGAGAGGAACGCACCGAACAGAAGCTGAGCTTCAATCGCGACGTTTGTGACGCCGACCCTTTCCGAGATCACACCGCCGAGACCGCCGAAGATGAGGGGCGCGCTGAGCCCGAGCGCGCCGACGAGCAGGTCGGTCACGTTGAGCGTGTGGCCGGTGTCGGTGTCGGTCCAAACCAGGAACCCGAACACGACGACCACAGCGAAGACGACGACCAGCCAGAGGGGAACCTTGCGCCGGGAGGCCGCAAGCAGGAACGCGAGGATCGCGATCAGGACGGCCAGGATCGACACGATGATCTCGGTTGCGTGCCCGGGCAGCACCGCGGGAGTGATCTGGACAGCATCACGCGCCTGCTCGCTGAATCCCAGGGTGGCGCTCCCTCCGCGACCGAAGGGCACGAGCAGGATGAACAGCAACACGGCGAAGACTCCGAGGATGATGGGAGCTTTCCAACTGCGCTTCAGCAGGATGACCGGCGAACTGGCCTCGACTGTGGTCTCGACAGAGCTCATTTTGCGGCCACTACTTTCTCGCTAGTCGGGGCGCTGCGCCGTGGCTTAGCCGGGGGCCGCACGCGAGCGGTGGGGGACGGAAGGTGGAAGATGGCTCGCACGAGCGGCGGGGCAGCAAGGAAGAGCACGATCACCGACTGGATGACCGGGACGATGTTGGGGTCGACCTGCTGGTCGGCCTGGATTGTGTAGCTTCCAGCCTGCAGCACACCGAACAGGATGCCAGCCCCGAAAACTCCCCAGGGCCGCGATCGACCGAGGAGGGCCACCGTGATGGCGCTGAATCCGATGCCCGCATCGATGCTGCTGCCGAAGCCTGTCACCCCGGACGGATTGCCGAGCGCCTGGTAGGCGCCCGCGATGCCCACGAGGACTCCCGAAATGATCATGACGTAGATGTACATGCGATTGATGCGGATGCCCGCGATGCGCGCGGCTCGCGGGTTCTCGCCGACGGCACGGAATTTGAACCCGAGGCTCGAACGCGACAGAAGCCACCAGCAGTACACGGTCGCAGCGATCGCGAGCAGGAATCCGAAGTCGATCGCGTAGTTCGACCCGAGGAGCGGGAACAGCAGGGCTGACTTCTGGGCGGCGGGCGTCTGCGGGTTCTGTGAGCCCGGTGCACGCAGTACGGGGGTGTGCAGGAAGTAGTCCAGCAGGTAGAAGGCGATGTAGTTGAGCATGATGGTCACGATCACCTCGTGGGCTCCCGTGCGCGCCTTCAGCACCCCGACGATGCCGGCCCAGATCGCGGCTCCGACGAGCGCCGCCAGCACTGCCACGATCATGTGGATGCCGAACGGAAGCGTCCATGCGAAGGACACGTAGCCAGCCAGTGCCGCGGCGACCAGCACCTGCCCCTGCCCACCGATGTTGAAGACGCCCGACCGGAAACCGACGGCGATTCCGAGCCCCGCCGCGATGAGTGGAGTCGCATACCCGAGGCTCCCGGCGCCGCCATCGCCGCCCAGGATCGACTGGATGCCTGTCGCGAAGTTGGGCGCCTCGAAGTTGTAGACCCCACCCCGGAAAATCGCGACATACCCACCCGAGACCGACTGCCAGATTGCGATCAGGGTGTCGCTCGGACGGGAGAAGAAGTAGTGGGAGTCGGTCTGGACGGTCGAGTTGGTTGCGGCCATCAGGATCGCTCCCGCGACGAGCGCCAGCACCACGGACAACAGGGTCAGCACGACTCCGCCACTGAAGATCTCGCGCAGCACCCGGTTCGCACCGGGTTCCTGAAGCGGCTCGGTGCGTCCGACGGCAAGCTCCGCGCTCTCGGTTCCGGTGTCGCCAACCGGCACCGTCGCCGCTATTTCCTCGCTCACGCTGCAACCTCCGCGTCGGCGGGGAGTTCGCCCGCCATCATCAGTCCAAGGGTCTCGCGCGAGGTATCCCCGCGCACGATACCCACGATTTTGCCTCGATACATCACCGCGATTCGATCCGCGAGGGCTGTGACCTCGTCGAGTTCGGTTGACACCACGATCACGGGGATACCCGAATCACGTGTCGCGACGATTCGATCGTGCACGAATTCGATCGACCCGACATCGAGTCCACGGGTGGGCTGGGCCGCAACCAGGAGCCGGAGCTTCCGCGAGAGCTCTCGCGCCAGCACGACCTTCTGCTGGTTACCTCCGGAGAGCCTCCCGACGAGCGTTCCGATGCCCTGGGTGCGCACGTCGAATTCGGAGACCTTCTCTCGCGCGAAGTCGTTCAGGTACTGCAACTGGAGACTGCCGCCTTTGACGAAGGGCGCGCCATCCGCCCGGTCGAGCATGAGATTCTCCGCGATGGTGAATTCGGAGACGAGCGCGTCTTCCTGTCGATCCTCCGGCACGAATCCCACCCCGGCCGCGAGCACCTTGGCGATCGGCAGGTTTCGCAGGCTTTTTCCGTCGAGTTCGATCGAGCCTGTGACACGTTCCTGGACGCCAAGCAAAGCTTCGGTGAGTTCCGTCTGTCCGTTGCCCTGAACGCCCGCGATCGCCAGGATCTCGCCTGCTCGCACCTCGAAGCTGACATGGTCGACGACGGCGATCCCGTGGGCGTCGATGACGCTGAGGTCGGAGACCACCAGGGCATGTTCGCCCGACGTCGAAGCGGATTTGGTGACCGTCAGCTCGACCGAGCGGCCAACCATGAGGGAAGCCAGTTCGGCGTTCGTCGCCGTCGGCTCGGCCTCGCCGACAACCTTGCCGAGACGCATGACCGTGATGCGATCGGCGACCTCGCGCACCTCGCGCAGCTTGTGGGTGATGAACACGATCGCGGTTCCGCCGTCACGCAACTGCCTCATGATCGCCATGAGTTCGTCCGTCTCCTGTGGGGTGAGCACCGCCGTGGGTTCGTCGAAGACGAGCACTTTGGCGTCCCGGGAGAGAGCCTTGATGATTTCGACCCGCTGCTGCACACCGACGGGCAGGTCTTCGACGAGGGCATCCGGGTCGACATCGAAGCCGAATCGTGCGGAGATCTCGCGCACCTTCGCCCGTGCCGCGGGCAGGTCGAGGAAGCCGAGCCTGGATTGCTCGTGCCCGAGCATCACGTTCTCGGCGACCGAGAACACGGGGATGAGCATGAAATGCTGGTGAACCATCCCGATGCCGGAGCGCATCGCATCCCCCGGCCCGGCGAACTGTTGGGGAACGTCGTCGAGCAGGATTTCGCCTGAGTCAGCCTGGTAGAGGCCGTAGAGGATGTTCATGAGCGTCGACTTGCCGGCCCCGTTCTCGCCCAGCAGGCAGTGGATCTCTCCGGGTGCGACTGCGAGGTTGATGTGGTCGTTGGCGACGAGGGCGCCGAAGGTCTTCGTGATTCCGCGCAGTTCGAGTTTCATGCGATGGGTTTCTTCCGGATCCAAAGGTAATGACCGCGACCGGTCGGGATGCACGATACGGGACTGGCCCGCACCATGCATCCCAACCGGTCACGGTCGGGAAAACGGTGGTACGTGTTACAGCTTGACCGGGGTTGCGACGGTGATGCTGCCGTCCTCGATCCCGGACTGGATCTTTGCCAGCTCAGCGGTCAGACCGCTGGGGAGCTTCGACGCGTAGTCGTGGAACGGGGAGATTCCGACGCCGTTGTTCTTCAGGTCACCGACGTACGTCGTGTTGTCGAACGTCTTGGCCGATGCGCTCTGCTCGACAGCGACCGTGGCGGACGTGTCGACACGCTTCAGGATCGAGACGAGGAACAGCGACGCGTACTTCGGGTCGGACAGCGCGATGTCAGCATCCACGCCCTCGAGCACAGCGGAACTGCCCGAGGAGGTGATGGCGGCCGCGGCGCCCTGGTAGAGCGAGCCGGCGACGGGGACGATGACGTCAGCCTTCTGGTCCAGGAAGTTCTGGGTAACCGTCTTGGCTGCGTTCTGGTCGGTGAAGTTGCCGATGAACGTGCCCTTCTGGGTCGATTCATCCCACCCGAGGACCTGAACGTTCTTGCCCTTTTGCTGGTTGTAGTACGCGACGCCGTCGGCGAAGCCGTCCATGTAGATGGTCACCGACGGGTATTCAGCTCCACCCCAGGTCGCGACGACGCCGGTCTTGCTGTAGGCAGCCGCGACATAGCCACCGAGGAATGCTGCTTCGTCTGTCTTGAAGACGATGTCCTTGACGTTCGGTGCGGTGATCGAGTTGTCGTCGATCATGGCGAAGTCGGTCTTCGGGTTCTTGGCTGCTGCGGCCTTCACCGTGGCGACGAAGTTGAAGCCGGGGGCAACGATGATGTTGCACTTCTCACTGATGAGGCTGGCGATGGCCGGGGCGTAGTCGTCGGAACTCGTCGACTGCACCTTCTTGTAGCTCGAGCCGATCTTGTTGGCCGCCGTGATGACCCCGTCGAGTGCGAGCTGGTTGAACGAGTGGTCGCTGAATCCGCCGGTGTCACCGACAACGCAGGGGAGGTAGGTCGACTTCGCGGTGGTGGCGCTGGAGCTCGGCGCAGCCGAACAGCCGGCGAGCAACGCGACACTGCTGGCTGCGGCAAGGACGCCGAGCGCGATCTTCTTGGATGTGATTGGCAATGTGATTCCTTCAAAGTGGAGTGCATGACCTGGGACAAGGCATGCGTGGAATGTTGATTCAGGTTACCGACAGCGCGAGATATCGCCACCGTCGTTTGGTCGTCCCGCGCGGATGGTTACAAATCCGGTACTGCTCCGAAATGTGAACGAAATGATTTCCTGGGCCGACGAGCTTTAGTTGACGAATACCTCCATTCCACGCAGCTTTAGTGCGCCGATTCGCGATTCCGTGCCGCAAACTCGTCGAGTTGCCGGGGGCCGAACGCATCCGGAATGACCTCGTCGATGGTGCGGATCCCCGACACGGTCTCAAGCAGCATGCCTTCGACGGAGTGTTCGTACAGCAGCTGCCGGCAGCGCCCGCACGGCATCAGCGTGCCGGCGTTCCCGTCGACGCAGGTGAAGGCGACCAGGCGACCACCACCGGTCATGTGCAGGCTGGACACCAGGGCGCACTCTGCGCACAGGGTGAGTCCGTACGAAGCGTTCTCGACGTTGCATCCCGAGATGATGCGCCCGTCGTCGACGAGAGCTGCCGCACCGACGGGAAACGACGAGTAGGGCACATAGGCGTGGCGCATGGCCTCTACCGCCGCCGTGCGCAGCGCCGGCCAGTCGATGCGGTGGCCTGCGTCTTCGCTCATGCGACTGATACTAAGTGGGTGCCGGGGCTCGGGCTAGAGCACCTCGTTGCGTCCGGACAATTTAAGTGCGTCGACCACTGCCTTCACGCGTTGGGCGTTCGCGGTAGTCGTGACCAGGAGTGCATCCTCGGTGTCGACGACGACGATATCGGTCACCCCGATGAGCGAGATGAGCCTCTTGCCCTGGCTGATGACCACGCCGGTCGAGGAGTCGGCCAGCACTCGCGCGTCTTCGCCGAGGATCGCCAGGTCGGACTTGCGGCCCCCGGCGTGCAGCTTCGCGATCGATGCGAAATCGCCCACGTCGTCCCAGTCGAAGTCGCCGGGAATCACCACCACGCGGCCCGCCGCGGCGGCGGGCTCGGCAACCGCATAGTCGATGGCAACCTTTTTCAGGGTCGGCCAGACCCGGTCGACCACGGCTCCCCGGGTCGGCGTATCCCAGGAGGCAGCCAATTGGAGCAAGCCGTCGAGGAGCTCCGGCTCGGTCTCGCCGAGCTGCGCCAGCAGTACGTCCGCCCGCGCGATGAACATGCTCGCGTTCCAGAGGTAGCTGCCCTCGTCGAGGTACGATTTCGCGGTCTCGAGGCCCGGCTTCTCGACGAACCGGTCGACCATTCGTGCGCTCGGCGCACCAGGGATTTCGTGCGGCGCGCCGAAGTGGATGTACCCGAACCCGGTTGCGGGTTCGGTCGGAGTGATGCCGATGAGCGAGATATAGCCCGCGTTGGCCACCGAGACGGCCTCGGTGACCGCCTTGGCGAACTTCTTCTGCTTGCCGATCACGTGGTCTGCGGCGAAGGACCCGATGATGACGTCGGGTTCGCGTCGAACCAGGATGGCCGCGGCGAGACCGATGGCCGCCGACGAGTCGCGCGGCTCGCTTTCGAGCACCACGTTGGGGTCGCGAAGCTCAGGAAGCTGGGCCTCGACGGCCGCGCGATGCGCCCGGCCGGTCACCACCATGATGCGCTGGTCGCCCGACAGGGGAGCCAGTCGATCCCAGGTGTCGCGGAGCAGGGTCTGGCCCGATCCGGTGAGGTCGTGCAGGAACTTGGGCGCATCAGCCCTCGACAGCGGCCACAGGCGCGAGCCGACTCCCCCTGCCGGAATAACGCTGTAAAAATGCTCGAGCCCCGGCGACGTCATGCGACCACCCTAGACGTAATGCACCATTCACCTGCTGGCAATTCACAGGCCGTACGGTTGCGAGCATGCGCGTTCTCGTTGTGTCCGAGAGCTTCTTACCAACAGTCAATGGGGTAACCAACAGCGTGTGCAAGGTGCTCGATCACCTGGCATTGCGTGGCCATGACGCCCACGTCATGGTGCCGTCCTGCGGCGCACCGCCGTCCTATGCGGGCTTCACGGTCGAACAGATCGCCAGCCTGCCCTACCGGCAGTTCCCGGTGGGACTTCCCGGCCTGCACGTACAGCGCATCATCGAAGAGTTCGGCCCGGACGTCATTCACGTCGCCTCGCCGTTCCTGCTCGGGGCCGAAGCCATCGCGGCAGGCCGCCGGCTGGGTATCCCGACGGTTGCCATCTTCCAGACGGATGTCGCCGGCTACGCACGACGCAACCACCTCGCGGCTCTCGAGGCGCTTGCGTGGCGAATAATGAAGCGCATCCATCGGGACGCGACCGTGACTCTCGTGCCGTCCTCGGCCACGATGGCCGATTTGCGGATGGCAGGGCTGAAGCGATTGAAACGCTGGGGTCGGGGCGTCGACCTGGCCACGTACCATCCTCGCAACCGCTCGACGAGCGAAACGAAGCGGCTGCGCAAAGAACTGTCACCGCAGGGCGAGGTCGTGGTCGGCTACGTCGGACGGCTCGCGCCGGAGAAGCAGGTCGAACGGATGGCCGCCCTGCGCGGGATCCCTGGCATCAGGCTGGCCGTCGTCGGCGACGGGCCGAGCATGCTCGCGCTGCGCAGGAAACTTGACGGCATGCCTGTGAGCTTCCTCGGCCAGCTCTCGGGGCCCAGTCTCGCCGCCGCCTACGCGAGCTTCGACGTTTTCCTTCACACGGGAGAGGAGGAGACCTTCGGCCAAACCGTGCAGGAGGCGCACGCCAGCGGTCTCCCCGTGGTGGCACCACGCGCGGGCGGACCCATCGACCTGGTGAGCGACGGCGTCAACGGCTTTCTCTACTCGCCGGGCAACTCGACCGAACTCCGCCGCACGGTGGAACTGCTCGCCCGCGACCCTGCACTGCGCGCCCGGATGGGTGAGGCTGGTCGCCGGGGGGTGCTCGGTCGCGACTGGGCATCGACCTGTGACGAACTACTGGGGCATTACTCCCGGGTGATAAGAACCGCGGAAATTAAGTCCCACCGAAGAAGTCTCTCGAAGTCGAGATAACGCGGGTCGCCCGTGGCAGCGAGTGCCGCAGGCGCGGAATACACTGGAAGAGTTCGTTGCAGTGCTTTCCAACCCAAGCCAAGGAGGGTGTCCCGTGCCTGAGAATTCGGCCGGTACCCTGGCGCCACCGCCGGCAGCCAAGCTCAATATCAAGCCACCCCGCATTGCTGGCACCCTGTACCGGGGCCGCGAGGGCATGTGGTCGTGGGTGCTGCATCGCATCACCGGCATCGCGATCTACTTCTTCCTGCTGGTGCACATCCTTGACACGTCCATCGTGCGCATCTCACCGCAGGCCTACAACGGTGTCATCGAGCAGTACAAGACGCCCATCATGGGCCTGGGTGAACTGGCCCTGGTGATCGCGATCGGCTACCACGCACTCAACGGGCTGCGGATCATCCTGATCGACTTCTGGAGCGTCGGCGCCCGCCACCAGCGACTGATGTTCGTCATCGTGATCCTGCTGTGGATCGTCCTGATCGCAGGATTCGCGCCCACGCAGATCCACAACATCATCCTCGAGGCGCAGGGACACGCATCCGCATCATGACGACTGAGACCATTCCCGCACCGCGGTCGGCCTACACGCCGCCGAAGAAGCGTCGTGTCAACTGGGAAAAGTGGGGCTGGCTGTACATGCGCATCAGCGGCCTGTTCCTGGTCGTCCTGATCTTCGGCCACCTCTTCGTGAACCTCGTCGCCGGCAACGGCGTGCGCGCCATCGACTTCGCCTTCGTCGCCGGAAAGCTCGCGGATCCGTTCTGGGTGGTGTGGGACACCCTTCTGCTGTGGCTCGCCCTCATCCACGGTGCTAACGGCATGCGCACCATCACCAACGACTATGCCCACAACCGCACCCTGCGGCGGCTCATCCTGCTCGCGATCCTCGTTTCGACCGTCATTCTCCTTGTTCTTGGGACCCTTGTGATCTATACGTTCGACCCCTGTCCAGCCAACGCCGCCGCAGGCACCCTGCCCAGCTTCTGCCCGGTCAAGTAATGGCGCAGGCACGCAGGCCTGCCGGGGCAACACCCGCGGCAGAGATGATTCCGGATGGCACGATTATCGACGGCGTGCACTATCACCAGCACGAGATCGTGATCGTCGGCGCTGGTGGTGCCGGTATGCGGGCGGCCATCGAGGCGGGCCCGAACGCGAACACCGCAGTCATCTCGAAGCTGTACCCCACGCGGTCGCACACCGGCGCCGCACAGGGCGGCATGGCCGCCGCGCTGGCCAATGTCGAGGAAGACAACTGGGAGTGGCACACCTACGACACGGTCAAGGGCGGTGACTACCTGGTCGACCAGGATGCCGCCGAGATCCTCGCCAAAGAAGCGATCGACGCCGTACTCGACCTCGAAAACATGGGCCTCCCGTTCAACCGCACGCCGGAGGGCAAGATCGACCAGCGTCGCTTCGGGGGCCACACCCGCGAACACGGTGCCGCCCCCGTTCGCCGTGCCTGTTACGCCGCCGACCGCACCGGACACATGATCCTGCAAACCCTGTTCCAGAACTGTGTGCGCCTCGGCATCAACTTCTTCAACGAGTACTACGTGCTCGACATGGTGATGTCCGAGGTCAAGGGCAAGCAGGTGCCGTCGGGCGTCGTCGCCTACGAGCTCGCGACCGGCGACCTGCACGTGTTCCAGGGCAAGGCGATCATCTTCGCTACGGGCGGCTTTGGCAAGATCTTCAAGACCACCTCCAATGCCCACACACTCACGGGCGACGGGGTCGGAATCATCTGGCGCAAGGGGCTGCCGCTCGAGGACATGGAATTCTTCCAGTTCCACCCGACCGGTCTCGCCGGACTGGGCATCCTGCTGTCCGAGGCGGCTCGCGGCGAGGGAGCAATCCTTCGCAACGCCAGCGGCGAGCGCTTCATGGAGCGCTATACCCCCACACTCAAAGACCTCGCCCCGCGTGACATTGTCGCCCGGTCGATGGCGCTCGAGATTCGCGAAGGCCGCGGTGCCGGCCCGAACAAGGACTACCTCTACCTCGACATCACCCACCTCGAGCCAGCCGTCATCGACGAGAAGCTGCCCGACATCACCGAATTCGCGCGCACCTACCTCGGTGTCGAGCCATACACCGAGCCCGTACCTGTGCTGCCGACCGCCCACTACGCCATGGGCGGCATCCCGACCAACAACAACGCCGAGGTGCTCCGGAACAACACCGAAACGGTTCCCGGGCTCTATGCGGCCGGCGAGTGCGCGTGCGTGAGTGTGCACGGCTCCAACCGCCTCGGCACGAATTCCCTGCTCGACATCAACGTGTTCGGCAAGCGTGCAGGCCAGAACGCGTCGAAGTACGTGAAGACCGCAGAATGGGTTCCCCTCCCCGCAAACCCGGCCCAGGGCATCCGCGACCTGCTCGACTCCGTGCGCGCCGGCGACGGAACCGAGCGAATCGCGGCGATCCGCAAAGAGCTCCAGGACTCGATGGACCGCAACGCGCAGATCTTCCGCACCGAGGAGAGCCTCAAAGAGGTCACGGAGCTCATCGAGACCCTGCGGGCGCGGTACAAGAACATTCGCATCCAGGACAAGGGCAAGCGGTACAACACCGATCTGCTCGAGGCCGTCGAGCTGGGCTTCCTGCTCGACCTGGCCGAGGTGCTCGTCTACTCGGCACGCTCGCGCCACGAGTCGCGCGGTGGCCACATGCGCGAGGACTACCCGAAGCGTGACGATGAGAAGTTCCTCGTGCACACCATGGCGTACCGAACGGGCGACCCCGAATCCGCGGAGGCCGGCGACCACATCACTCTCGACTGGAAACCTGTCGTGATCACGAATTACCCACCGATGGAACGAAAGTACTGATGAAGGGCGCCAAGTAATCGATGAGCACCGCAACCGCAGAGGGCGCCTCCGCTCCGATCGCCGAAGTTCCCAGCTTTAGCGTCACCCTGATCGTGCGTCGTTACGACCCGGATGTCGACAAGGAACCGTACTGGCAGGATTTCGACCTCGAGATGCACGGCACAGACCGCGTTCTCGATGCTCTTCACAAGATCAAGTGGGAACAGGATGGTTCCCTGTCGTTCCGTCGGAGCTGCGCGCACGGCGTCTGCGGCTCTGACGCGATGCGGATCAACGGCCGCAATCGCCTCGCCTGCAAGACCCTGCTGAAGGATCTCGACATTTCGAAGCCCATCTATGTGGAAGCGATCAAGGGCCTGCCGCTCGAGAAAGACCTCATCGTCGACATGGACCCGTTCTTCGAATCTTTCAAGGCGGTTCAGCCGTTCCTCATTGCTTCATCGAAGCCCGAAAAGGAGCGCCTGCAGTCGCCCGTGCAGCGCGAGCGGTTCGACGAGACCACCAAATGCATCCTGTGTGCCGCCTGCACCTCGAGCTGCCCGGTGTTCTGGACGGACGGCCAGTACTTTGGTCCTGCAGCGATCGTCAACGCGCACCGGTTCATCTTCGACTCGCGCGATGAGGGCGCCCAGGTTCGGCTCGACATCCTCAATGACAAAGAGGGCGTGTGGCGCTGCCGCACCACTTTCAACTGCACGGATGCCTGCCCCCGCGGCATCGAGGTCACCAAGGCGATCTCCGAGGTCAAGCAGGCGATCATCCGCAACAACCCCGAACGCGTCGACATCGCGCTCTAGCTGTATCCCGCTCCGGTTGCAGCGCCGCCCCGCCGCGACCCTGGGCGGCCGCGGCGGGGTTATTGCTCGATCCACGGCGCCATGGAACGAGGAGCGCGCTGCGTTCGAGCAGGGCTCCTATCCAAGAGACTGGGTCCCCGCCGCCCTATGACGCGGCCGCGGAAGATTCAGGGCAGAAAAGATCCAGCTCAGCAAAGAACTAACCCCGGGAAGATCTAACCCAGCAGGTGGATGACGATCCCTGCCGGGCCACCATCGACGGTGAGCGGCAGCGGGATCGACAGTCCGAGCAGGGTCACCTTCTGCGAAACGTCGAGGCTCGTAACCCCGCTTGGCAAAGCATTGATCTGCACAGACCAGCGTCCGTCGGCCGCGACGGTCTGCGTCGCATACACAACCCCTCCGGCCTGCACCGCGACCGTGGCACCGGGTGTTCCCGTTCCGCTGAGACTCACGACCACCGTCGCCGGCGCACCACCGGGAGCAGCCTGCCCCGACGGGGATGCGCCGGGTGTCAGCGATCGGAGCAGCGGATCCACGAGTGTACCCGTCACCCCACCCACCACAGTTCCCACCGGGTTGCCCAGCGACCCGCCCACGCCCTGGAGGGTGCCGGTGAGTGGGGCCCCGAGCTCCCTCGAAATGTCCTCGGTGCCGGCGGAGCTGCCCGGCGCGAGCAGGTCGCCGAGGTGCACGGGCGGCACCGGGGTCGTGCGTGCGGCAGCCGAGGAAACCGAGGTCGAGCCGTTCCCCGGGGTGGCGCCGGCACCGCTGAGACCCAGCGCGACGCCACCGCCGATCGCTGCAGCGACGGCAACGGAACCGATCAGCGCGCTCACGCCCGTTGCTGCGCCCATCGACAAGGCAGACGTGACAGCGGGAGCGAACGCGGCCGGAGCGAACGCGGCCGGAGCAGCCAGCGTGGTGAATGACGCCGGGACTGCGGGAAGCACCGAGACCGACGCGGCGGTAGTGGCCGCCGCCGCTGCCTGGTGGGTAAGACTGGCCAGGAGGATGCCGCCGACTCCGGCTCCCAGCATGACCGGGAGCAACACCATCGCCAGGTGCGAACCGACTTCGTCGACTTCCTCACTGACGATCGCGCACTTCGCGCAGCCCGCCAGATGTGCACTCAATTTCTCGTGCTCGCGCTCGGTGAGGCTGTGCCGGGCATTCTCACCCAGTCGTGCGATTGCCCACCGGCAGGCTTCCGAGACTCCGGGATCAGAGACGTGGGCCTGCAGCCAGGCTTTGCGCAAACCCTCGCGGGCACGGTAGCTGAGTGCAGCAACGCCGTTGGCGCTCATTCCGAGAATCGGAGCCACCTCGTGCGGATCGAGCCCCTCGACCTCGGTGTACCAGAGCACGGACTGCCAGCGCTCCGGCAGCGAGCGGAATGCGCGAGCGGTGAGCGTCCGATCGAGCGCAACAGCCACCGGATCCTCAATCGTGTCCGGGTCCTCGAAGTCGGCGATATCGTCGACCTGGACGTCGCGCGCCTTCGCCCCCCACGTCGACGCGAGGTTGCGGATGGTGGTGTACAGGTAGGGCCGGAACGCCCCGGTCGGGCCGCCGCCCGCAAGAACCCGCTGGTAGATGCGCGTGTAGGCCTCAGAGACGAGGTCGTCCGCGTCGATCGACGAGGTGAACTGGCGGGCAACGCGTGCACCCGACCGGTAATGACGGCGCCACAACTCCGCGAACGCGCCCTGGTCCCCCGACCTCGCGTTCGCAATCAATTCTTCGTCTGAGGTTATTGGCCTCGTGCCAGTGTCGCCCATCCCCCTGATCAACTCCGATCGAACCATTCCATTGTCCCTCGTGTCGTGGTGATTCGCATGAGAGCTTCAGCAAGAGAGACTCGGGCACCGCTCGGCTATGACGCGGTTTCCCGGCCAATTTCTCCAGGCTGCACACGGTTCTTCTCCAGGCTGCACAGGGTTCTCCAGGTTGCACAAGGGTTATCGGCGCGCAAGCCCGCGCGTGCGCCGATTCGTGCTGGCTAGGGTTGGTAAGTGGCCACAGCAAAGACCAGGAAGCCCGGAAGGCTCGCCCCCCAGATCGCGTGGGCCAGACAGCTCTTCATCGTGCGCGTCATCCTCTATTACTCGAAAGCGCAGGGACCGTTGCTGGCGAGCGGGCTCGCCTACCAGGCCATTTTCGCGGTCTTCGCGGCCGTGTGGGTCGGCTTCTCGATCGTTGGTCTCATTGTGGCGGGCAACCACGATCTTCAGGAGCCGCTGGTCCACCTGCTCGCGAATGCGGTGCCGGGGCTCATCAAGGTGAATGGCTCATCGTCGGGCGCGATCGACCCCCAAACACTGCTGAGGGCGCGCACCTTCACCCTATCCGGCACCATCGCCCTGGTTGGCGTCCTGGTCACCGCGCTCAGCTGGCTCTCCTCGGCGCGGACGGCGATCCGCATCCTGTTCGGTCTTCCGCAAGCGAAGACGAATTTCGTTCTGCTCAAGCTGCGCGACCTTGCCGTTGGCCTGGGGCTCGCGGTCGCGCTGATCATCTCCGCGGCTCTCTCGGTGGCGGGCTCGGCACTGACGACCGTACTGCTTCCGTTGATCGGTGTCTCCTCTGGTTCGTTCGTTGGCGGCGCGCTCGGACGGCTCGTGACCCTGGCCGTCATGTTCGTGCTCGACGCCGTCACCCTCGGTGGATTCTTCAGCATCATGGCGGGCGTGCGGATCCCCTTCCGCCGCCTGGTCGGGGGATCGCTTGTCGGCGCGCTCGCACTCGGCATCCTCAAAGTGCTGGGCGGAAGCCTGCTCGGCGTTTCGAAGAACAATCCCCTGCTCGCATCCTTCGCCGTCATCCTTGGCCTGCTGATCTTCTTCAACTTCGCCTGCCAGGTGATCCTCATCGCTGCCGCGTGGGTCAAGGTCGCGATGACAGACCGCGGGCTGCCAATGGATGCCGCGGCGGAGGCAGCACGGCTGGAGCAGGAGCGCAAGGACCTGGAGGCGGCCAAGGCCGCTGAGCCCCGCGGCCTGGAGGGATTCCTGGCTCGTCGCCGACGGAGGCGTGTCGGAGCCGCTCGCTAAACTTGGCGCATGGCCAGGCCCCTTCGTATCGCGACCATCAACACCAACGGCGTCCGGGCGGCCTTCCGCCGCGGAATGGCAACCTGGCTCGACGGGCGCGGGATCGACATCCTCGCGATCCAGGAGGTTCGCGCGTCGACGAAAGACCTTGAGGAGCTTCTCGGGGCGGAATGGGACATCCTGCACGACCCGGCGACCGCGAAGGGACGCGCCGGTGTGGCGATCGCCTCCCGATCCAAGGCCAGCATCCATCGCGTCACCCTCGGTCCCGATGACTTCGACAGCGCCGGGCGCTGGCTGGAGGCCGACTACGAGGTGGGCGACAAGATCGTGACCGTAGTGTCGACCTATGTGCACTCGGGTGAGGCAGAAACGCCCAAGCAGGTGGAGAAATACCGGTTCCTCGACGCCATGGAAGCCCGCATGCCTGAGCTCGCCGACGACGGCAAGTACGCCGTGATCCTTGGCGACCTGAACGTTGCACACCGCAAGCTCGACATCCGAAACTGGCGAGGCAACCAGAAGGCGGCCGGGTTCCTACCCGAGGAACGCGCCTACTGGGATCGTTTCGTCGGGGCCGAAGGCGACACAGACTACAACGGCGGCGCGGGTCTCGGCTGGGTTGACATCGGCCGAAAGTGGGCCGGGGAGGTCGACGGCCCGTACACCTGGTGGAGCTGGCGGGGCCAGGCCTTCGCCAACGACACCGGATGGCGCATCGACTACCAGCTCGCATCGCCCGCGCTCGCGGCAACAGTGACGAGCTACCAGGTCGACAAGGCGGCGACCTACGAGGAGCGATTCAGCGACCACACCCCGGTCGTGGTCGACTACGCCCTCTAGACCCCGCCTATTGCTGAAAGACTTGGACCATGAGCACCAAACCGCGATTGTTCTCTGGCATGCAGCCCTCTGCCGACTCGTTGCAGATCGGCAACTACATCGGTGCCCTGCTGCAGTGGCGAGAGATGCAGGACACCAATGAAGCCATCTTCTGCGTCGTCGACCTGCATGCGCTGACCGTCCCCCAAGACCCCAAGCTGCTCGCCGAGCAGACGCGCAAGACGGCAGCCCAGTACATCGCGGCCGGAATCGACCCGCAAAAGTCCATCCTGTTCGTGCAGTCGCACGTGCCGGCGCATCCGCAACTCGCCTGGATCCTGAACACGATCACCGGCTTCGGTGAGGCCAGCCGCATGACCCAGTTCAAAGACAAGGCGGCGAAGACCGGCACAGACTCGGCCTCGGTGGGCCTGTTCGCCTACCCGATGCTGATGGCAGCGGACATCCTGCTCTACGACTCCGTGGTGGTACCGGTCGGCGACGACCAGAAACAGCATGTCGAGCTCACGCGCGACCTTGCGACCCGGTTCAATTCACGGTTCGGCGAAACTTTCGTCGTGCCCGAAGCCGTCATCATGAAAGAGACGGCCCGCATCTACGACCTGCAGAATCCCACGTCGAAGATGAGCAAATCCGCCGCCTCCGACAACGGTGTGGTCTGGATGCTGGACGAGCCGAGCAAAACGGCGAAGAAGTTCAAGTCAGCGGTCACCGACGACGAGCGGGAGATTCGGTTCGACCGTGCCGCCAAACCGGGTGTCTCCAACCTGCTGACCATCCTTTCGGCCTTCACGGGCACTGCGGTGGAAGCGCTCGAGGTGGAGTTGCGCGGCAAGGGGTACGGCGACCTCAAGTCCACCGTCGCGGATGCGGTGGTCGCCACGTTCGAACCGATGCGCGCCCGCGCGCTCGAGTTGCTCGCAGACCCGGCCGAGCTCGACCGCATCCTGGGAGCCAACGCCCAGCGCGCCATCGAGATCGCGCAGCCCAAACTCGAACTCGCGTACGAACGCATCGGTCTCCTGCACCGGCCATGAAGCCGGTGACGCTCCGCACGAAACGCCTGCTGCTCGACCAGCCCACCCTCGTCGACGTTGACGTGGTCACCGAGTACTGCCAGGATCCGGTGTTCGAACAGTTCATGCTGACACCGTGGCCGTACCAGCGACACAACGCCGAAGTATTTCTCGGAACAGTGGTCCCGTCCGGCTGGGAGGACGACACCGAATACACCTGGGCGCTTCGGAGGGAAGGCGAACTGCTCGGGCTCATCGGCTACCGCACCAGATCCAGCGACCTCGGGTTCTGGCTGGGCGCTCCACATCGCGGCCAGGGCCTCATGCCGGAGGCGCTTGCTGCTGTTGCGGACTTCGCCTTCGAGCAGGCCGGGCGAGCGATCCTCTGGGAGTGCGTGCCTGGCAACGTCGCGTCCGCATCGGTCGCTCGTTCGAGCGGTTTCACCTGGCTGGGCGAAGGGCCCTCGCTGTACCCCGATCGTCGGGGCCAGAAGTTCGTCGCGTGGCAGGCCCGTCTCTCGCCGACCGATTCGCGGGAGCCGAAACCTGGATGGCCCGCGCTGTGAACGGTGTCGTGCTGTGATTAGCGTCGTACTCTTCGACCTCGACGACACCCTCTTCGCCCATCGTCGAGCGGTCGAGACCGGCGTGGTCGCACACCTGAAATCCAGGGGCCTGGCGGGCGACCCGTCCGGCCACGCCGCAGAGGCCGCGCGCTGGAGTGCCCTTGAGGAGAAGCACTACTCGAGGTATCTCGCCGGCGACCTCGATTACCTCGGACAGCGTCGCGCCCGTGCGCGGGACTTCCTCGCCCCGTACGGTGTGACCCTGCAGAGCGACTTGGATGCCGAGGGGTGGTTCGAGGAGTACCTGCACGAGTACCGGGCGGCATGGACACTGCACCCGGATGCCCTTCCGGCGCTCGACGCGCTGCGAGATCGCCGGCTGGGAATCATCACGAACGGTGTCACCCATTTCCAGCTCCCCAAAATCGACGCGCTGGGGCTCTCCGGGTATTTCGAGCACATCATCACCTCCGGCGACTTCGGCGCGGTGAAACCCGATCCGAGCATCTTCCTGCACGCCTGCGACGTTTTCGGCGTCCCCCCGGCCCGGGCCGCCTATGTCGGGGATCGGCTGCACACCGACGCGATCGGTGCGTCGAAGGCCGGGCTCACGGGGGTCTGGCTCAACCGCTCCGGTGAGCCATCCGAATCCGAGGTCGCCGACGCTTCGGCAGCGAATGTGCCGATCATCCACACGCTCGCAGACCTGCCGGGCCGCCTCGGCTTCGCGCCCTGACTTCTACCGTAGGTTTTCGGTATGCCCCTGTACCTTGGCGCGCCCCTGCTGCTCCTGCTCTTCGCAGCATCCGCGTTCCCGTGGCTTCTGGTGTTTCGCCAGAGGCTGGGGCACCTGCTGGCCGTCCCGGCGACAGCGGGCGGGGCACTGCTGCTCCTGTTGATCGTGCTCTCGATCTCGCACCTGCTCGATGTGAACTACATCGTCGCGCTCGTGGTCGCCAGCATCGTGGCGGGAGCGCTCGGAGCAGTCGCCGCGCTGCGAACGCCGAACGTCCTACGACGACCCGGCAGGTACGCCGTTGCCCTCTGGTGCCCGGCGCTCTCCGGCGCGATCGTGTGGCTCGGCACCGTGCTCGCCGCGCAATTCGTGCCCGGGATGTCGAAGTTCGGCTGGGCGATGAACGGCGATGCCCTCAATAACCTGTTCTTCGCCGACGTCATCGTCAAGTCGAATGGCATCGCGCTCGACCAGTCGACCTACTCGGTGCCGCTGTCGACGGCGCTGATCGCGACCGGCCTCGGCGCGGGGACACCGTCGTCGAGCAGCGCGAGTGCCGTACTCGAGCATCACCTCGAGGCATTCACCCTGGTCTGGGTGATCATGCTTGCGGTCGTCTGCGTCGCGGTCGGCGTAGTGTGCGCCTCACTCATCCCCGCAGAATCGACGCGTCTTGTTGCCACCGTCAGCGCGCTCGGATCCCTGCTGCCCCTCACGTGGTTCTACTCGGGGCTGATCATCCAGTGGGGTTACTTCAACATCGATGTGGTCCTGCCGGTCGCGCTCGCCGCGTGGCTGGTGTACCTCGGCAGCAGGCGACATCCGCTGGCAGCACTCATCTGCCTGGTGGGCCTCGCAATACTCGCGCTCGCAGCCTGGACCCCGGTCGCGGTGCTCGTTGCGGCGCTCGGCGTTGCCCTCGTGATCCGCCACTGGCGCGAAATTCTGGCACTGCCTCGGCGGCTGCTTCTGCCCGTCGGCATCGGCATCCTCATCGGCGCGGTCTTCCTGTTCTCCTTCGTGAATTTCGCCAGCGTTTTCTCGCTCAACGGCGAGTTGAGCGCCACCGGCGCCGGGTTCACCGGGTTCGTCAACCTGTGGTCGCTGGTTCCGATCGTCGCCGCGCTCGTCATCCTCACCGCTCTCGCCGTACGGACCCGAACCTCGATGCCGACGACGTCGGGCGTTATCAGCCTGGTCATCGGCGCTGCACTGGTTGAGACCCTGCTCGTGTACCTCGCGAGCGGCGACGGCGAACTTTTCAATGCGTACTACCCGAAGAAGTTCGCCTGGATCCTGCTGGCCATCCTCGGGGTCATCCTTGTGTCGTTCCTGGTCGGCACATTCGCCGGACGAGTGCGGAGTTCCCTGATCGCTGTCGTGATGATCGCGACGCTTTTCGTCGCGACCATTACGCCTGCTGGAACGTGGCCCGAAGTCGTGCAGAGGCAGCCTGTAGTGCGAATCGCAGGCGACTTCGTCCGACACGATGGCGAGGCGACGGTCAACGAGATCCTGAAGCTGACGAGTTCGACGCATGCGACCGTACTGTGGCAATCGGGCGATCCGGATGAGCCGATCATCAACGAGTGGCTTCTGCTCTCGCACGGCGGCCTGGCGAATGGCAATCCAAAATTGATCGCGCTGGTCGGCACGCCGTACTTCCTGTATCGCGCCTCGGGGCGCTACGAGGACTCGGGAATCGCGACACTGTGCCGTATTTTGTCGCTCCTGCCTGGCCACGCGGTCGTGCTGACCGCCAGCTCTGCTGTGAGCGGCCAGTTGCGGTCCCGATGCCCGGACCTCCACGCGACAGTCGTCGTCACGACATCACTGAAGGGACCGATCCCGGCGACCACGGGCGAGAACTGGCTGAACGACGGCATCGAGGGGCCGTACGTCAATTAGCGTCTGTTACGCGGAAATGCGCGGGAATACACGAACAAATTCCGCCGTTGTACACTTACAACGTGCTCCGGGGTCGGTGAGAATCCGAACCGGTGGTGATAGTCCACGAACCAAAGATGCTGGTCGGTAGCGATATCGGTTGCTCGGCGGTTGACCCGGTGAAATTCCGGGACCGACGGTTAAAGTCCGGATGGGAGGCAGCACAGGGTTTCGAGTGAGCACAATTGCTCGCAGCCCAGGTCGAACCGACGCAAGTCGATTTGGCACAAGTCGAATAATTCGGCCGGTTCGAAAGGATCGGCTGGCTCGGCCCCGCGGCCGGTTCGACGAAATCCCCGGAGCCTCAGAATTGAGGACCGGATGACCGAAGCAGTAGTCGAGCAGGCGATGCGCCATGCGTTCGACCTCGCCTCGCGCGGCCCTGCACGGGGTGAGAACCCCCAGGTAGGCTGCGTGCTGCTCGATCACGCCGGAGTGACCGTCGCCGAGGGCTGGCATCGCGGAGTTGGGACTCCCCACGCCGAGGTTGACGCCCTTTCCAAGCTTCCGGTGATCGACGGGCACCCGGATGCCCGCGGGCTCACCGCGGTTGTCACGCTGGAGCCATGCAATCACACCGGGCGCACCGGTCCGTGCTCGGAGGCGCTCCTGGCCGCCGGTATCGAGAGGGTCTTCTTCGCGACCACCGACCCCGGGCCCCTGGCCGGCGGGGGTGCCGAGCGGCTGGCCGCAGGCGGAGTGACTGTGACGGGCGGAGTGCTGCGTGCCGAGGCCGAGGAGTTCCAGCACAAATGGCTTACGGCCGCCCGGCTTCGACGGCCGTACGTCACGATCAAGTGGGCCTCCACCCTCGACGGACGCGCCGCCGCACAGGACGGCTCAAGCCAGTGGATCACCGGTACGGCCGCGCGGCAGCGCGTGCATGAACAACGGGAAGCCAACGACGCGATCCTGGTCGGCACCGGTACGGCCCTCGCGGATGACCCCTCGCTGACTGCGCGCGGCGACGCGGGCGAGCTTCTCGACAACCAACCGGTTGCGGTGGTCATCGGCGAGCGCCCCCTGCCCGCAGATGCAAAGCTTCGCCGTCATCCTGGCGGACTCATCGAATTGCAACACCACGACCTCAGCGCCGCACTCGAGGGGCTGTTCGGTGCGGGCATCCGCAGGATTTACGTCGAGGGCGGCCCACGGCTGGAGAGCGCCCTCATCGCCGCGGGGCTCGTTGACGAGTACGCCATCTACCTGTCCCCCGCACTGCTGGGTGGCGACATGCTCGCGATCCGCGACATCGGGGCGCACGGGATGTCCGACATCCGGCGGCTTGAGATCCGCGGGGTGGAACAACTCGGCAACGACCTGCTGATAACCGCACGACCGGCCCGGGTCCCCGCGCCGTCAGACAAGGAGAACTGATGTTCACCGGAATCATCGAAGAACTCGGCACCGTCACCGCGTGGTCGCCAACGGCCGACGCGGCGCGGGTCACGGTGCATGCGCCCCTTGCGGTCTCGGACGCGAAGCACGGTGACTCGATCTCGGTGAGCGGGGTCTGCCTGACCGTTGTCGACCAGGGCGAGGACTGGTTCACCGCCGACGTCATGGCGGAGTCCATCGCGCAGAGCACCCTCGGCACCCTGGTCCCCGGCACGCGGGTCAACCTGGAGCGCGCGGCAAAGGTTGGTGACCGAATCGGCGGCCACATCGTGCAAGGGCACATCGACGGCACGGCCACGATTCTCTCGATCAGTGACGGCAGCGCATGGCGCGTGGTTCGATTCACCCTCGAACCCGAGCTCGCCGCCCTCGTCACCCGTAAGGGATCGATCGCCATCGACGGGATATCGCTGACGGTCAGCGCCGTGGGCGACGACTGGTTCGAGGTCTCGCTCATCCCCGAGACTCTTGACGCGACAACCCTCGGCTCCCGCGTGGTCGGGGATGCCGTCAACATCGAAACCGACATCCTCGCCCGCCAGGTTCAGCGACTGCTGTTCCTCGGCTCCGACGAGAGTCTTGCGGCCAGCTCGGTCCGCACCCCCCAGCGACAGTCGATCGGCTTCTCCGCTGGCACAACCGAAAGGATTCAGTCATGAGTCTCGTCGAAATCCCCGCCGCCCTCAAAGCACTCAGCGAGGGGCGCCCCGTGATCGTGGTCGACAACGAGAGCCGGGAGAACGAGGGCGACCTGATCATCGCTGCCCAGTTCGCTACCCAGGAATGGTTGGCGTTCATGGTGCGTCACACCTCAGGGTTCATCTGCGCACCGATGACGCACGAAATCGCGGACCGCCTCGAGCTGCCGCTCATGGTGCTTGATAACCAGGATCCCCTGCACACGGCGTACACGATCTCCGTGGATGCCGCCGACCGCAAAAGCACCGGCATCAGCGCCGCCGAGCGCGCGCACACCCTGCGTGTCCTCGCAGACATCACGTCCGTACCGGCGAGCCTGAACCGACCGGGGCACATCCTGCCGCTGCGTGCACTCGACGGCGGGGTACGCTCCCGCGCGGGCCACACCGAAGCGAGCATCGACCTGCTCAAGCTTGCCGGTCTCGTGCCGGTGGCCGCGATCGGTGAGATCGTCGCCGACAACGGCGAGATGATGCGACTGCCGGAGCTCATCGAGTTTGGCCAGCAGCACGACCTGCCTGTCGTCACCATCGAGGCACTCATCGAATACCTGCAGGAATGGCACTGCGACAGCGATATCCCGGTGAGCGTACCGATCCCGGAGAGCCCGCGGGCGATGTTCGAAGTGGAGACCAACGTGCCCACGGAGCACGGCGCGTTCCGTTTTCGCGCGTACCGCGATCGCCAGACCGGCGCCGACCACCTCGCCATTATCAAGGGCAACCCGAAGAACGGCACCCTGCTGCGCGTGCACTCGGAGTGCCTCACCGGTGAAGTCTTCGCCTCCGAGAAATGCGAGTGCGGACCGCAACTGGATGCCGCGCTCGATGCGATCCAGGAGGAGGGCGGCATCGTCATCTACATGCGGGGCCACGAGGGCCGCGGGATCGGGCTGATCAACAAGCTGAAGGCGTACCGCCTGCAGGAGGACGGACTCGACACGCTCGACGCCAACCTCGCGCTCGGCTTCCCCGCCGATGGCCGCGACTACGGGGCTGCGGTCAGCATCCTCGAAGACCTCGGCATCTCCGAGGTGCGGGCGATCACCAACAATCCCGAAAAGCTCCGCCAGCTGAGCGAGCGCGGCATCACCGTCATCGACCGGGTGCCGCTCGTCGTCGGGGTTGGCGAATTCAATGAGAAGTACCTTGAGGCCAAGCGCGACCGGATGGGCCACGTACTGCCCGACGATGCGACCCTCGGCGGACAGGTCCTGGCCGCACAGGACCTCGCCGCGCAGAGCGGTGCGGCCAAATGAGCGGGGCGGGCGCACCCGAAATCGAGCACACCGACGGTACCGGCCTTTCTGTCACGATTGTCGCGGGGCAATGGCATGAGCAGATCGCGTCTGGACTCCTGGAGGGGGCGATTCGCGCGCTGACCGCGTCCGGCGTAATCATCACGGTCGTGCGCGTGCCCGGCAGCTTCGAGTTACCCGTCGTCGCGAAGGCGGCGCTTGAGGCAGGCGCGGATGCGGTGGTTGCGCTCGGTGTCATCATCCGCGGCGGCACTCCACATTTCGAATACGTGTCGGATGCCGCAACGAGCGGTCTCACCCAGGTGAGCATCGCAACCGGCAAGCCCGTCGGTTTCGGCGTGCTGACTCTCGATGACGAGCAGCAGGGCCTGGACCGCGCGGGTCTGCCGGGCTCGAAGGAAGACAAAGGTGCCGAAGCCGCCGAGGCCGCCGTCGCAACCGCCGTGCTCCTGCGATCGATTCGCGCCGCCTAAGCCATGACGCTGCTGGTGCTGGGTTCGGCCAATCGCGACTACACGGTTTTCGTCGAACGGCACCCCCTGCCGGGCGAGACGGTGCTCGGCGGCGAGCTGAGGGTCGCGACCGGTGGCAAGGGTGCGAACCAGGCCGTTGCCGCGGCTCGGGCGGGTGCCGCACCGGTGTTTCTCGGCGCGGTCGGGAACGATTCGGTGGGCGCGGACATCCTGGACGAACTCGCCAGGCGTGGCGTTGATACGACACACACCCTGCAGGTCGACGCTGCGACCGGCGTCGCCCTCATCACTGTCTCGTCGGATGGGGAGAACACCATTGTGGTGGCTCCCGGAGCGAACACAACTCTCGACCCCGCCGAGACCGCCGCTACGGTGCGCCGTCTCGCCCGGCCCGGCGCAGTGCTGCTGTGCCAGCTCGAGATCTCACCCGAGGTCGTCTCGGACGCCGCCGGAGAAATCGAAAGTGCCGGCGGACGTTTCGTGCTCAACCTTTCGCCGTCGCGCTCTGTTTCACCGAGGCTGCTTTCGCTGGCCGATCCGCTCATCCTGAATGAGAGTGAGGCATCAGACCTGGCCGGGAGCGCGATCGACGGACCGGCGGACGCGATCACTATTGCCAGGCGGCTGCTGGCCGGGAGCCGTTCCGTCGTCATCACGCTCGGTGGGGACGGCGCGGTTGTCGCCGACTCCGACAGCGCCGTGCACCTGGACGCCGAGCGAGTGGATGTGGTCGACACGACGGGCGCCGGGGATGCGTTTGCGGGCGCGCTCGCTGCGACACTGTCGAGAGGCGGCATCCTCGCGGATGCCGTCGCCGCAGGCATTGCGGCGGGTGCGGTCGCGGTCGGACATCCCGGCGCGCAGCCGCCCCCGCCACTGGGTTAACCCGCCAGCGTTCCCGTCGCCACCGGCGTTGGCACGGCGGTTGGCAGCACGTCCCGGTTCAGCGCGTCGACAACGGTGACCGCGGCATCCCAATACTGGGCGTAATAGTCGGGGTCGGCGTTTCGCTGTACGGTGTGCGCGACGACAGTTGGCGGCAGGGACTCCCAGTTCGCCACCCCCCGCATGCGCTGGAAGAACGCCAGGGCGGCCGTATACGGGTCCATCCGGTCGGCAAGGGCGCCGTAGTTACCTCGCTGCTGGAAGATGCCTCTGCTGTCTGGTCCGGCCGTGTCGCCGTAGTCGATGTTGCGCAGGCTCGATTCGCCGATCGCTGTCATGACACCGATCTCCTCCCCGTGCACGCTGAGATCGAATGCCTGCGAAGCGCGAAGAACCTGCGCAGCGTTCACGAGCTGGGTTTGGCAGAAGCCGGCGACCGGGCCGGCCGGCACGACCCAGCGGTCGACGGTGACCGAGGGCACTGCAGGGCACGCGGGAACGGTTGGGATCTCGACCTCCGGCGTCTGCACAGGGTGGATGAACAGGAACGCGGCCACTGCCACGGCGACGACCAGTCCCACGGGAACGAGCGCCCGCGAAAGCACGCCGTCGCCTCGCCTCCGCCGTCGCCGTGCGGGCCGTCGCCGTGCGGGCCGCCCCCGTGTCGCCATCACGCGAGGAACAGCGCACGGAGGCGCTTCGTCGTGAAAATGAGTCCGAGCGCGATCATGACCGCGAAGTACAGCACGTGCCAGAGGAGCCCCCAGCTCAGGTCGCCGGTGGTGAGGCCACGCACGAGTTCGACTCCGTGCCAGAGCGGGAGCGCCTCGATGATGTACTGCATCACGGGCGGGTAGACGCTGATCGGGTAGAACGTCGCCGAGAAGATGAACATCGGCAGCATGACGAAGTTGATCCACTCCATTTGCTGGAACGTCTTCATGTAACTGGTGATGCCCATACCCAGGCTCGCGAAACCAAACGCGATCAGCACGACCGCAGGCAGCGCGAGCAGCGCCGTCCAGGCCAGGTTCAGGCCGAAAGCCTGCATCACGATCATGAACCCGACCGAGTACAGGAGCCCGCGCAACAGAGCGTAGCTGATCTCGCCCAGCGCGACATCGAACGGGCCGATGGATGTGGCGAGCATCCCCTCGTAGAGCCGGGCGTAGTTCATCTTGAAAAAGACGTTCCAGGTCGAGTCGTATACGGCCCCGTTCATGGCCGAGACCGCGAGGAGCGCCGGCGCAATGTAGGCGGCATACGGCACGTGCGCACCGGTCGACGTCGTGACGGATCCCACCAGCGAACCGAGACCGACGCCGAACGAGAGCAGGTAGAGGACGGGCTCGAGGAACCCGCTGGCGACGACGACCCAGTTGTTGGTCCTGGCCGCGAGCAGCCCGCGGCCGAGTACGGCGCGGGAGTTGCCCGCATAGATCGAACCGAGGAATCGGCTTCCGTGCTGTGGCAGGAATGCGGGTGGCGCGGTGGGCGCCGCGGGAGCGCCGGTCATTTGTTGAGCCTCCTGACGAAGGTGCGAACCGTCAGTTTCCAGCCGACGAGCGCGATGGCGCCGAGGTACACCACATGAACGACTACCAGCCAGGCGGGCTCGGACTGCCCGTAGCTGAGGTCTCGTCCCAGCTGCGTGCCGTGCCAGAGCGGGGAGATCCATCCGATCCACTGGAGGTAGATCGGCAGGCGGTCGATCGGGAAGAACGTCCCAGAAAACAGGAACATCGGCATGATCCCGAAGCGTTGGATGAGGGCTGGCTGGCCACGATCTTCCTGCACAGTGGACATCGCCGCCATGATCACGAGCCCGACGGAGAGGCCGGTGAGTACCGCGGTGAGGATGCTGAGCGCTCCCACGCCGGAGGGGACTGCGCCGAACACGAGCATGAACACGAAGTACACGCCGACGGTGGGGACCATTCGCACGAGCACAGCGAGCACGGTCCCGCCCGCGATCTGCGCGGGTGAAATGGGCGCGGCGTTCATGCCGAAATAGACGGCGTTCCATTTGAAACCGGCGATCACCGGGTAGCTGAATTCGTTCGCCGACACGGTGACCGCGGCACTGGCGAGCAGGGCAGGCGCCACGAACTCGAGATACGTCGCACCGCCGACGGGTGCATTGATGAGGCGGGCGAGGCCGACGCCGAGACCGAACAGGTACAGAAGCGGGTTGCCGATGATCGTGACGACCAGGGTCTGCAGGTAGGCACGCATTGCGAGGATCTTGTGCTCTGCGACGTAGAGCGAGCCCCAACGGCGTGACTTACCGGCGGATGCGACGCCGCTTGCCTGACCGGTCATTCGATGAGGCTCCGTCCCGTGAGCCTCAGGAAGACATCCTCGAGGCTTGATCGACGCACCAGGGTGGTGATCGGGGCCAGCCCGCGACCGATGATCGCGGCAAGCTCGGCTTCGCCGTTGTCGCTGTAAATGAGGATGCGGTCGGGCAGCACCTCGATGCGGTCCCCCACGCCCACAAGTTGCCGGGCGACGTCCACGTTCCGATCGGAGCCGAATCGCAGCTCTACGACCTCCCTGGTCGAGTATTGCCTGATGAGGGCGGCGGGGGATCCCTCCGCCTTGATGGTGCCCTTGTCGACTACGACGAGGCGATCGCAGAGCTGCTCAGCCTCATCCATGTAATGCGTCGTGAGCACGAGTGTGGTGCCCTGCTCTTTCAGCCGGAACAGCCGGTCCCAGAGGATGTGACGGGCCTGCGGGTCGAGGCCCGTTGTCGGCTCGTCGAGCAGCAGGATACGCGGGTCGTTGACCAGGGCACGGGCGATCGTCAGGCGGCGCTTCATTCCGCCGGAGAGGTCGTCAACCCGGGATTTCGCGCGGTCGCCCAGCTGGGCGAACTCCAGTAACTCGTCAGCGCGTTTCGCGACCTGGCGCCTGGGGATCCCGAAATACCGGCCGTAAACAATGAGGTTGTCGCGCACGCGGAGCTCGGAGTCGAGGTTGTCGGTCTGGGGGACGACGCCGAGCTGGGACCGGATCTCTGGCCCGTGCTCGTCGGGGTCGAGGCCCAGGATGCGCAGCGTCCCACTCGTTCTGGTCGAAACGGCGCCGACCATTCGCATGGTGGTCGACTTGCCTGCGCCGTTGGGTCCGAGGAGTCCGAACGATTCACCGGGCGCGACCTCGAACGAGATGCTGTCTACCGCAGCGAAGTCGTTGTACTTCTTCGTCAGAATGGAGGCAGTGATCACGGCTTCTGGCACGCGTTCGAGCCTAACCCGTAACCTGTCACGAGGTCAGGTCAACCCAGGTTGACGATCGAGCGCCTGTCAACTATGGTTGACGGCATGGACCATCTCATGCTCACCCTCGCGGATGCCGCAAGCTCCGACGACCCCATCGTCGCGTTGCGGGCGATCGAAAAACTTCGCAAAGAGGTCGACCGGGTCGAGGCCGTCGCGGTTCGCAGGGCCCGCAACGCCAACGCCTCCTGGCAGCTGATCGCCCTCGCGCTCGGCGTCTCCAAGCAGGCAGTTCACAAGAAGTACGGACGAAGCTAGACCCATGACCACCGAGACCTCCCGGCGACCATCACGCGGCAATCCCTTCTCACGGCGCAAGCCCGACGACGGACCGCGAGCGCGATTCCGCCAGCTCCTTCCCTACCTGTTGCAGAACAAGCCGCTTGTCGCACTCGTCGTCGTTCTCAGTGTGCTGGGCTCGCTGGCAACGGTTGCACAACCACTGCTCGTGCGGCAGGGAATCACCAACTTCCAGGACAAGCAGCCGGTCACCCTCATCGTTGTACTCGTGCTCGTGCTGCTCGTGTCGACCGCGCTGATCACCGCCTTCCAGCAATACCTGCTGCAGCGAATGGGAACGAACATCGTCTTCTCGGTACGCAAGGTGCTGGTCAGCCGATTGCTGGGGCTCCCGATCAGCGAATTCGACACCCGGCGCACCGGCGACCTTGTGTCGCGGGTCGGATCGGACACCACCCTGCTTTACGCGGTGATGACCCAGGGACTGGTGAGTTCGATCGGCGGCGCGCTGCAGTTCCTCGGCTCGCTCATCGCCATGGCGTTCATCGACCCGCTGCTGCTCCTTCTCACGGTCGTCGTCATTGGTGTCTCCGTCGTGGGCGTCGGCTCCCTGTCCGGACGAATCCGGGTTGCCAGCCAGGGCCAGCAGACCAAGGTCGGCGAACTGGGCGCGAGCGTCGCCCGCGCGGTTGGGGCGATCCGCACCATACGGGCATCCAACGCAACCGCGCGGGAAACGGATGCCATCCAGGCCGACGCAGTCGGAGCGCGCGACATGGGCTTCAAGGTGGCGAGGGCATCCGCACTCGTGGTACCGATCGCGGGGATCGCCCTCCAGGTATCTGTGCTGGTCGTACTCGGTGTCGGCGGATTCCAGGTCGCAAACAAGTCGATCACGATCGCGACCCTGATCGCGTTCGTGATCCTGCTTTTCACGCTCATCGCGCCGCTCGGCTCCGCGTTCGGTGCCGTTACCTCAGTCAGCCAGGCCCTGGGCGCGCTCGGGCGTATCCAGGAGATCATCGACCTGCCGAGCGAGAGTGAAGGGGACCTGGCAGTCACCCCGGTAGCGGCGATCGAGCTGGATGATGCAATCGCGTTCGAGGATGTGGTCTTCACCTATCCCGAGAAGGCCCACAAATCGGAGGCCGCGAAAGTGCTCGCCGAGTCAGGCCTCGAGGTACCCGAGGAACTTGAACCATCCGCGGTCGTCGCCGGCAGCCGGGACCGCACCGTGCTGCACGGCGTCTCGTTCTCCGCGCCCCGCGGCAAGCGAACGGCGCTCGTTGGCCCCTCCGGGGCAGGCAAAAGCACCATTCTGGCCCTCATCGAACGGTTCTACGACCCGACAGCGGGCGTCGTGCGGCTCGGCGGTGTGGACATCCGGGGGCTCGACCGCGCCGACCTGCGAAGCCAGATCGGCTACGTCGAACAGGACGCGCCCGTGCTCGCCGGGACCATACGCGAAAACCTCAAGCTCGGGGCCCCCGAAGCGACACAACAAGAGTGCATCGAGGTTCTGCACGCAGTAAACCTCACCGAGGTGCTCGACCGGAACGCCCTCGGACTTGACGCCCCCGTGGGCGAAGACGGCATCATGCTGTCCGGCGGCGAACGCCAGCGACTCGCCATCGCGCGCACCCTGCTCGCCGCTCCACCCATCCTGCTGCTCGACGAGTCGACCTCGTCGCTCGATGGGCTCAACGAGCAGCTGCTGCGGGAGGCGATCGATGCCGTCGCCGAGCACCGCACGCTCATCGTGATCGCTCATCGACTCTCGACCGTCGTCGACTCAGACCAGATCGTCGTGCTCGACCACGGCCGGGTCGTCGGCGTGGGAACGCACTCAGAGCTGGTCAAGTCGACGCCCCTGTACAGGGACCTCGCCAAACACCAGTTGCTGGTCTGAGATGTCGTTCTCAATCCTCGCGCTCATCGGAGTCGTCGCCCTGGTCGGTCCGCTGCTGGCCCTTCCGCGCCGATGGCGGATCCCCGTCGTCATCGGCGAACTGGCTGGCGGAATCGCGATCGGCTCATCCGGACTCGGCCTGGTCAGCAGCTCAGACCCGACGTTCACCTTTCTCGCCGACCTCGGCTTCGGGCTCACGATGTTTGTCGCCGGCAGCCAGGTGCCGCTGCGGGATTCCCGCCTTCGACCGATGCTGCTGGTCGGGCTCGTACGGGCGCTCGGTGTCGGGCTCGTGGCCGCCGTGCTCGGGATCGCGCTCGCTGCGCTCTTCCACACCGGACACGGCGCAATCTATGCGGTTCTCATGGCTTCGTCCTCCGCGGCCCTCGTGGTTCCAGCCATCGAGGAGCTCGGCCTCGGTGGGCGCAAGGTACTGCTGGCGATCGCGCAGGTCGCGATTGCGGATACGGCCTGCATCGTGGCGCTCCCGCTCGTCATCAATCCCACAAAGGCGCTCGGCGCCGCGGGCGGCGCCCTCCTGATTGCGGTCGCCGCACTCGCCTTCTACTTCCTCCTGCGCTGGTTGGAGCGCAGCGGCGCGCTTCACCGTTTTCACAAGCTCAGCGAGAAGCGCAATTTCGCCCTTGAGCTCCGTGTCAGCCTCATCGTGCTGTTCGGGCTCGCCGCAATCGCGGTTGCAACGAATGTCTCGATCATGCTGGCCGGATTCGCCTGCGGGCTGGCAGTCTCAGCCGTCGGCGAACCCAAACGGCTCGCCAGGCAGCTGTTCGCCCTGAACGCGGGGTTCCTCGGCCCCCTGTTCTTCGTCTGGCTCGGAGCCTCACTGCAGCTGGGGGCCCTGTTCGGCCACCCGAATCTCGTGCTTCTCGGCGTCGCACTCGGCCTCGGCGCGATCGTCGCGCACCTGGTCATGCGGATCTTCCGGCAGCCGGCATCGCTCGCCGTGCTCGCCTCAGCCCAGCTCGGCGTCCCGGTTGCCGCCGCCACAATCGGCCAGAAGTCACACATTCTCGCCGCTGGCGAACCGGCCGCGCTCATCCTGGGAGCACTTGTCACGATCGCCGGGCTGGCCATCGGGGCGCAGGTTGCCGGGCGCAGCGGACTCGTCGCCGCATCAACGCCAGGTTCTCCAGCTCCCCTGGGATCGACGACCTCATCGGCGCAGTCGGACACGTCTGCGCAGTCGAACGCGTCTGCGCAGTCGAACGCGTCTACGCAGTCGGACACGTCCGCCCAACAGGCGGCGCCTGACCAGTCGGGAGCGGCCCCCGCCGGCTCGGGGTCCTGAGCCGCGGGCGCCAGGTCAGACCAGCGCGTACATCGCCACGGCCGCCGTCGCCGCAACGTTCAGGCTGTCGATGCCGTGCGCCATGGGAATCGTGACCACGGTGTCCGCTGCCTCGAGGGCCTCGGCCGTCAGGCCTTCGCCCTCCGTTCCGAGCACGATGGCAACACGCTCCGGCGCCGTGGCCGCAAACGACTTCAGGTCGACCGCGGTATCGGACAGGGCAAGCGCGGCAAGCGTGAATCCGAATTCCGTGAGCAGCGCGCGCGTCTCGCCCCAGTCGCCGACCCGTGTCCACGGGACCTGCAGGACAGTGCCCATGCTCACCCGGATCGCGCGACGGTAGTACGGATCCGAACACCGCGGAGTCACCAACACGGCGTCGGCGCCGATCGCGGCGACGGAGCGGAAGATGGCGCCGACATTGGTCGGGTCGACCACATTCTCGAGAATGACCACCCTCCGCGCATCCTGCAGCAGCTCGGCGGCGGCAGGAAGAGGCGGACGATTCATTGCCGCGATGAGACCCCTGTGGAGCAGGTAACCGGTCAGCTGCTCGAGAAGCGACGACGGCCCGGAGAAAACGGGGATGTCAAAACCCTCGGTGGCCCTCACCGCGTCATCGACCGAACTGCCGAGAGCCAACACCGACCGCGGGCGATGACCCGCGGCGATTGCGCGCTCGAGCACAAGCAGCGATTCGGCGATATACAGGCCACCCCCGGACTTGCGGAGAGCAACGTCGGTCAGGTGCGAATAGTCCGCGAGCCGATGGTCGTCCAGCGACGATATCTCGATGACACTCATGACCTGCCCACGGACCGTGATCCAGTGGCTCAGGCGAAGGGATCTGGCGTGAGCGTGTACTTCGTCGACAGGTACTCGTGGATTCCCTCGAAACCGCCCTCGCGTCCGAGGCCCGATTGCTTGACCCCGCCGAAAGGCGCAGCCGCGTTCGAGACAACACCGACGTTCAGGCCCATCATGCCGGTTCGAACGCTCTCGATCAGGCGCTGTCCACGGGCGAGATCCTTCGTGTAGACGTACCCGACGAGTCCGTACTCGGTGTCGTTCGCTTTGGCGACGGCATCCGCCTCATCGGTGAACGGGATGATGGACAGCACGGGCCCGAAGATCTCCTCGCGAAGGATGTCGCTGCCCGGCTGCACGCCGGCCACCACGGTGGGCTCGAAGAAGGTGCCGGCGCCCTCGATCGCCGATCCGCCGGCCAGCAGGGTCGCTCCGCGGTTGACCGCGTCGTCGACCAGGGACTTCGCCTTGGACACGGCATCCGCGTTGATCAGCGGGCCGATGGTGACGCCCTCCTCGGTGCCGCGTCCGATCCTGAACGCCTTCACCCGCTCGGTCACCCGGCGGGCGAATTCATCGGCGATCGACTCGTGGACGATGAAGCGGTTGGCCGCGGTGCAGGCCTCGCCGATGTTCCGGAATTTCGCGAGCAGTGCACCCTCGACCGCCTTGTCGAGGTCCGCGTCCTCGAAGACGATGAACGGCGCGTTGCCACCCAGCTCCATCGAGGTCCGCAGCACATTGTTGGCGGCCTCCTTCAGTAACGCAACCCCCACCGGGGTCGAGCCGGTGAAGCTCAGTTTGCGGAGGCGCGTGTCCGCGAGGATCGGGGAGGTGATCTCGCCGGACTTCGACGTCGTAAGCACACCCAGGACGCCGTCGGGCAGCCCCGCATCCTGCAACAGCTTGGCGAAGTAGAGCGTCGTCAACGGGGTGAGGGCGGCGGGCTTGATGATTGCCGTGCAGCCGGCGGCGAGCGCGGGCGCGATCTTGCGCGTCGCCATGGCGAGCGGAAAATTCCACGGGGTGATGAGGTACGACGGCCCAACCGGAACCTGGGTGACGATCATCCGCCCGGTTCCCTCCGGGTTCGAGCCGTAACGGCCGGCGATGCGCACGGCTTCCTCGCTGAACCAGCGCAGGAACTCGCCCCCGTAGGTGACCTCACCCCGAGCTTCCGCGAGAGGCTTACCCATCTCGAGCGTCATCAGCAGCGCGAACTCCTGGGCGCGCTCCTGGAGCAGGTCGAATGCTCCGCGGAGGATCTCGCCCCGCACCCGCGGCGCGGTTGCGGCCCACGACTCCTGGGTTTCGGCCGCGATATCCATGGCTCGCTTCGCGTCGGCGACGGAGGCATCCGCGATGGTCTTGAGCACCAGTCCGGTGGCCGGATCGGTGACGTCGATCGTGCGACCCGAGGTTCCGTCGACCCACTCCCCGCCAAGAAACAGCTGCGAGGGGACTTTGGCGAGCAGGTCGGATTCTGTGCTGGATGACATTGCTATTCTCCGTTCGAGGCGACGACGCCGACGCCGGCGTCGATCAGTTCGGTGAGCGCGCTCTCGCTCGATTCCGGGGCGACCCCGGTGACCAGGTCGGTCAGCACGCGCACCCTGCGGTGCGCACCCAGCGCGTCGAGCGCGGACGCACGCACGCAGTAGTCGGTGGCGATGCCGACCACGTCGACGTCGGTCACCCCCAGAGCATCCAGTTTCTGAAGCACGGTTTCCCCATCGTCGGTTGTGCCTTCGAAGATGGAGTAGGCGGGAACTCCCTGGCCTTTGCGCACGTGGATGTCGACGAGCGAGGTATCGAGCGCGGGATGGTAGTCGGCTCCCGGGGTTCCGGCAACGCAGTGGGCTGGCCAGGTGATGACAAAATCCGGAGCATCGGTTACCGCGAAATGGCCGCCGTTGTCCCCGGTGGCATTGTGCCAGTCGCGGGAGGCGAAGACGACCTCATAAGCCCCGGGGTTGGCGCGCAGGTACTGCGTCACAGCCCCGGCGACGGCGGCACCGCCGTCAACGCCGAGCGCGCCGCCTTCGGTGAAGTCGTTTTGCACGTCGATGATGAACAGCGCTCGCACGGCCGGGGTACCCATTAGTTGTTCGTGATGTTCTTGCCGCAGGTGTACACGGCGTTGGCGAGGGCGGTCAGCGCGGGGGACGCGGCCGAGGTGATGCCGGGCCCTTCGGCGAAGAATGTGAACGATTCCCCCGTGCCATCCGCCGCAGTAGTGTATCCGCTGATCGTGTAGGCGCTCGAGATCACGCCAGTCTTCGAGTAGTACTTGCCGGTGAGCGGGATCCCGGCCGCGACGTACTGCAGTCCGTCCGCCTTCTGGCTGACCAGCGACATGAACTTGCTCATGAAGACCGGTGTGATGAGCGACTCGTCGCTCTCGCCCGAGCCGTCCTCGATGGTGAGCCCCGAGGTATCGAGGGAGTACTTGGACAGTGCCGTGAGAAGGGCCTGGCTGATTGAGCTGCTCGAACCCCCGAGACTCTCCTTGACGGAGACAATTCTCGCGAGCATCTCCGCAAGGGTGTCGTCGTTCTGCGCAAGCATCTGCCTGACCAGGGTCGATACCGGCTGCGACTGCACGCTCGCGAGCACGGTAGCACCGTTCTCGGCCTGCCCATCGGTAACCTGCACCGAGGACGCCTGCGGGCCGTTCGGCAGGGCGGCGAGCGCGGTGACGAAGGCCTTCCCTGCCGCCGCGATCGGATCGCTGCTGCGCGGGCTCACCTGGGCTGCGGGATTCTGGCGGTCGCCATCCACCTGCAGCGCTGTGACCAGCGACAGGTACCCGCTCGTCTGCAGCGTTTGGGGAACGGAGCTATTCCAGTCGTCCGAAGGATCCCAGTACGACGAATCGAGCACCACATGGCTGATCGGCACCCCGGTGTTGGCGGGATTGCTGTTGTACGCATCGAGCGCCTTCGACGCCAGCGTGGCGAGTGTTGGCGCGCCGGCGTAGACGCTGTGCCCTGTGGCGCTCAGCGTGGCATCCCCCTGGCCGACCAGGGCGATCGTGCCCGGGGCGCTTCCCGCATCCACGCTGGTCGTGATCTGGAAGGTCGGCCCCAGCACGGCGATCGCAGCCGCAGCGGTCAGAACCTTCAGGACGCCTGCCGGACGCACTGCGGTCGTGTCGTTGTTGGAATAGAGCGAGTTGCCGCTCGCCGTCTCGACCACTGAGCCGTAGAGCTTGACCAGGCCGGGAGCGTTGGCAAGGGTGTCGAGCGAGCATGTCGGGATCGCGGTCGGCTGCACCTCGGTCGCCGGGATCGCCCTGGCCGTCGTGGTCGAATGCGGCAAAGGTACCACCTGCGCGGTATTTCGTCCTGCAGAAATGCCCGCGAATAGCGATGCGGTTGCGAGAAGAACAAAAATGAGGGCCCCCGCACCGATGATCAGCCCCAACTGGAGCCTGGTCAGCCGCGGTTGGCGAACCCCGTCGACCAGAGAAGGCATCGGTTGCGGGCCAACGCTGGCGGCCTCTCGAGCAGCCCGTCGACTGGTCGGAGGTGGGAGGTCACTCACCCCGCAATACTACTGGCGGGGGCTGGGCGCTCGCCGAAACGGCCTAGCTCTCGCTCGGGTACACCAGGCCGATCTGGCGGCGAACCTCATCCAGGGTCTCCATGATCGCCACAGTCTCATCCGGCGGCAGTTCGGAGCCCGCGATCGATCCGGATGCGACGAGCCGTTCGAGTGCGTCGGCTTCGAATTGCATTCCGCGGCTCTCAACCGGGTGGTCGAACCGTTCGAGCTCGGTGCCGTCTGCGGCGTAGAGCGTAAACGTCGTGGGCGAATACCAGACCCGGTCGATTTCAATGCGCCCGAGGGTGCCGATCACCGCGGCCCGGTTGGGGCCGGCCGCGTCGAGTGCCATCGAGAGCACAGCCTGCTGACCCTCGGGATACCCGAGCAGGATCGCGGTCTGGCCGTCAACCCCCGTGCTCTTCACCGGCGTCGAGATCGCAGTGATCGAGTTGGGTTTACCGAAGATGTCCCACGCAAATGACACGGGATAGATGCCGAGGTCGAGCAGGGCTCCCCCGCCGAGGACAGGATCCAGGATGCGATGTTTCGGGTCGCTGGGCAGTAACTGCGTGTGATCGGCGAGCACCGTTCGAACGTCGCCCAGGGTCCCGGCCGCGATGATTTCGCGGATTCGCACCATGTGGGGAAGCCATCGTGTCCACATGGCCTCGAGGACGACCAGTTTCCGAGTCTTCGCGAACTCAACGATCTGTCGCGCCTCGCGCGCGTTCACGGTGAATGCCTTCTCGACCAGCGCGTGCTTACCTGCGCCCAGCACCAGCAGCGCGTTCTCGTAGTGGAACGGATGGGGTGTCGAGATGTAGATCGCGTCGACATCCGGGTCAGCCGCGAGGGCTTCGTAACTGCCATGTGCGGTAGGGATCCCGAACCGCGCGGCGAACTCATCGGCCGACGCTTGCGTGCGGGACCCTACGGCCGCAACGCTGTGCCCCGTTTCCACGAGGTCGCGAGTGAACTGGCTGGCAATCCAGCCGGTGCCGAGAATGCCCCATCGAAGCGGAACTGCCACGTTATCCATCCCTTCGGCGGCTCACCTCCCGAGCCGCCGAAGGCAATGGTAGCCCCTGCTAGCAGCTGTACCAGTAGGCGGCAGAACGGGTGAACGAGTATGGCTCGTTCGGCAGCGGAACGTTGATTCCGCCGTGGCTCATCGCGAAGGCGATGCACACGTTGGCGACGCTTCCGGTGTAGCTCGGCTGGTAGAGCGACGCCCGGTGATCGAGTGAGGACCACCATGCGTCTGCGACGGACGCGCCGGTGTAACCCGTGCCGCCGGCGAGGTCGCCGTCACAGCCGACGATCGGCACACCGTCGCTGCGCACAGCAGTACCGGTGTGCCCCCATGCGCTCAGTGGGTTGGTGCTCGGGTCATCCGCCATCCACCACAGGCGCTGCTGCAGGCAGGTGCTGTACCGAATGTTGGCGAAAGGAATGGGCGCGAGGCAGTTTGCCACCCGGAGCGCGTTGTACTCGGCAGCAAAAGAGTTAATATCGCCCGACGTGGTTCCTGGGACACCCTCGGCGTCGGATGCACCGGGCGCGCCAGCCGTCGACCCGCCGATTGCTGCAGGGCAGGTCGGGGTCGGCGTTGGTGTCGGTGCGGGCGCGGGTGCCGTGAAGGTCGCCGGGGCGCTGCTGAAACTCTGCTCGCTGGTGCTCGTGGACGCCGAACTGATGCCAGACGAGGAGCCGGTGGCGGATGTCGAGCTGCTGGTCGCCGTCGACGGGACCGCCGCTGCCGTCGAACCGGTGGCTGCGGAACTGGTGCTTCCGGTCGACGCGGCGACGGTCTTCGCGGTGAACAGGTCAGTCGAGACGGATGCCGGAGACTTGTCGGTGCCCGAACTCGAGATCGTCACGCTGGCGGCGTGCGAGACGAGCGGCGTTCCCGATGACCCGGCCCCCTGGACGATGATCACTGCGGCGACAAGTGCGGTCGCCACGAGAACAGCATTTTTCAACGTTTGTACCCCCATACAACGTTTGCACTGTCCCCCCAATTGAAACCAGTGCTTATCTGAAACCTAGGCGGGCTGTCTGGCGAGCGCAACCCACACTGGGGGCAAAAACAATTGTTCTCCCCTCGAACTGGGGGCGGGATTCGGGCCGTTTGTCCACCATTCGGGGGACAAATCTTTCCGTTTCGGCGAGTTTTAGGAGCCGTCCGCGCCGTGCGCGGGCGCGAGTCCCAGGCGCGGATACAGCACCGTGAACCCCTCAGATAGGCCGCCGGTGAGGGCTACCGCACCGTGCCCGCCGTCGTGTACCTCGAAGTAGATCGACTTCCAGTGCGCAGACTTCGCCGCACGCGCGACAGCCGCGGCCTGCAACCTGTAGGGGAGGTCATCCGAGGCGACCGTGAAAATTCCTACCGAGTCCGGATAGCGCCGGCTGCCGAGGATACCCACCGGCCACGCCTTTTCGTAGGCCGACCAGTTGCCGTTGAAGACCTCGGCGACCGCCTTCCCCGGCGCATCCGAGCCTGGGTACGCTTCCCCGGAGACGTCGATGACGTTGCCCCAGATGCCCGGGTATTTCGCGCCGAAGTAGGCCGCGCATTCGCCACCGTTCGAATAGCCCGCGATCGTCCAGGCGGATGGGCCCCGCTGGATGTGGAGGTGGCTGCGAGCCCAGCGCACGACATCCTCCGTGATGTAGGTCTCGACATTCCCGTATTTCGCCGAGTTGAGGCACAGGGTGTCGACGAGCGGGTTCCCGATCTGGTCGGCCACGATCACGATGGGCGCCAGTCCATGGTGTCGTGCGGCGAACCGGTCAAGCGTCGCCGCTACCAACCCCGGGTCGGGGTTTCCGGGCTGGCCCATCATGAGGATGACCAGGGGAAGAGCCGGCGGATTCGCCACCAGCGCCGCCGGCGGCAGGTATAGGCCTGCCGGTCGTGCGACAAAATGTGATTCCGTATTCGGAATCCGCACCGAGCCGGTCCGGCCTTTGGTCGGCATTCCCGCGACCGGAATCCAGGTCTTCCAGAGCGCGAGGGGCGCGGAACCGGCTCCGTCTGCCGCCGGCGTACCCGCCGGTGGCAGATGGATGGATGCTTGCAGCGAGATGCCTGCAAGGTCAGCGACTGTCGGGTCGAGCCCGAAATACGAGTTGATTCCCAGCGTTGCAGCGAGGACGAACAGGATGATCGACACCGCCGCACCCAGTTTGCGTGCCCAGCTCGCCGACCAGAACGTGGCTACCGCCAGCGCGCTAGCCACGATCGCGGCAATCACCCAACCCGTAATGGTTTTGCCGATGTACACGCCGAAGGCATTCGTCGAGCCCACCCACCACAGGATGATGAGGGCGACGGACACTCCGGCGATCAGCGCGACGCCGGCCGCGAGGATCCGCCGTCGCGACGGACGCCGAAAAAGAAGGAACACCACGGCGGCGACCGCGAGGCTATTGACCACGATGGGCACGGGACCGGCGAGGATCTGAACCTGCAGTAGCGCCGTTGCGACAGCCGACCTGCCCGGGCCGGCCCACCGCTGCAGGCCCAGGAACACCGCGGCCAGCACGAGAAGGCCCACGATCACCAGGACCACTACGTGTGTGGGTTGCGGGCGTCGCGGTACCGCTTGGTCCTGCGTGGGTTCGTCCACCCTGGATCCGGCCTGTCTCTGAAATGGTCACGTCCGCACGCCGAAATCACCCCGGCGGGGCACCAAGAAATGACAATCTATCATGATTTGCGTCCACGTCAGGCGCCCACCCAACAGGAAACTACTGCAAGCCGGCCCCACCCCGTCCTGCTGATTGCACAGACGGTCACATTCATCCTGTTGACCGACCGGGGCGTGGAGCCGCCTTCAGAATCGAACTGACGACCTTCTCATTACGAGTGAGCCCAGAGGGCATCATCTGGGCACGGTTTGGGTCTAGTTCGTTGATTTCATGCGGGTCGGTCGTTCTCTGTGATTACAGGGAATGAAGGTGATTTGCCTCAGTTGTGGGCAAAATGTGGGCACGGCGACGCGGGCTACGTCTGGTTTTGGCTCTCGATGTCCCGCGATTTCACAGTCGGAAAATAATCCCGCGCAAGACTTGTCAGCTCTTCGAAGTGTTCGAAGCGAAAACCAGCCGGCTTGAATATCGCGAGATACGTGTCGCTTGATTCGTACAGCGACCGAAGCCGCCATCGTGGCGGCTTGCTTTTCACCGTCTCAACGCCAATTCCCGACAAAGGCATTGCAACCAATGGCGTGGCATTCAAATCCGGATTCCAAATAGTCAGAGCGGTCTCGCTGAATTGAAGAATCACGGTGACGAAGCGGACCGCACGTGGATCACGATCGGTCGCGCCCATGAATCGAGCGTTGCCGATCAGAAATCGATCGGTCGGGAACGTTTCAGTGAGCTTCGTCGCAGTTTCACGAACAACGCGAATTCGGCCTGCGTAGACGACCTGCAAGATTACCAACTCGACAATCAGCGCCCCGACGAACAACCACGACGTCGATGCATTGAACGTTGCAAACCCGCCGAGCGCCAGCAGGACAGCGACGACCGTCATCGCGATTCGCTTTTGACGATCGTGCTCGGCGAACGTGGGCCGCAGTTGACCTGGGAACATCGCCGCTACTCGCCAGGAACGGGCTGATCGGGCACAGACGTAATCATGGACTCACACTAACCACAGATGAGCGGCAATTCCGTAACGCGCGTGAAGCAGATTGGTGCTAGCTCTGTTGCCATTCAAAGAACTTGAAGTCGTCGCCGCCGACAACTTCAAGCTTGGCCAGTAGTCGCAGATGCCAACCCGCCTCGGGCGGGTTAACGTGGCCCACAAACACCGAGGCTTTGCCGTCTGCGTGCGAGCCGCCTAAGCCGTGAAGTAAGAAGTTCGGCACATACCCCAGTGGCAGGCGACCGACTGTCGTAACCAACAAGGCTTTATCCGAATAGTCGTTTGTCGGCTCGGCAACGAGTTCTAGCTTCTCTCCCTTGGCGAGCGAGCCGAGTAATTCCTCGAGTTTTTCGGGCGCATAAGCACCCTTGTCTTCACCATCAACAGGGACGGTTTTCGACAACAAATACCGCATACCGTGGACAAGAAATTGACAAGACCAGACGCCGTCACCGTACTCGGGGACGGGGAAAAGCTGCAGAGTGTCGCCTTCGCGAGCCCCACCCGAGCGCGCAATTTGTTCCCATGGAGAGCCTTCGTCCTCAATTCCGAGCTCTCTTACGTATCGCTGATAGTCAGGCCGCTTAGGGTCCATGACTCTCTGCTGAAACAGTGGAAACAATTCGTCGGAACGGTACTGAACGTCAAGTTCTGGAAATCCAAGAAGCGGTTTGAACCCATCGACCTGCGACGCGGACTGAAGGTAGTCAAACGTGTAAGTAGAGCCATCAAGCGAGAGAAGCCCTACAGGCGAAATGGCGCGCGAAAGCGGGTGCTCCCAGCTGACAACGAGCTTTCGCCGTTCGACGCCGCGAGTCCCACTACCGTCCTCACGGTGCAAGGTTGCGGATGGCATTTCTAACCCTCTCGGAGTTGGTGATTGTGATGCTAGCCGCGAACTTACGCTCGAGGTCGGACATTTCGGTCAATCTATCCACAATGTCATTTACTACTGACAACGTTAGAGAGTCCAGTTTTAGTTCCAGAAGTTCGCCTAGACCTGACTCACGAACAGCGAGCGAGGCTAGATCCACCAAGCTAAGGGGTGTCCCGCTCCCGAAGTCGAATCGCGCCGCCATGCCCTTGGTCACCCAGGCGTCAAGGTCGCGTCCCGCTGAGTGGTGTGGTTTCCGTTCTCGGTGCGGGGCAGTGGTTTTAGTTTAGGCGGCGGTCAGTTCGGGGATGAGGTTCACCTCCTCGA
>Ga0302198_10000539_pt1 | contig 42934 bp, 27 predicted proteins | sample II_Bog_N2_2_FD_193521 | JGI IMG/M metagenome (GOLD analysis project Ga0302198, IMG submission 193521) | Peat permafrost microbial communities from Stordalen Mire near Abisko, Sweden - II_Bog_N2_2 | ecosystem: Environmental > Terrestrial > Soil > Wetlands > Peat | place: Sweden: Abisko...
GATCTTTCAGGCGCTCATCCAGACGCACTATCCCGGCAACGTCGACCTGGAGTATGAGATCAATGCGACCGACCCGATGCCGGGTGTGCTGGAGAGCTTCCACTACATGCGCGGTGTGCTGGCGGGGATGGGTTACAAGTAAGGCCGTGCGCCCGCATCTCGAAGCCGGGACGCGGGCGCAGCCACTACTTCTTGGGCTGTACGGCCTGGATGACGCTTTCGTAGCTGGGCTCGGCCGCCTGGATGTGCTTGGCGACGCGCTCGCGCTCTTCGTCGGTGAGCGACGGAAGCACGGTCAGGATGCGGCGCAGGGTAACTGAGATGTCGTCTACGTAGTTCATGGTTCGGATGGCTTCGCCGGAGAGAGGCATTGTTGCTCCTAGGGTTTCGAGTTCGTTGTAGTTAGTCTACCGCGTTGGCCGCCAATGGTTGCGTGCGGACCTAGGATGCGGCGGGTATGGCCGTGTCTGCTAAGGCGCTCTCTGGCTTGGGCGGCACGTATCCGTCGCGATCGGTCATCTCCATCAGCGCGGCCAGCCTGGTCGCAAGGTCTGGATGCAGAGCGTTCCGCTGGAAGCGCCAGGTCCAGTTACCCTGGCCGGCGGCCGGAATGTTCATCCGCGCCTCGCTGCCCAGATGCAGAATGTCCTGCAGGGGCAGGATGCAGAGGTTCGCGACCGACCCTTCAGCTGCGCGGATCATGGCGTAGACAACGTCCGTGTCGCGCTCGATGGGCTGCAGGTACGTCTGCAGATGGGTGCGCTCCTGTTCGGTTGCGCCATCGCGCCACCAGCCGAGTGTCGTGTTGTTGTCGTGCGTGCCGGTGTAGACCACGGTGTTGGGGACGAACCTGTGCGGCAGGTAGATGTGCGCGCCGCGGTCGGAGAACCCGAACTGCAGGATGCGCATGCCGGGCATGCCGAAGTGCTCGCGCAGTACGTCCACCTCGGGTGTGATCAGGCCCAGGTCCTCGGCGACGAACGGGAGGTCGCCGAAGACCTCCTTGAGCCGCTGGAACAACTGGTGGCCGGGCGCCTTGACCCACTGGCCGTTCATCGCGGTGTCCTCCGCCGCGTCGATGGACCAGTAGGCCTCGAAGCCACGGAAATGGTCCAGGCGGATCGAGTCGTAGAGCGCCAGCGTACGGCGAATCCGGGCGACCCACCAATCGAACCCGCGCTCCTGCATGTAGCCCCATCGGTACAGAGGGTTGCCCCAGCGCTGGCCGGTAGCCGAGAAGTAGTCGGGCGGCACGCCGGAGACGCGGATCATGCTGCCCTTGGCGTCCAGCTCAAACTGATCGGGATGCGTCCACACATCGGCGCTGTCGTAGTTGACGAAGATGGCCACATCGCCCAGGACGCGGATGTCCCGCTGCTTGCAATATTCGCGCAGCGCGAACCACTGCTGGTCGAAGAAGAACTGGACCGCCTGCTCGATGGCGAGTTCGCGTGCACTCTCCGAGAGGACGGAGGCAAGCGCATCGTGCTTGCGCTGAGCAAACTCCTCGGGCCAGTCAATCCAACTGACGTACCCGAAGCGACGCCGCAGCACGTTGAACATGGCGTAGTCCGGCAGCCAGCTCAGGTTCTCCTGACAGTAGCTCTGGAACCGTGCGTGGGCTTCGTCGCTGGCATGGTCGAGGAAGTTGGCCGCAGCCTCTTCCACAATGGGGAGCTTGCGCGCAGCCGCCGCGGCAAAGTCGGCCGGTCCTTCGTGGCCGGGAAGGCCTGCAATGCGCTCCTCGGCGAGCCAGCCATCCTGCACCAGGCGTTCGAGCGAGATCAGGTCCGGATTGCCGGCAAAGGCCGAGAGTGCGGAGTAGGGCGAGCTCCCATATCCCGTGGGGCCCAGCGGCAGCACCTGCCACAGGCGCTGCTTGGCCGCGGCCAGGAAGTCGATGAACTCGTAGGCAGCAGGCCCAAAGTCACCGACACCTCCGTACGACGGCAACGAGGTGACATGCAGCAGAACTCCAGAGATCCGTTCCTGGTTCATGGCGTATCCTCGGGCGGCATTCAAAGCTTGGAGTCGAAGCGTTGGGGAGAGCGTTGCCTGTTCCAACGAAACAAGGCCCGTTCCCCAGCCTGGCGCTAGCTGCACGCAGGGCAGGGAACAGGCCCCTATTCCGCGATTGCGTTAGCTGCCGACGGGCGGCGCCACCGGCTTGGTGAGCCGGACTCCGCCGCCATCCTGATACTTCTTGGAGAGGGTGCCGAGGAACACCGAGAACATTTGCTGGCGCTGCTTATCCAGCAACTCTTCGCGGGTCTGGTCGAAGTTCTTGGCAATGTCGTCCGCGGACGGCTGCTGTTTGTCCGTCACCACCAGCACCGCGCCGGACTGGCCGCTGCCGGTGTTGATGGGGCCGGAGATTGCGCCCACGGGCAGCGAGAAGGCCGGTGCTCCGGGGCCGCTCATGGAGCCGATATCCGGAACCTGGCCATCCTGACCAACCAGGTCGCTGGACTTGACGGTAAGCTTCAGCTCCGCCGCGGCCTTCTTCAGGTCGTTCAACTGCCGGGCACGGGTGTCGAGCCTGGTGGTCGTGGTCTGCACCAGTTCGGGCAACTTTTGATCGCGATAGTCGTCCAGGATCTTCGACTGGTACGTCGCGAAGTCCGGAGCGTGTGCCGGCTTGTCGTCGAGCACCTGGAAGACAGCATAGCCGTCGCCCGTGGAGGCGATTGCCGGCGGCGCGCCCTTGTCCGTACCGAAGGCCTGGGCCAATAGCGTGGCCGAGTCGGAAAGGCCGCCGATGGTGCCGTCTTTGGCCAGGTAGTCTGTGGTGACGGCATGCAGCCCGTGCGCTGCCGCGGTCTTGTCCAGGCCGTTCTTCTTCGCCTCGTCCGCCAGGTTGGTGGCGAACTGCTGCTCTGCCGCGCCCTGCTTCTGCTGGGTCAGGACCTGAACGATCGAGTCCTTCACCTCGGCCAGGGGCTTTACGCCGGCGGGCTGCTTCTGCTCTGTCTGGATGATGTGATAGCCGAACGACGACTTGACCAGTCCCGAGGTCTGCCCCGGATTCAGCGCCATCGCAGCCTTGGCATAGGCGGGATCGAGGCTCGCGGTCGCCATCAACGGCAGCTCGCCGCCCTGGTCCTTGCTGCCCGGATCGTCGGAATACTTCTTGGCCAGCTCGGCAAAGTTGCCGCCGGCAAGCACCTGCTTCAACACGTCCTGCGCCTTGGCCTTGGCCGCGGCGTCGCTCTGCGCGTCCGCTCCGGCCTTGGACGTGATGAGGATGTGGCGCGTCTTCACCTGCTCCTCTGTCTTGTACTCGCTGGCATGCTGCGAGTAGTAGGACTGGATGTCTGCATCGGTAACGGGCGTCTTGCCGCCGGGCAGCTTGGAGGCGTCGAATGCAACGTACTCGATCTTGCGGGTCGCGGGAATTGCGGTGGCATAGCGAGCGGCATACTGCTTGAAGAAGGTCTGCAGATCGGCGTCGGAAGGATTGATCGTCTTCTTCAGGTCCTCGCCGGAGACGACGGCGTAGTCGAACTTGACCTTGGTGCCCTCGGCCAGATAGGTCTGGCGCACGTCGTTGTCGGACACGGTGACTCCACCGGTAATGTAGGCCTGCAGCCGCTGCAGCTCCATGTCCTCCTTCACCTGGGACTCAAAGTCGGTGCGGGTCATGTCCTGGCCAATGGCCATCTGGATGAAGTTGATGTAGGCGTCGTCGCCGATGTACTTCCCGTTAGGAAAGATGTACTGCGCGAAGGGTCCAGTCTGCAACTCGCGGCGCAGATCCTCGTCCGATACCTGCAGGTGCAGGCGGTCCGCCTCCTGCTTCAGCACGGCACGATCCACCAGGACTTGTCCCGCGCGGCTCATCATATAGGGCAGCAGGGAGTTCATCATGGACTCTGGAAAGTGCTGCTGCTGCAACTGGCGCTCGGCCAGTTTGGTCACGGCATCCGTCTTGACGGAGGTCGTCTCGCCGAAGATGCGTCCCAGGAATCCGGGCGCCCGGACCGTAGCATAGACAGCCGCGTCCGAGCCGGTGTCATTGTCCGTCATCAAGCCCGGAATAAGGTAGACCACCATGGAAACAACAGCGGCACCGATGATGACGCCGAAGAGAATCTTGACAAGCTTATTGTCTTGCTGAAGAAAACGAATCATGCTCGACTGCCAACCTTGACTTAGCGCGCGGAGTGCATCCGGGGAGGTGCCCGCAATGGGCGGTTCGTTCCGGTTGGACCCTGCACATTTGCCCTTGGATTTTGCTTCGTCCAGCGCACGCAACCGCCGCGCGCAAAGCCAGAAGCAGGACAAGCGACAAGTATAAATCACCCGGCGCCCGCCATCCCAGTGCGAGTCGTCATTCTGGGCCGATTCTGGCTCGGAATCTCCGTGGTTTGCATTTGCCTTCGCTCTCCTGGTTGAATCCACGCCCAGAATCTGCTTCAATCCTCCTGACTCAGGAGAAGCCACCCATGCGCCTCACCAAGCCGGCCATCGCCTCGCTTCTCCTCACCCTCGCCGCACTCGCACAGCCCCAACAGCCTCCCGTCGCCCCCACCCTCAAGGTCTACTCCCGCGAGACTATCGTCGACGTCACCGTCACCGACGCCAAAGGCAATCCCGTCCACGGCCTCACCCAGGCCGACTTCACCGTCAAAGAAGACAACAAACCCCAACCCATCCGCAGCTTTCAAGAGTTCAGCGCCCATCCCTCCGACGATCAAGACCAACCCAGCCTGCCCGCCAACACCTACACCAATCGCCAGCCGCCCCCAGCCAGCGATGCTGTCAACGTCTTCCTTCTGGACTTCCTCAACTCCGCGCCGGACATCCCACCGGACGTCTATAACGGGCCACAGCTCAATGAGAACGGATTGGCACCGCTCGCCGTTGCGCTCAAGCGTCAGCACCAGATGAAGGTAGACGCGATCAAGTATCTCCACGGCATGCCCGCAGGCACCCGCGTCGCCCTGCTTGGCATGTTCCAACCGGGCAGCCTGCATGTCCTTCAGGGAGTCACCTCTGATCCGGCAGTCCTCAGCGCTTCCATCGACGCGACACAGTATGGTACTCAGGCCATTGCTAACAACCCCGAATCCTGGTGTTCGCAACAGGAAGGTCGGAACCGGAGTACCCTTGAATCCTTCACTCAGATCGCCGCCGACCTCGCCGCAATCAAAGGGAAAAAGAACCTCATCTGGTTCAACGTCGGCCTCGCCACCATCACCGATCCCGCCCAGCGCCCGCCGTGTCTCACGGACTACTCCAAAGACCTGCAAAAGGCCTATGCTCTCCTGGCCGCCGCACAGGTTACCGTCTTTCCGGTAAGCGTACGCGGAGTCGAAATGCCATCATCCGCGGTATCAGCAGCCTGGCTCTCCATGGAGTCCGTCGCCGAAGCAACAGGCGGCGCAGCCTATTACAACTCCAACGACGTCGCCGGCCTTGTTGCCCAGGCTGTCGACAAGGGCGCCCACTACTACACCATCTCCTACGTCCCGCCCGGCCAGAAATACGACTACTCGCACCACAGCATCCACATCGCCCTCGATAAGGTCGATAAGCCCGGCCTGCACCTCGTCTACCGCCAGAGCTACGACGCTGTCGATCCCGCGACCATCAAGCCCACTCCCGGCCTCACCCTCGCTCCGCCCGAACCCACTGCCGACGACTCACATCCCGACCTCGATGCCGAGATGCATGCCGCCATGGGCCGCGCCATGCCCACCTCTACCAAGCTCATCTTCAACGTCTATGTTGAGCCCGTCCCCGCAGGTCCGCCTGGCGCCAGCCCCGCCGTTCTCGGCACCCTCGACCCCAAACTCATAGGCAAGCCGCTCACCCGATACAGCTTCCTCTATAACTTCCCCGCCAGCCGCCTCGCGTTCTCGTCCAGTCCCGATGGCTCGCATCACGGCACTCTGGAGCTCGATATCGCTGTCTACGACGGCGACCCCTTTGGCAGCGGGAAACTCGTCACCGGCCTCAGCCAGACGGTTGCCATGCCACTCAGCGATGCCCAGTTCCAGTCGTTCACTCACGGCCCCTTCCACTTCCTCCAGCAGCTGGACCTGCCCAGCGGCCAACTCTTCGTCCGCATCGGCCTCCTTGACCGCACCGCCAACAAGCTCGGCACCCTGGAAATTCCGCTCACCGTTCCCAAGAAGTGACCCAGCAAAAAGAGGCCGTGCTTTCACGGCCTCTTCGGAGAAGGATGAGGTGAGCAAACTTCCTGATGAGGTACAGACGTTCGATATCTGGCCTACAGCCCTCGGATTCTCGGAGGCTGGCCAACTTCATTCCACAGGAAAGATAAGTGGCATTCCAGTTATGCTCCGCTTGATATACTGGAAGAGTGGAGTAAAAACCAAGGCCCGGCCATCCAGCCGGGCATCCTCATTTAATCCACGCGGCCAAACCAGCCAAGGGTGTTGTCGAGTTGGTGACTCCCCTCCGCTAACTCATTTGTTTCTTAGACTTTGACCGTATAGGGGGGGGAGGGGGGGGTGCCTGCCGAACTGCCGGCCAAAAGAGGCCGCGCGATCACGGCCTCCTGGGGGAAGGATGAGTGGAATAGCTTAATAAGGATAGGGATACGCATACGGGTACGGCCGATAGTAGCCCGGCCCGTAGTACACCACCGGAGCGCGTCGCTGCAGCCGCTGCGGATTGCCCGCCGGACCGACGCCCTGGGCCAGGCGATCCATCTCCTGCTGCGAGACCGTGGCGACCGTGGTCGGCTGCGCCATGTGGAAGGTGAGCAGGCCCTCCGAGGGGACGTAGACCTGGCCGCGTCCGGAAGCTGCCGAGGCGCCCAGCCCCAGCGCAGCGCCGACGCCGGCACCAATCGCGGCGCCCTCGCCACCGGCGGCCGCAGCGCCAAACAGCGCGCCCAACCCGCCGCCAATGGCAGTGCTGTTGATGGTCTGCACACCCTTATCCCCGGCATTGTGCGCCCACACATCGGAGGTGATGGGGTAGATCTTGCCGCCGAGCGTGACCTGCGTCAGTTGCAGCGAGAGTTCGCCGCGACCGGCAAGCGCGCCCGAGGATTTGGCATCGACGACGACGCCTTGCACAGATGCGCCGCGGGGAATGGCAACCGCTCCGTCTGCGACCACGTCGTTCACCACGATGCCGTCAAAGTGCTGGCCGGCCTTGGCGTGCTGGCTGTCCAGCGTCTGGTTGATGCGCATACGCAACAGTGCGCCCGCGGGAACCGTGACCGATACACCGGCCTCCTGGCCGCCGTAGGGCTGCGGTGCGGAGTTGTAGGCCTGCTGCGGCGGGTATCCGGACTGCTGGCCGTACCCCTGCGGCGGACCGTATCCGCCGGGATACGATGCCTGAGGCTGCCCTGGGGGCGGGGCGGCCTGTCGTCCGGTATAAGGCTGGCGATACTCCGGCGCGCCTGGGCCATAGTTCGGGCCGCTGGCCTGGTTGGGCGAGGTCGCTGCCGGCGGCGCCATCGTGCCGTCCGACTGCAACTGCGGATTGGTATCCTGCGCATCGGCCACGGCAGAGCCGGTCTCCGGCGTGGGCTGCGCTGCCGCTTCTCCGGGAATCGTCATCTCGTCCACGACCTTCTGCACGCCGGGCGTCCGCGACGTGAGCGTCTCCGCCTCTGTGCGTAGCGCCTCGGTCTGCACAGAGCCGCTCAGCGTGACTACGCCGTAGACGGTGGTCGTGGTAATGGCCTCGTTGGCAAGATCGGGCGCTCCCGCCAGCGCCTTCAGTACGCTGGCCTCGACCTGGGCGTCTGGGACGGGTTTGGCGGCGGGGCCCGGAGTCTGAGCCATTGCTGCGGCACTCCATCCCAGTACTCCTGCCAAAGCGACGCCTGCGACAACTCCAAACGAACTCCCGTGATTCAAACGACGGTTCATGCCATTCCTCCAAAGATCCCAGGCCGGGCAAATTCTCTCACGGCCTGTACTATTGCAGACTCACTTTTCCGCCAAAAGTTACTAATTCCGCACGTATTTTGCGTTCTGCGGATGAGATGCACGGGAACCGAATCAGGGTCCGCGCAGCCCAGTTTGACCCACCTGGTTCCCGGCAGTATACTTGGTTTGCGGGGTGGAGCAGCCCGGTAGCTCGTTGGGCTCATAACCCAAAGGTCGTAGGTTCAAATCCTACCCCCGCAACCAATTAGATCAACAACTTGCGTGATTTCTACCGCAACCTGAAAAGGACAGTTGAGGACAGATAAGCCGAGGGCGCCCCATTAGGGGCGCTTTTTGGCTTCACGGCGTACGTACTCCACCAATCGGGTTTGCGCTTTGCGCTTCGCATCGAGAGACATCCCACCGTACAAATCCGATGTGGTGGCGATGTTCTGATGGCGAGCGATCGCAGGTTTGGCTGGGCACTCGTCGCAGTGAAGGGTTTGGCCTGAAGTGGCAGGACCTGGACTTCAGTCGTGACGTTGTAACCTTCCGGCAAGGGTTCGTCTCCGGCCGCATCACTCGGCTGAAGACGGAAGCCTCGCGGATGGAGATGAGCATCCCGGCAGCGGTAAAGGAGGCGCTATTGGATTGGAAGGAGAATACGCCGATCGAGCTTCCTGTCCTGATCGGAGGGGTCTTTGAGGATGATGTAACCGGAGTCCGTGCGAAGTGCTTCGAGCCACATCCCAACCGCCTGCTCTTCGACGGCCGAAGCGGGCTATCGAACTGCGGTGAACTACTTTGCCAGCGCGGAGCGGGCACGGCGATGGCGGCCTACTGCGGCTGTGGCGCCATCCAGCCATGCAATTGCAGCCAGTTGGCGAGCAGTGTGGGGAAGACCGTGAGTTCATGCATCGCGGGGGGTTGGTCTGTTCCCATATGAGTTCCATGGGGCCCGAGTTCGAAGATGTGCAACTCCGCGGGCACGCCGAGCTTCTTCAGCGCACTATAGAATTCCGCCGCATTACGCGAGTCGACACTCATGTCGCCACTGGTCGAGTAGAGGAACGACGGGCTTGTATCTGTACTCGCATGCTTGATCGGGTCGATCGCATCGATCGCCGCCTGCGTCGGCTGCGGGCCGAGGATCGACTCCTTGGGCAGCGTTCCGTTGGTTAGAGGCACGCTCATGTCCAGCCGCCCATAGGAGACTATCGCGAAGTCGGGCCGATCACTCACCCGGTCGACAGAGTCTTTCGCAGTCGCGTCGCCCGCCGTATGGATCGTCGCGAGGTAGCCTACAAGAATCCCGCCCGCGGAGAATCCCCAGACGCCCAGCCGCGCCGGGTCAACCCCCAACTCCACTGCATGTGCGCGGACGTAGCGGATGGCGCGAGAGGCGTCCAGCATCGGCGCGGGATACCCATAGGCGGGAAAGAGCCGGTACTCCAGCACGAAGGCGGCAACACCGTGCGCGGCCAGCCAGCGCGCTTCATCCGCTCCCTCCTGCTCCATCTTGAGGCTCGTAAAACCGCCGCCCGGCATTACGATCACCGCGGCATGCGGTCCGCTCCCCGCGGCCGGATACGTAAAGAGCTTGGGAATATCGCCCTCGGCCGTGCCCTTCGCTCCCGGTGCTCCCTCGGGCCAAAGTACGACGGACTGGGTGAAGCCCGCAGGCGGCGGCGTGTTCCTCGCAGGCCTTGGTCCAACTGCGGGCGCCTGTGGCGAGGCGGCTGTTGGAGTCTGCGCTACAAACGGAATGGTCATTAGCAGCAGGGCGGGGACGAGGAGGTGTCGGTTCATGCCCGAGAGCATACCGCACGGACGCAACGTCTGTGAAACATCGGGACTGTTCGGCTCCGATCACTCATGAATTGCTTGTACTGCAATACCAATCGCGCGATCCAATTCTTGTCGATTCAGCGGAGACTCTATACAAGCGAGATACGTCTCTACCACAAAGGTCCATCCTGAAAGGTTGCATCATGACGAAAGCAGTGGTCTTCAGTGTCTCCGCGGTTCTTGCGCTGACAGTTGTCCTGACATTCGGCGCTGCGGCGCAGACTGGTGCCCATGTGCTGCCGAAGGTCGAAAAAGTTACCCTGAACGCCCCGGTGACCCTCACCGACAACGGCGACAACTGGACCCTCGATAACGGCATTGTGAAGCTCGCATTCGCCAAACGCGACGGCAGTATCTCGGCGCTGGTCTATCACGGAGTCAGCATCATCACCCGCGGCAGGGAGTGGGAGCAAACCCCCTCTGGCGCCGTTACCTCAACCGTCACCATTGACCCCGCCACAAACGGCGGCGAGCGCGCGGAGGTCTCCGTGAAGGGCGTGAATTCCGGAGGCACGGGCGGTCGCGGTGGCGGCATGGATATCGAAACGCGCGTCACCATGGAGCGCGGCAGCAGCGGCTTCTACACCTACGACGAGTACACTCACAAAGCTTCCTACCCCTCCGTCCACGTCGGCGAAAACCGCTTCATCCTCGAGGGCATCAACCCCGACTTCGACTGGCTTTCCGTCGACAATGATCGCAACATGCTGATGAGCAAGGAGCCTGAGGACCACACCATCCACGCCAAAGAACAGAGTATTTACACCTCCGGCATCTACGCTAACTCCGTCGAGCACAAGTACAGCTACAACGCACTGATGTACAAACTCCAGGCCTGGGGCTGGTCCAGCACAAAGGACCACGTCGGCGTCTATTTCATCAACCCATCCAACGAATACATCGGCGGCGGCCCCGACAAACTCGACCTCATCGATCACATGACCGCGCCCGGCTCTCCCTCGTACCAGGGCATCATCCTCGACTACTGGACCTCCGGCCACTATGGCGCAGGTGACAACACCGAGATTCCTGCTGGCCAGGAATGGAAGCGCGTCGTCGGCCCCATCTTCGTCTACTTCAATGCACTTGCCAACCCCAAAGATCCTTCTCAGGCCGAACTCGATAAACTCACTGCCACCTCCGGCAGCGGCATGCCCGCCGTCCCCACAGAGTGGCACGATAACAGCATTGCCCTCTGGAGCGACGCAGTCGAGAAGTCGAAGGCCGTCAAAGCAGCCTGGCCGTTCGCCTGGGTCGAAGGCGTCGATTACCCGCTCAAGACCGAGCGGGCCACCGTCACCGGGCAACTCGTCCTCGACGATCCTCAAGCCGCTTCAAAGACTCTCCCCAATCTCAACGTCGGCCTCACCCACGCCAACTTCAAGGGCTCCGAAACTGGCTATACCCTACTCGCAGGAAACGGGCCTATCGTCACCTGGCCGCACGACGGCAACTACTATCAGTTCTGGACCGAAGGCACCCCCGACGGCCGTTTCACCATCCCCAATGTTCGCCCCGGAACCTACACCCTCCACGCCTTTGCCAACGGAGTCCTTGGCGAATTCGCCAAGGCCGACATCACCGTCGAATCAGGCAAGAAGATCGACCTCGGCAAAATCACCTGGCAACCGGTTCGTTATGGCAAACAGATCTGGGACATCGGCTATCCCGACCGCACCGGCGACAAATTCTTCAAGGGCGACGCCGACAACTACTGGCTGTGGGGCTGGGGCCTCCGTTACAGCGGCCTCTTCCCCTACGACGTCACCTACACCATCGGCAAGAGCGACTACCACAAGGATTGGTTCTTCCAGGAAGTCCCCCACTCTACCACCACTGCCTGGCTCAATCCCGCCGCCAAGGATCCCTACAACCAGCGCTTTGGCTGGGTGGCCACTCCTCCCAGTAAGGCTGACCCGTGGCCGCAGTGGGGCCAGGGCCGAGCCACCACCTGGACCGTAAAGTTCAAGATGCCCAAAGCCTCGCAAGGCACAGCCATCCTGCGCGTGTCCCTCGCCGGAGCCGACGGTGGCGGCAATCGTGCCCTGGGTGCCGGTAGACCAGGGAGCGGGACCTTCGGCGGAGGAGGCGACCGCGCGCCTGGTTCCGGTACACAGCGTCCCGGCGGCGGCTCAGCCTATGTTGGTTCGGATGCGCAAGGTGGCCTCGCCATCGGCGTCAACGGACAGGCCGTCGGCACCATCCATCCGGTCGCCACGAATGCCCTACGCTACAACTCCAACAAGGGCGTTTGGTACCAGTACATCCAGAAGTTTGACGCCGCTCTGCTGAAGCCCGGCGCGAATGAGATGACCTTCACTGTTCCCGCCGGAGACGTCACCACCGGCGTGGTGTGGGATTACGTGCGGCTCGAACTGAACGACGGCACCCAGCCATACCCAACTCCACCCGACAATCAAAGACCGGACTATCCGACTCTGCCATAGGCAGATAAGGAGCAGCCACTTCGGGTTGTACGTCTGTTCGATATCGTTTCCCGCAAAGGTGGTGGCTAACGAAACTTCCCGCGTATGTCGCTCGTATCCCCAACATCGTGGCGAATTGCGCTGCTCAGTTTGCCACCCATTCTCTCCAACGGATAGACTTGCCCGCCATGAAGCCCAGCGCCCTTCTTCCCCTGCTTGCTTTCGCTCTCGCCACGTGCGCCATCGCCCAAGCTCCTAGCCAGACCGACCCACAGCCTGGATCGCAGCCCTCTGGTCAGACTCCCGCACAGCCTCGCGCCCGGCGCCCTCCCCCACCCGCCGCCGAGCCGGCGCCTGCGCCGTTGCCTCCGCCGCCACCACCGGCCATCGGCAAGAAGTTCGCCAAGCCCGCCTCGCCGCGCACCACCTATAACTTCAACGCGAACTGGAAGTTTACGAAGGGTGATATCGCCGGGGCCCAGGACCCATCCTTCGACGACTCCAAGTGGGAGACCGTCAGCACCCCGCACACGATGAACGACGTTGACTCCTACCGCGTCATCATCGACCACAGTGGCGGCGATCGCGGGACTTACAAAGGAATTAGCTGGTACCGCAAGCACTTCAAGCTCCCGGCCGACGCCGCAGGTTCCAAGGTCTTTATCGAGTTCGAAGGCATGCGCCAGGCCGGCGAAATCTACCTCAACGGCCGCCCCTTCGGCCTGTATGAAAATGGCGTGACCGCATACGGTGTCGACATCACCTCCGGCGTTCAGTTCGGGGACCACGACAATGTCCTCGCCGTCCGCGTCGACAACACCACCGGCTACCACGAGCGCGCAACCGATGTCGCTTTCCGCTGGAACGCCAACGACTTCAATCCCGACTTCGGCGGCATCAACCGTCGCGTCTGGCTGCATGTCACGGGGAAGATCTACCAGACGCTGCCTCTCTACTACGGCCTGGGCACAACCGGCACATACATCTACTGCACCAACTACAATATCGTGGGGAAGAGCTGTGATGTAGCGGTGGAGTCGCAGGTGCATAACGCGACGATCGACCGGCGGGCGCCCAGTGCGGAGGTGTCTCTTTCGGCAGTGGTCGTCGATAGGGACGGCGTGGTGCGGGCATCGATGCAAGGCACTAATACCGATGTGCTACAGGGCGCGAAGACAGTGCTTACTGCGACGGCGCCGCTGACAGGCGCCAAGTTCTGGAGCCCCGATGAGCCCAACCTCTACGACGTCTATACGATGCTCACCGTAGACGGCAAAGTCGTTGATGTCACCAAGACCACCACCGGTTTCCGCAAGACTGAGTTCAAAGGCGGAGTCGGCACGGGCGGCGTTTACATCAACGACAAGTTTGTCTACCTCAAAGGGTTCTCCGAGCGCACGGCCGACGAATGGGCCGGTGTCGGCGCGGGGTACCCCGAGTGGATGCACGACTTCACCGCGCAGATGATCCGCGACGACCACGCCAACTACATGCGCTGGATGCACGTCACTCCGCAGAAGGAGGACGTCGAATCCTACGACCGCATGGGCATCGTTGAAGTTGCTCCCGCGGCCGACAAAGAGGAAGACGGCATGGGCCGCCAGTGGGACCAGCGCGCCGAAGTCATGCGCGACTCCATCATTTACCTGCGTAACAACCCCAGCATCCTCTTCTGGGAGGCCGGCAACACCGGCGTCACTGGCCCGCAGATGGAGCAGATGGTCGCCCTCCGCAAGGAGTTCGACCCCCATGGCGGCCGTGTCATGGGATGCCGCTCCCTCCGCGAACCCGGAGCCGTGGCGGCAGCCGAGTGGTGGGGCACCATGCTCGCCGGCCCGTACAACCCGGGAATCCGCGACCGCGAACCCATCATCGAGACCGAAGACTTCCGCGACGAGGGCGCGCGCCGCTTCTGGGACAACTACTCGCCGCCCTACTACGGCTTCAAAAAAGGCCCCACAGACACCTGGAACTACAACTCCGAAACCTTCGCCCTGGCGCAGATCAAGCGCTACTGGATGTTCTACTCCAACCGCATCTCCAACACCGACCCCGACCACTCCAAGTTCGCCGCGTACTCCTCCATCTACTTCACCGATGAGAACGCCGACGGGCGCCAGGACACCAGCGAAGTCGCCCGCGTCAGCGGCAAGGTGGACGCCATGCGCCTGCCCAAGGAGATTTACTTCGTCGAGCGCGTCATGCAGAACGAGAAGCCCGACATCCACATCATCGGCCACTGGAGCTACCCGCTCACCCAACCCGACGGCTCCAAGACAGTCAAGCCCATGTACGTCGTCGCCAATAACGTCGACGCCGTCGAGCTCTTCGTCAACGGTGTATCCAAGGGCAAGCTCACCACGCCCGAGAACGGCTATCTATACACCTTCCCCGACATCGCGTTCGCCCCCGGCACCATCAAGGCTGTCGGCTACCAGGGTAAAACAGTGGTCGCTACCCATGAACTTCGCACCGCAGGTCCACCAGCCGCAGTCAAACTCACGCTCCACACCGCGCCCGGAGGAATGCGTGCCGATGGCGGCGACTACGCCCTGATCGACTTCGAAGTCGTCGACGCCAAAGGCGAGCGTTGCCCCACCGACGACGCCCGCGTCGACTTCACCATGGACGCCACCAGCCCCGCCGGCCCCGCTCCTGGCATCTGGCGCGGCGGCTACAACTCCGGCAAGACCAATACGACCAACAATCTCTATCTCAACACCGAAGACGGCATCAACCGTGTCGCCATTCGTTCAACGCTCACCGCGGGAACCATCAAGGTCACAGCCACTCGCGATGGCCTCAAACCAGCCACCGTCGTCTTCACGTCAAGCCCCGTCGCCATCACCGACGGTCTTTCGCAGGAAGTCCAGGTCACTCTCTCGCCATTCGCGACGAAGTAGCTCGCGAGGTCGGCGAATCGTTGTGCATAGCGGCACTCTTGACTGGGCCTGGAGAATTCAGTAGATCCAACCGGTTGCGTCTTTCGTCCCGGCGCCGCCGTCCGAAGGAGAAGTTCCTATGTACCGCAAGACCGTCGCTGCCCTCGCTCTCGTCCTGCTGCCTCTCGCCTGCATCGCGCAGACTAAACCCGGTGACCCGGCGCCGCCGCGATCCTGGGTTGATAAAGACACTGGCCATCGCGTCTGGCGTCTGAGCGACGAGCCGAACTCGGGCGCCTTCTACTTCAACATCAACGCCTATACGCCGGATGAGAAGCAGATGATCTACTCTGCGCCGGATGGTATCCATGTGCTGGATCTGGCGACGCGACAGACCAGGCTCCTGGTGGCGAACCCGCCGAGATCGGCGGATGCAACGGGTCCCGTTCCCGGAACCGTCCATATCCTCGTTGCCGGCCACAAAACCAATAGTGTCTTTTACACTTCCACGGACGCCAATAAGGTCACCTCGATTTACAAGGCCAACACGAACACTGGCGTCGTTCGCAAACTGGCGGTCGTGCCTCATCCTCCGAACACCTCCGGCTGGTCGGTCGTCACTGTCAATGCAGACGAAACGCTCATCGCCGGAACCTATGTCGAAGGGGATGACACCGGCAAGCAATATGGTTCCAACCTGCCCGTGCGGCCTGCCGGCGCAGCACCCGGAGCGGCCGGAAATCCGGATAACCGCGTCGGTAGCGCAGCCCAGGGCCCGCACTACCAGCCCCCCAATAAGAGCGCCATGATGGTGGCGCGACTCGCCGCCAAACTCCCGCTCGTCCTCTTTACCCTCCGCCTTGAGCCCGGCCCCAACGGCGCCAAGCCCGGCGACGTCAAGCCTCTCCTGCACTCCACCGACTGGGTCAACCATCTCCTCTTCTCGCCCACCGACCCGAGCCTCCTCATGTATTGCCACGAGGGCATCTGGCAGGATGTCGACCGCCTCTGGATGATCCACACCGACGGCACCCACAACATAATGGTTCACAAACGCACCATGTACATGGAGATCTGGGGCCACGAGTTCTGGGGACCCGACGGCGAGACCATCTGGTACCAGTGGGACTATCCCCGCAACTCCGACTCCAACTTCATCGCCGGCTACGACGTCAGGACCGGCAAGCGCTTCGCCTATAAAACCAACCACGACGACGGCTCTATCCACGTCAATGTCACCAAGGACCTCTCCCTCTTTGCCGGAGACGGCAGCTTCGGCAGCAAGGCGTCCGGCGGGCATGACTGCTCCTGGATCATGGTCTTTCACCCGCAACTGCTCCGCGGCGACGCCCTCGCCGTCAATACGCCCGATTTCTGGCAACCCGGCACTCTCCGCACCGAACGCCTCGTCAACATGGAGCACCACAACTACCACGAAGAACCCAATGTCCGCTTCACCCCGGACAACAAGATGGTCATCTTCACCGGCAACATGTTCGGCCCCAGTTACGTCTTCGGCGTCGAGGTGGAGAAGGCAGTAGATCCGCCGGCAGCGGACGTGATGTCCACGACGGAACTGGCGAAAAAGTTCAACCCGGTCGATCCACCTCAGAGATAACCCATCGCACGCCAACCAGCACCGCACAGCTGGCTCCAGCGCAATAGTCGCCCGCTGAGGGCTGTTTGAAAGGGTTGCATTTATGTCTAATTTACGAGTCCTCATTAGCTCTGCGTTTCTCGCGCTGGCAGTTGCGTTGTCATCCGGCGCAGCCGCGCAAACTGCCACTGCGCTGCCGCAGGTCGCCAAAGTCACCGTCAACACCCCGGTCACCCTGACCGACAATGGCGACTCATGGACCCTCGATAACGGCATGGTGAAGCTCGCTGTCGCCAAGCGCGACGGCAATATCTCTGCACTGGTCTATCACGGAGTCAGCATCGTCACCCGCGGCCGGGAGTGGGAACAAACGCCCTCAGGCGCCGTTACCTCAGCCGTCACCATTGACCCCGCTACAAACGGCGGCGAGCGCGCCGAAGTCTCCGTGAAGGGCGTGAATTCCGGAGGCACGGGCGGCCGCGGCGGCGGCATGGACATCGAAACCCGCTTCACTCTGGAGCGCGCCGTGAGCGGCTTCTACACCTACGCCGAGTACACCCATCATGCCTCATATCCTCGCGCGGGCGAGGGCGAAAGCCGGTTCATCCTGGAGGATATAAACTCGACCTTCGACTGGCTCTCGGTGGATAAAGATCGCAACCAGTTGACGAGCCACGCGCCCGAGGATCACGAGATTCACGCGAAGGAGCAGAGCATTTATACAACCGGAATTTACAAGAACTCGGTCGAACACAAGTACAGCTACAACGCCCCGATGTACAAGCTCCAGGCGTGGGGCTGGTCGAGCACCAAAGACCACATCGGCGTCTATTTCATGAACCCATCGACGGAGTACATCGTCGGAGGCCCGGAGAGGCTGGATCTGATCGACCACATGACCGCTCCTGGAGCAGCGGCCTCCCAGGGAATCGTCCTCGACTACTGGACCTCCGGGCACTACGGCGGCGGCGCCAGCAATAGCATCCCCGCCGGCGAGGAATGGAAGCACGTGGTTGGCCCGATCTTCATCTACTTCAATGCAATCGCCAACCCCAAAGATCCCTCGCAGGCCGACCTCGACAAGCTCACCGCCACTTCCGGCAGCGGGATGCCTGCTGTGCCCACCGTCTGGCACGATAACCAGCTCGCTCTGTGGGAAGACGCGGTTGCAAAGTCGAAAGAGGTAAAGGCCGCGTGGCCCTATAGCTGGGTCGACGGTATGGATTACCCGCACAAGGCGGAGCGCGGCACGGTCACCGGCCAACTCGTCCTCAACGACCCGCAGGCCACGTCCAAGAGCCTCCCCAATTTGAACATTGGTCTCACCTACGCGAATTTCGCAGGCAATGCCAGCCCGCGCGCGGGGAACGGGAACATCGTAACCTGGCCGCACGACGGCGAGCACTACCAATTCTGGACCGAAGGCACTCCGGACGGAAGATTCACCATCCCCAACGTCCGTCCTGGCACCTACACCTTGCGCGCTTTTGCCAACGGAGTGCTCGGAGAATACGACAGGACCGCGCAGGTTACCGTGGAAGCAGGCAAGACCGTGGACCTGGGCAAACTCGACTGGCAGCCCGTCCGCTACGGCAAACAGATATGGGAGATCGGCTACCCCGACCGTACCGGCGACAAGTTCTTCAAGGGCGACGCTGACAACTACTGGCTGTGGGGCTGGGGCTTGCGTTACGGCGGCCTCTTCCCCAACGACATCACCTACACCATCGGCAAGAGCGACTACCACAAGGACTGGTTCTTTCAGGAAGTCCCGCACTCCACCACCACTGCCTGGCTCAATCCAGCTGCGAAGGATCCCTACAACCAGCGCTTTGGCTGGGTGGCTATCCCTACCGACACGAAGGACCCATGGCCGCAGTGGGGGCAGGGCAGAGCGACCACCTGGACGGTCAAGTTCACCATGCCCAAATCATCAAAGGGGGCCGCAATACTCCGCGTCGCGCTGGCCGGGGCCGACGGCGGCAATGGCAATACGCCCAGCGCTCCCGGCAGCCTGACCATCGGCGTCAACGGACAGGCCGTCGGCAGCATCCACCCGGTCGCCACCAATGGTCTTCGTTACAACACTAATAAGGGGGTGTGGAATCAGTACATCCAGAAGTTCGACGCTTCTCTGCTGAAGCCGGGCGCGAATGAGATGACGTTCACTGTCCCGGCGGGAGATGTGACTACCGGCGTGGTGTGGGATTACCTACGGCTGGAGCTAAATGATGGAAGCAAAGCTTACCCAACTCCGCCGGATGCTCAAAGGCCGGACCAGCCGACGCTGCCGTAGACCGATCCATCCTGGAGATGGTCAACCGGAAGTATTAAGTGGTGGAATTTGAACGCAAGACCTGCACCTAGTTGGCTGCGGCTGTTCGCTTCGACATATTTCGCGAGGCGGCAACAGATAAGCGGCGGTATGGCCAAGGGGAGGGAGTGTGACCAAGCCAGCGGTGATTCTGGCAGTTGGGATAGGTCTAATGGCGCATTTCGCTGGGGGTCAAGCGACCCCGGCGAAGCAGTTCGTCATAACGGACTAGAGTGCGGTGGCGGACGCGAAGGCGGTGAATACGCGGGCGATGGCCTCAAACGGAAGATAGCCGCGGTAGCCGGACTGGTCGATGATGGCCATCCGCTCCACCCTCACCTGGTACCATCATGGTCGCAACCACCCGCGACGGCCTCAAGTCCGCCACAGTCATCTTCACCTCCAGCCACGTCACCATCACCGACTGCTTCTCCCATGAAGCCCAGGTGGCCCTGGCACCCGCCACAACCAGGTAGAACGCCGGGCACTATAAGGGAGGGCTCCGGCCCTACCTCATAAACTTCTCGTCTCGGAAACAAATTGACACAAGCCCCCGTCAACAAAGAGTCCATCCTCAATAGGTGCTTATGACACGTCTTACTCGACTCTTCTCTGTCTTCCTTCTGGTTGGAACAAGTGGAACTGCCCACTCTGCTACAGCGAGCGCGCAGCCGCCCACCACGCGTGCCCGCTACAACTTCAACGAGGGTTGGCTGGTGAGTGTTGGAGATACTGTTGACGCAAAGTCTGCCGTGTTCGATGACTCCAAGTGGAAGCGCGTCACGCTCCCGTACGCATGGAATGAGGACTCTGCCTACAAGGTCAGCATCCACGATATGCCCATCGGTATCGCCTGGTACCGCAAACATTTCCGCGTCCCCGCAAACTCCAAAGGTCAGCGCATCTTTCTCGAGTTCGAAGGCATCCGCATGGCTGGCGAGGTCTATCTGAACGGCAAGTTTCTTGGCCGCCACGAAGACGGGATCACCGTCTTCGGCTTCGACATTACCGACACCGTCGTCGCCAATCCCGGAGAAAACGTGCTCGCCGTCCGCACCGACAACGACTGGAAGTACAAGGAGGTCGCCACCGGAACCACCTTCCACTGGAACGACACCAACTTCTACGCCAACTATGGCGGCATCAACAAGAACGTATGGCTGCACGTCATGCCCCCCATCCATCAGACGTTGCCAATCTATTCCTTGCTCGGCACGACCGGGACGTACATCTGGGCCTCGCAGTTCGACCTTGTCGACAACGCAGCCACCGTCACCGCTGAAAGTCAGGTTCGCAACGATAGCCCCGCCGCGCAAGCTGTTTCCTACAGTGTCCGCGTCGTGGACACGCAGACCCACGCGACCGTCGCAACCATGTCCGGCCCCGATGCCATGCTCGCTCCCGCCGAGACTCGTACCCTAATAGCCTCATCTCCCGTCAAAGGCCTCCACTTCTGGAGTTGGGGCTACGGATACCTCTACGACGTTGTAACCACGCTCTCGGTCGGCGGCCATCCCATCGACTCCGTCGTAACCCGCACCGGCTTCCGCGAAACCTCGTTCGACCACGGCATGCTCACCCTCAACGGTCGCGCCCTCGATGTGCATGGCTACGGGCAGCGCACCACCAATGAATGGCCGGCCATCGGCATCGATCTGCCGCCCTGGCTCAGCGATCTCTCCAATCACCTCATGGTCCAGAGCGGCGGCAATGTCGTGCGCTGGATGCACGTCACGCCGTCCCGTCAGGACACTGACTCCTCAGACCGCGTCGGCTTGATCCAGTCCATGCCCGCCGGCGACGCCGAGGGCGACTCGCAGGGCCGCCAGTGGCAGCAGCGCGTTGAGGTCATGCGCGACTCCATCATCTATAACCGCAACAATCCCAGCATCCTATTCTACGAAAGCGGCAATCACACTATCACCGACGCGCACATGGCCGACATGAAGGCCGTCCGCGACCAGTTCGATCCGCACGGCGGCCGCGCGATCGGAGCGCGCGAGATGCTCGCCTCGAAAGTTGCCGAGTACGGTGGCGAGATGCTTTACGTCGACAAGTCCGCCACTAAGCCGCTGTGGGCTCACGAGTACAACCGCGACGAGGGGGCCCGCGCCTTCTGGGATGACGACTCCGCTCCCATGCATAAGGATTCGCCACTCTACAACCGCAACCAGGACTCCGCCGCCCTCCAGGACATCGTCACCTGGGACGACTACTACCGCGCGCGTCCCGGCACAGGGGACCGCGTCAGCGCCGGCGGCGTCAACATAATCTTTGCCGACTCAAACACCCACTTCCGCGGAGACAATAACTACCGCCGTTCCGGCGAAGTCGATCCCATGCGCCTTCCCAAGGATGGCTTCTACGCGCACCAGGTCATGTGGAACGGATGGGTCGATCCGGAGAAGCCCGGCATCTACATCATGGGCCACTGGAATCACGCACCCGGCACCGTCCGGCCCGTCTACGTAGTCGCCGCCCTGGCCGCCCGCGTCGACCTCAAACTCAACGGCAAAGTCGTCGGCAGCATCAAGGCATCGCCGGTCAACTTCAACCAGTCACTCGCCCAGCCCACCGGGGCAAAGACCGGCGACTTCCTTCGTGCCGATCCCAATATCCCTGCCGGCCAATCCAACGACTTTCTCTTTACTTTCCCCAACGTCGCATTCGCTCCAGGAACGCTCGAAGCCGTCGCCTTCGACGCCTCCGGCAAACCCGTCGCCACCACGCAGCTCCACACCGCGGGAGCTCCAGCCGCCGTCCGCCTCACGCCGCACACTGGCCCCGGCGGTCTGCACGCCGACGGCTCCGACCTCGCGCTCGTCGATGTCGAAATCGTCGACGCCAAAGGCCAGCGCTGTCCAACCGCCAACCCCATGATCTCGTTCGATCTCACCGGTCCGGCAGAATGGCGCGGCGGCATCGCCCAACCTCCAGCCGGAGTCAGCGCCGCAACCTTCAGCAACTACATTCTCGCCACCACGCTGCCCGTCGAGAACGGCATCAACCGTGTTATTGTTCGCAGTAAACCGCTCGACGGAACGACCCCAGGCACCATTAATCTCAAAGCCAGCTCTCCCGGCCTTCCTTCGGCAACCCTTACGCTCCACTCGCAACCTGTCCCTGTCACACACGGACTCTCCACCTACATTCCAGCCGCCGCCCTCAAGTCTTCCCTCGATCGCGGTCCTACGCCCGCGGGCACCTCTCTCCATCCCACGCGTACGTCCATCGCCATAGCCAGTGTCACCGCCGGCAGCAACGCGGACAAAGCCATCCTCAGCGAGGATGACAACGAGTCCACCACCTGGTCCAGCGACGGGCAGCTCGCCAACGCGTGGATCGAATACACCTTCACGCAGCCCTCCGCGCCCACCCAGATGGATATTAAGCTCACCGCATTTCGCACTCGCCACTATCCGCTCCGCATCACGCTGGACGGCACCACCCTTTACGAAGGTACGACGCCAAACAGCTTCGGCTACGTCACCATCCCACTGCAGCAGGTATCAGCCCATGCGATTACAGGCAGCCATTTGCGCATCGCCCTGGCCGCCCCCGCAACCGATTCCACGCCCGCCACCGCCACCGCTGAGATTACCGGCCAAATCGATCCAACGACCGTAACCCGCAACAGCAGGACCGTTCTCAATATCGTCGAAGCCGACATTTATAAATGAACTTGGAGAAATCAGCGATGGACAAGGATTCTATTGAGATCTGGGCTCGGCCAAGTAAAACGACCGCCGACCGGGAATCAACATGAGTCCTTGCGTTGCGACTTACCTGGCACGGAGGCCAGCGCCATGAAGCCATTTGATTCCGCACGTCGCGATCTATTGAAGCTGAGTAGTGTTGGCCTCGCCGCTGCTGCGCTTCCGGCCTTCGCTGCTGCACCGCGCAAAGGCGCGGCTCTGCCCACCACACCCACGCTCTTCGACGTCCGTACCTACGGGGCCACCGGCGATGGTAAGACGGTCGACTCGCCCGCCATCAACAAAACCATCGAAGCAGCCGCGGCTGCCGGCGGAGGCACCGTCATCTTTCCCGCAGGCAACTATGTCTCCTTCTCCCTTCGGCTCAAGAGCCACGTCGACCTCTATCTCTCGCAGGGCTGCACGATTATCGCTGCCGAATCCCCGCTCCCCGGCCAGACTACGGGCTACATGGGCGGCACCTACGACGCGACCGAACCCAAAGTGGCGTGGGACATCTACCAGGATTGGGGCCACAACCACTGGCGGAATTCGCTGCTCTGGGGGGACGGGATTAGCGACTTCTCCATCACCGGGCCGGGCCTGCTCTGGGGCAAAGGCCTCAGTTTCGGCGCCGATCGCGCCGCGCGCGGTGCCTATCCGAAGTACGTCGCCGAGCAACCCGGCGTCGGCAACAAGACCATCGGTCTCAGGAACTGCCACAACGTCATCCTTCGCGACTTCTCCATCCTCAAGGGCGGCCACTTCGGCATGCTGCTTACCGGCGTCGACAACATCACCATCGACAACCTCAAGATCGACACCGACCGCGACGGCATGGACATCGACTGCTGCAAGAACGTCCGCGTCACCAACTGCTTCGTTAACGCTCCGTGGGACGACGGCATCTGCCCCAAATCCAGCTTCGCTCTCGGCTACAACCGGCCAACGCAGAACGTCGCCATTGCCAACTGCTACGTCTCCGGTTGCTGGCAACTCGGCACCTTGCTCGACGGTACGTACAAGCGACAATCCACTGGCGGTGGCCGCATCAAATGTGGCACCGAGTCCAATGGCGGATTCATCAACATCGCCATCTCCAACTGCGTCTTCGAGGGCACGCAGGGCCTCGCACTCGAGACCGTCGACGGTGCCCTGCTCGAAGACATCACTGTCAGCAACATCACCATGCGCGATATCACCTCCTGCCCCATATTCCTGCGACTAGGAGCGCGCCTCCGCGGCCCCAAGGGGACCGGCGATCAGAGTACAGTTGTCGGCACCCTGCGCCGGGTGCTCATCTCGAATCTCAACTGCGCCAACTCGGGTGCGCGCTTCGGATCAATCCTCAGCGGCATTCCTGGGCACTTCATCGAGGACGTCAAGCTGGACAATATTTATGTACAAAGCGCTGGTGGCGGCGCGCCCGACCTGGTCAACATCCATCCGCCCGAGGACGAAGCCAAGTATCCCGAGCCGGGAATGTTTGGCGCCACACCCGCCCACGGCTTCTATCTGCGCCATATCAAGAACCTTGAACTGAGCCATGTCGAGGTCCGCCCCACCGTACCCGACCCGCGCCCCTCTTTCTACCTCGACGACGTCCATCGCGCGGACTTCATCGCCGTAACTGCGCCGAGCACGCCGCCCGCCTTCTCGATCAACAACTCGACCGACGTGCGCATCCTCATCAGCCGAGCTGCGCCCGACTCCATCACCCCGTAAGTAGACGATCGACCCGTCATCCAGAGGCAAAATGAACCAGCGTATTCTCGCAGCGAGGTATCCGACTGGCTTCGGAGTTTGCCGGGTGCACCCGCCACTTACAAACTCATCCCAGGACCTGCTCCGGAACCCTTCCGCGCCCAGGTCTACCTTACCGATTTGGCTGAGCGCTTCCGCCCGATGGATGGCTTCCCGCGCTGTAAGCGTTGAAGTTGGCAAGCCCTTATCCTTCAAGACGGCCTCAGCCATAATCTCACCGACACCAGTAACTGTTCCGCCATGTCCATCTCCTCTAGAACATATTTGCCATGACGACTATATGTATTTGCCAACATATCCGTCAAGGCATATAAGTTAGGAATGGCTGGAAAGACATCGACCTTCAACATGGAACTGTTCTTCCAGGCGCTTGGTGACAAGACTCGCCTTCGCCTGCTCAACCTGATGGGAGACCAAGAGATTTGCGTCTGCTATTTCGTAGAAATCCTTGAGCAAGGGCAGCCGAAAATCTCCCGGCACCTCGCTTATCTTCGGCGGGCAGGCATCGTGGAAGCCCGTCGCGAAGGGAAGTGGATGCACTACCGGATTGTTATGCCGCCAAATATTGGTGCAGCCCAGGTTCTCCATCAGACGCTCTCGTGGCTGAAGCAGGACCGGCTGATGCAAGCCGATCGCGCTCGCCTCTCGAAGGCGTGTTGCAGTCCAGCAAAGTTTACTGCGTTGCAAGGTGCTCCTCTTCCTCTACCCGTCACACCTGATGTTCGATAGCCATGGCGAGCGCACCCTACGCGCAGGGTCAGGTCGCTCGGGTTCAGGCTGGACGAAGAGGGCACTCGCCTGCCGAGAATATCCAAGGAGGACCTTGCCGGACTCGGTCAACGCGATGTGCGCTCCGGTGCGATCGAAGAGTTGGACGCCGATGTCTTCCTCCAGCGCCTTGATCTGGAGACTGACCGCCGGCTGCGTCAGGTGTAGCTCTTCCGCAGCCTTGCGGAAGCTGTGCAGCTCGGCAACCGCTCTGAAGGCGACCACACAGAGTGTTTTGCAAACGCCACCGCACAGTCGAACGCGACGCGCGAGGTGGCCAGGAAATCAACTCGCAAATGGAATTCGGTCCACTTTCGGGTGTGAGCATGGCTGCCTTTCTCGAAAAAGCTTTACGGTTGCGAGCCGCTCTGGAACCGTAGTGCAGCCAGGTCCGCCTCGTATTCAAATTGCGCATTCGCCTGGTCAATCTGCGCCTGTGTCTGTTGCAGCTGGGCCTGACTGAGCTCGACGATGGAGCTGAGGCCGAGGCGATAGCGGGTGCCGGCGAGATCGAGCGCGGTGTTCGCCTCCTTCAGCAGTTGGGTCGTGACCGTGATTCGCTGCTGAGCCGTATTCATCGTCAGCCAGGCGGTGCGCACGTCGCGTACGATGCGGTCGATCAGAACGCGACTCTGCTCGTCAGAGGCCTTGGCGAGCAGATCGGCCCCCTCTGCCTCCGAGTGGAACTTGAAGCCGTTAAAGATGGGTATCCGGACGTTGACGCCTGCGGCGCCGTACCAGGGCTCTAGGAAGTAGGTAGTCGTAGTCGTGTTCGGATCCCAGGGGGTAGCGCCGACCACGCCGAGCCCGGAGATTGTCGGCAACAGCTGATCGCGTTGCGCGCGGGCGAAGCGCACGTCTGCATCGTGGGTCAACTTGAGAGCAAGCAGGTCAGGGCGTTGCTGCAAGGCAAGAGCAATCACTCCCTCTGCAGTCGTTGCCACCGGTGCGGGCGGCGACAGGTCATCGACCAGGTTGAATTGCGTGTCGTCGGTGGTCCCCAGAACCTCATTCAGACTGGCCATCGCAGAATCGTACTGATTCTGCGCGTTGAGCGTTAGCAACTGCGCCTCGGACAGATTGACCTGCGCAAAGCTCTGGTCGAGTGTGGATTTCAGCTTGCTGGCAGTGAGCGCACTGACTTGATCTTTGACTGCCTGACGAGCATTGACCGTGCTCCTGGCGACCTGAAGTGTGGCTTGCGCCTCCAGCGCCTGGTAAAAGGCAAAGTCCGTGGCCACTACGATATCCTCGCGCGCGGCTTGGGACTGCTGGTCGGACGCCTTCGACTGGAATGACGACGAGGCCACCAGGTTGCGCGTGCGGCCGAAGTCGGTGATGAGCTGAGTCACCGTAACTCCACCTCCCGCATGATTGAGCAGGCTGGAAGCGGTCAGCGAACCGGTCGAAAGACGGCTGTCTTCTTCTGCTCTTACGCCCGTCAATTCGCCGTTAAGGGTTGGATAGTAGGCGGAGCGCGTCTCGCGAACCACCTGCTTCTGCGCAAGCGCAATCAAGCCTGCCACGCTGATATGCGGATTGTTTTTCAGCGCTAGCTGCTCTGCCTGCTGCCGCGTAAGCACTGGCCCGAGGGGCGTTGTCGGTGGAACCGATGCAGAAGGTGTGTCCGGCGCAACAGCAGGCGGCGGTGCCTGGGCCACCAGACCGGGCGCATCCGGAAGCGGGGTGACGCTCTTCTGAGCTTCAATTGCAGGACCGGCCATGATGAGGCATAGTGCCGCAAACAGCTTTGAGTTAAGCATGGCTCACCTCACCCGATTGCACGTGCAAGTCTTCCTGGCTGGCTTCCCTTCGATGGACAAGGAGATAAGCCGCCGGGACAAGGAAGACAGTGACGAAGCCGGAAGAGATCAGACCGCCGAGGATGGCGCGCGCAAGCGAGGCATACTGCTCACTTCCCGGCTCCAATGCAAGTGCCATGGGGATGAGTCCGAGCACCGTGGCCAGAGTCGTCATCAGGATCGGCCGCAGACGCATGGAAGATGCATCCGCGATCGCCTGGCGGATGGACAGGCCGCTGGCGCGCAGCGTTCCCGTGAATTCGACGATGAGAATGCTGTTCGAGACTGCGATGCCGGCCATCATGATAACTCCCATCAGCGACATGACGTTGAGGGTTGTGCCGGTCGCGAGCAGAAGAAGTACGACCCCGCCGACGCCCGGCGGCACGGCCAGCAAGATGATGAACGGATCGGAGAACGAAGCGAACTGCGCCATGAGGATGAGGTAGACCAAGATTACCGCGAGCACGAAGCCGAAGCCGAAGCTCGCAAATGAGGTGTGCATATCGTTGATTGCGCCGCCTACGGCCACCGTGACGTTTGCCGGTGGAGGCAACTGCGCCAGCAGTCGCTGGACGTCTGCGCCCACACCGCTCAGGTCTTCTTGCTTCGGCATGATGTACACATCGAAGCTGCGGCGCAGTTGATAGTGATCGACCTCGGTGGGAGTATCGATTTGTTGGATGGAGGCGAGCGATCCAAGCGGCGTAGTGTTTGTCGCCCCGGGTGCGCGCAGCGGAATCTGTTCGAAGTCCGTGAGCGTCTTGATGTTGTTGTCGGGATACTGCACCGTCAGCATGTAGTTGTTCCCCGTCTTGGGGTCGACCCAGAAGCTGGGCGAGATCATGGAGTCGGAGGTGAGCGCAGTGATGACGTTATCGATCGCGGCCTGGGGCGAGATGCCCAGCAACGCCGCGTGCTCGCGATCGATATCGAGTTCCAGGCCGGGGTAGTCGAGGTCCTGGGGAATCAGCACGTCGCCCACCGATCCCATGGCCCTCAGCCGCTTTGCCAGAGATTGCGCATAGGCAAAGTCGACCTGAAGATCGTTGCCGCCGATGCGCAGATCCAGCGGGGCCGGCTGGCCCTGATTGATGACGGAGTCTACCAGTCCGCCAGTCTGGAAGTAGGTGCTGACTTCGGGAAAGTCGCCGGCAAACCGTTCCCTCAGCCGCTGCATATACACGAAGCTGCTGATTTTATGGTCCTCTTTCAGGCTGACCTGGATGAAGGCGGTGTGCATACCCGAGTTGCTGGTATAGATAGCCGATAGATCCGGCGTGATACCGATATTGGACACGATCATATTCATGTCGTCTCTTGAGACGACCTTGCGAATGTCGTCCTCCATTTTTGCTACATAGTCGTCGGTGACCTCAATGCGTGTGCCAGGCGGCACCTTCACGTCGACCACGAACTGTCCTGGGTCAGTCCGCGGAAAAAAGGACTTCCCGACGAAGGGATAGAGAGCGACGCTGAGGACGACACCGATCATGACTCCGCCAACGACCGTGCCTGGACGGTTGAGCGCGGACGCAACCCCACGATCATATGCTCGCTGCAGACGCTGGAATTGCCGGTTGAACCCATCGACGGTGCGGGCGAAGAGGCTTGTTCTGGAGTGATGATGCTCCGACTCTGCCAGGTCGTTCTCGACTTCCGAACTTTTCTTGTGAATATGCGAAGGATCGATACGGATGAACTTTGCGCAGAACAGTGGCACGACGGTCATGGCCACGATATAGGAAGCAAACATCGCCAGGACCACAGCGAGAGCGAGCGCGGTAAAAATATATTTGCTGACCCCGACCAGCAAGATGACGGGAAAGAAGACGATGCTGGTGGCGCAAGTGGCCGCGAGCACTGCGAGCTGGACCTCCTTGCCGCCGTTTTCCGCCGCTTGGATGGGGTCTTCTCCCAGCTCCATGTGGCGGAAGATATTCTCCAGCACAACCACGGAATTATCGATCAAGCGGGAAAGCGCCAGGGCGAGGCCACCGAGCACCATCGTATTGATCGTGCTAGCGCCGAGATTCAGCGCAATAAACGCGGCCAGGCAGGAGATAGGGATAGACAACAGAACGGAAATGGTCGCGCGGAGGTTGCCGAGGAAAAGCAGAATCATCAAAGCGGTAAGGCATAGGCCGATGGTGCCCTCGTTGATGACATTCTTGACGGCAATCTTCACGAAGACCGACTGGTCGAAGACGACGGCGGTCCGGAGTGCCTGGGGCACATCGAGTAGATGCTTCACGGCCTCGCGAATACCATTGACGATCTGGATGGTGTTGGAGCCGCCGCCCTGCTTCAGTACCGGAATATAGACAGAGTGCTGGCCATTGACGCGCACGATGTTGTATTGAATCTGGCCGGAGTCCACCGCCTTCCCAACGTCGCCAACCAGAACTGACTCGCCGATGTTCGCCTGCTTATCCGTCTTGATGGGCATGGCATTGATCTGGTCGACCACTGGAATCTGGCTGTTGGTGTAGATGTTGTAGTCCTTGGGACCAATACGCACATCGCCCGCTGGCAAGATCAGGTTGGACTCATTCACCGACCGCACGACGTCCATCACCGAAAGCTGGTGGGCCTCCAGCTTGACCGGATCGACGTAAACCTGTATTTGACGATACTTTCCACCGTAAGGCTGTGGGACGGACGCCCCGGGAACATTGGCGATCTGGTTGCGCACTGAGAACTGAGCGAGGTCTTTCAATTGCGTCTGAGTGAAACCCTGCCCTTCGAGAGTCACCAGACAGACAGGAAGATTGGACGCGTCGAACTTCAGCACCACCGGCGGCAGCGTGCCGGGCGGAAGCCGCCGCAGGTTGGCCATCGCCAGGTTTGAAATATTGCTCACGGCCGCGTTCGCATCTGTGCCGGGCTGAAAATAGATCTTGATGATGCTGACGCCGGGCAGCGACCTCGATTCAATGTGGTTGATTCCGCTCCCCAGCGTGAAGAAGCGCTCGTAGCTATCGGTGATGTCGGCTTCGATCTGTTGCGGAGGCATTCCAGCATAGAAAGTCGCAACCACAACGACCGGAATATTAATCTCGGGAAACAGGTCGACAGGCATACGTGCCACGGTAGTGACACCAACGACAACCACCATGAGACAGAACATGAGGATGAAGAAGGGATACTTGATCGCAAAAGAGGACATTAGTTGCCGACCTCCTCAGCTTCGGTGGGAATGAATGCAGCGTGCGGCGTGACCACGTCACCAGGCTGGTAGTCCGTTTGACCTGAAGCGACGACCTTTTCGTCTACCTGTAAGCCACCCGTAATCTCGACGCGGTTTGAAGTCTGAATACCGAGGGTTACATTGCGCTTCTCGATATGATTCGTGGTGTCCACAACCAGCACGTAGGTCTGGTCGCCGTTCTGAACAACGGCCTGCGCAGGTAACACGAGCGTATCATTCTTACGCTGAAGCTGGATTGTGGTCTCTGCATACATTCCTGGACTCAATGTCAGGTCGGGGTTTGGAACGTCGACCTCGGTGAGCATGGTGCGCGTAGCGGTATCGAGTGCGCGTGAGAAACGTACGATCTTCCCGCTAAACGTGCGGCCCGTGGCGTTGACTTTGATTTGTACTTCGCCATTGGTTTGGATGTATGGTACGTCGCTCTCCGGCACGGGCATTCGCAGGCGGAGCAGATCGCTCTGAGCTACTTGCACCACCGGCAGAGTCTGAGTGTTGGAGTCCTGTCCCGCCTGGATCAGTGATCCGGTGTCGGCATAGCGCATCGTCACCACTCCCGTAAATGGCGCCACGATCTGTTCGTAATTGGTGAGGGTTTGGTATCGGTGGCTGGTCGCATTAGAGACGCCAAGCTGCTGCTGCATAGCATCGAGCGCAGCTTTTGCGACACCAATCTGTGCCGCAGCTTGCTGGTCTTTGGCCCTTGCATCGTCCAATTCCTGCTCAGCGATAAGTCCTGGTCGTTCTTTGGACGCTTCTGCTAAGCGGGTGTATTCGGCGTGCAGCGCAGAGTACGTCGACTCGGCACTCACCACTTCGCTTTGGGCACGAGTGATCTCCGACCGCGTATGCCGAACATCGGCCTGCGCTCCCTGTAGCTGGTCTTGCAGCTCCGGCACTTCGAGCGTAGCCAGAACTTCCCCCTTTCGCACGAGGTCGCCGATGTCGACCTTGATCCAGCGAATGTATCCGGAGACTTTGGCGTGAAGATCGACCTGCTGGTATGGCTGAAACTCGCCGGCAACGGTTAAGGAACTGGCGAGGGTGCCACGAGTGACCTCGACAACGGCTGCTGCCCTCGGCGTCGCGGCGGGAGGGCTGCCCTTACGGAGAAACGCGACCAGCACACAGGCTGCAACAAGAAGAGAGATTGCTACGGCGATCCAGAGGATTCGCTTGCGATGCATTGAGCCACCTATCGAACCTTTGTTTGAGCGAGTCATCTCAGGAAACGAAGCAGCGCGCGGGCGCGGTGTGTTGCCTCCTAAACAGTTAGCTGACTGTCAAACGGTGGCAGGTGGGCCTCGGGGATCGAATGGATCATGGTGGCGGAACGGCTCTGCGACCTGATTCGCCTCTCGTTCAACAAAGCCGGCATGTCCGCCCAAAAATGCTGGATCCCCAGCTGCAGGGAGAACTGCGACTGAGGTTGCAGAGGCACGGGAGGTGATGACAGGACCTGGCAGCCCGCGAAGCAGAAGTCGTTCCGTCTCCGTACCGGCAAATGGCCGTTCTTTCTGGGAAAGCAGCTTGGCCACGGACTGACATTGAGTGGCTTCGGAACGATAGAGGGAGAGTTTGTAATGCAGTCCCCAAGCGAAGACAGCCAAAGCCAGCATCAGCAGGAACATTGCCGGTGCGGTATGCCGAGTTGTGCTGCGAGACTTGAGCAATGTACTGGACCTGGGCGAATACGGTGCGTGTTCAGGTAATCAAAAGGGCCCGAAGGTTCCACTCATTTCGATTCATTTTGGGCCGATAAGTTTGCCCCCAGGCCCGACAAAAGGTGTCGGCTGGCGTCCAGCAGACCCGAAGGATTAAAGCCGGGGCACACATCAGGCCCATAAACGGGTCTGCGTTAGCACCGAGTATGGGTGCGTCGAACCGATTTACGGCATTCTGCCGGAGGGGATCAATTAGGAGAGAACTGGAGGAGGCCGATGCATGAGATCGGGGCCGTGCAGATTGTAGCGACCCGGGTTACGCGGCCCCGGTTCGGGGTTGCTCAGATTGGCCGGCGCAACGTCATGGCCCAATAGCGAAAAGACGAGAGCTGCGAAGTGCCGCGATTCCCCAATGAGCCGGTCTTGATCCTGATCATCCACCGAGGCGACTTTTCGAGCGGAACTCTTCTCCGTCGACAGCTTTGCCATGTAGCTGGTCGAGGCCGATTCACCGGGATTTGTGTGGTAGAGAGAGAGTTTCGCCTGGAGGCCCCAGCCAAAAACAGAAACAGCCATGAAGAGAAGAACACACTCAAGAGCGAACGGAATAGTCGGGTTGCGCCTCTTCAGTATCATCTTTCCCTCGAAACAAATGGGCCTATGCGTGAGTCTAGCAAAAAAACGGAACCGCGTGAAACACAGCCGATTTGCGGTCGAACATGATCTTAGAATTCAGATGCGGTTTCATGCTACTTGCGGATCGAACCCGGTTACACAATCTACCATGCAGGTTGACGGCGGCGTGTACGTGGTGGATCATACAAGCCACGATCCAACGTCAGGCGCTTGGCTCGACGGGGGACAACGTATGGCGACAAATCGGAACGAGACGAATCAGGAAGAGCAGAATTCACCGTGGCTTGGATTTGCGAAGTTTCTGTTCATTGTGTTCTTGGGGGTCACGGTTTTCCTGCTTGCGAAGAGCATGGTGGGTCACCACTTTTTTAGCGGAGGCGCGCAAAACCGCCATGACGTCACCGGACCATAACATGCTTGATCGATGACGGAGACGCAAACTGCGCCTTTTGTCCATCATCCCTTTCGAGCCGATTCTCAAAGTGGTCTAAGTTATCGAATTAGAGGCGCGGGGCAGAGTCGAACCGACGCGTAAACGTTGTGCAGACCTCTCCCTTAAATAAGAGCCAAGGTTAAAGACGTTTGTGCATAGCCCAAGCCTGCCAGTTTTGTCTTGACCACGCCGCTCGCTTTAGCCGTGGACGAGCGATTGCAGTTGTCCCAGCGTCTGCGGCGTAACCATCTTGTGATCGACATAGTTGTACGGAGCCACCGTTTGTCCGCGCAGCAGCGCCAGGCCGAGGTGGACCAGGCTGGGGCCATACGCGCTGGCTTCGTGCGATACGGAACCAATCAGCGGCGAGCCGGGCTTACTCATCTCGGCGACTGCCTCTGCGATGCAGTCCTGGCCGACAATGGCGACATGCTTCTCACGCTTGCGGTCGCGTACGGCGTCCAGGGCTCCCAACGCGCTGGTGTCCGTTGTTGCAGCGATGAGGATGTGTCTTTCGCGCGGATGCCGATCGAGAAAATCGGCAATCAGCTTGCAACTGCGGTCGCGCATTCCGCGCCCGTCGATGCGGACAAAGCACTCGACCGGGAGATCGGCAATCCCGGTACGAACGCCCTCAAAGGCCCCAGTGATGCGGCTTTGTACCAGCAGGCCAGCTTCCGGCAGATCCAGCCCCAGCACCCAATCCACGTGGCCATCCCAGCATTGCAGCGCGTGCGCAGCGAGCACCTCGCCCGCCTCCAGACCTACGCGGTAGTTGTCAACGCCGAAGTACGTCGCGTGGGGGTGAGGAATGTCGATGGCAATCATCGGAATCTTCGCCGCGGCAATCTTGTCCGCAATGACCGGAGCAGCCTCCTGCTCAATCTGGAACTCAATCACCAGATCGACGCGGTTCTTGACGAACTCTTCCGCGTTTCGCATGGCTGTTGCAGCGTCATAGCAGTTGTCGAGAATCATCAGGTCGACGCCGACCGACGCCGCTGCGACCTTGAGGCTCTCCGTGACTTCAACCGAGAACGGCATGTCCTCGCTCTGGCCGCCAAAGCCGAAGCGCAACTTCTTGGGCCGGGATACCTGGCGGTAGAGGCCATCGGGAGATTGCGCCAGGTACCCGCGATGGACATAGGTCTTGAGCACGCGGTAAACGGTGGTTTTGGAGATCTTGGTCTGGCGATGAATCGCCTCAAGCGTCATCGGCTGGTTCTCGGTCTGCAGCAACTCGAGGATGTCCAGTGCCTTCGACAAGACCGGTATCAGATAGAGGCGTCGGGATTTACGTAACGTCATAGGATAGATGTCAGAGACGACTGTAATTATGCGACAGAGCGGTATAGTTTCGCTAATGAAATGCGCAAATAATCCAAAAATACGGACAAATCTCCACTAAACCACATCCCAAAGAGGGCATTGAAAGCTTAAGAGAGGGTCGCAAGATGCTAAAGACCGTATTGATTTCGCGCAAGTTGATGCCGGTGGATGCCGGTACTGAGGTGCCGACCCATCCAAATTCCGGTATTCTTCCGCATCCCCCTAAGCTGCGCCGCTTCCATTTCTCCGTTCCGGCATAAGTGTGCCATGCTAGATCAGTTTCGCAATCGATGCAGATCGAGGCGTCGGCCGCACCGTGGCTTCGTTAAGAAGAGCCTCCTTGCAGAATGACGCAAGGTCCACGGAATTGCGAAACTGCTCCAAGAATGCGAAGGAGATAGCTTGGCATCCATCGGTGAAATAGCGGAACTGGTTGGTGCGCCCGTGCCGCCGGAAGTGTTTGAGATTCTGCGGGTATCCAGCATCGAAGCTGCAACTCCCGTCACCCTCGTCTTCGCGACCGACCAGGCAACATTGGAGTCCGCGCTGCGCTCGGTCGCCGGAGCGATCCTGATGCGCTCAGGTCTCGTGCTCTCCGATGCCGGCGATCCGCGACTGCTGCCCGTTGCAGACCCGCGCTATGCGTTCGCGCTGGCAGCCCGTTTTCTGCGTTTGCGAGAGGAGACTTTGTCCGACTGCCACTCGGCGGCGCGGATTCACGCCACGGCCGTTGTTGGGGCGAACGTGCAACTGGGCAGCGGCACAACGGTTGGGCCGCATGCAGTGCTCGAAGACGGCGTTGACGTCGGCGAAGGCTGCACGATTCTGGCGAACGTCACCATTTACTCCGGAACGACTCTGGGTGATCGCGTGGTCGTTCAGGCAGGCGCGGTGCTGGGTTCCACCGGCTTTGGCTATGCGCGGAACTCGGCGACCGGCGAGTACATTGCGTTTCCGCAGCAGGGCACGCTGACGATCGGCGACGATGTGGAGGTTGGCGCCAACACCACCATCGACCGCGGTGCGCTGGGCCAGACCCGCATCGGCGATGGGACGAAGATCGACAACCTGGTGCACATTGCCCACAACTGCGTGCTGGGGCGCAACGTCATTATCGCGGCGCAGACGGGAATCTCCGGCTCCAGCGTGATTGAGGACGGCGCAATCCTCGGCGGCCAGGTTGGGCTGGGCGAGCATGCGCAGGTTGGGCCGGGCGTGATACTGGGCGGAGGAGCCGGCGTGCTGAGCCACAAGAAGGTGCGCGGTCCGGGCGAAGTCTTCTGGGGCCGACCGGCACGACCGTTGAAGCAATATCTGCGCGACCTGGCGCGGCTGAGCCGACGCTGAAGCCGCGTGGTGCTGCTCTAGTTTGCGTCGTCGCTCAACGCGTCCATGTAGGCCACGTCGAGCGCCGTGCCCTGGACGGCCACGTACTGGTTGTCGATCTCGGAGCCATCGACCGTGCTGAATACATGTACCTGTCCGCCGTATGCGGTATAGACCTTGTTGTAGTTCTGCACCCAGCAGATTCCGGTGAGGCTGCCGTAGTAATACTGATTGTCGTCCTGGTTGGGATAGGGCACGACGGCAGTGGCAGAGCCTGGTGTCACGTTCGGGATGACCTTGGGCGTGAGTGTTGCTCCGCCCAGCACAACCATGGTCAGGCAGTTGTAGTTCTGTCCGAGATATGCGCGCTCTCCGGTGGCGCAGTACTGCGAGCCGATCCAGAGCGTGTTGTTGTCGGCGAAGAGCATCTTGGAGTGGCTGCCGTCGGAGATGGAGTAGGCCCCAGTGACTTTGTTTGTGGCCTGGTTGATGGTGGTCAGGTAGCCGGCAAACAGTCCTTGCGGATTCTCCGTGCCGATAGTGGTTCCGTTGGAGGCGACAGCAAACTGCGACTGTCCGGCGATATACAGCGTGGTGCCGTCGGAGAGCGCCGCAGTGGCTCCGCCTGGCGTGGGGATGTTGGCGATCTGGGGGTTCGGCTGTGTGGGCGAGGTGGGGATGACGTTGACGTTCAAAGGGCCCTGCTGTAGCAGCGTGATGCTGGCCGCGGAGCCGCCGCACTCCGCTCCGCAGTTCAGGACGTAGGCGGTGGTTCCATCGAGCGAGTAGTAAACGTAGGCTGGCCGATCGTACGTTCCGGGCACCTGCACGGCGCAGTAGACGGGAAGCAGGTTGGGCTGGCAGTCGATGGATCCAGTTGCCGCGATGGCAGCTTGCGAGGTCGGATACTGCGCCTCGTTCAGCTTAAAGACGCGGTAGACCGCGTTGGTGTTGCGCACCATCGCGAGGACGACGGTGTCGCCTGCGTTGACCACCACCTTGTAGACATCGGGGATATTGAGTCCATAGCCTGCGCCGGTGGCGTTGTCCTTGATCACCAGGACTCCGGCTGCTCCTTCTGCTCCGTAAAAGTGGCCGAATGCGGGCGGTACAGCGACTGCGCTGGAGCCCGACTGAAATGTGCCGACGGAGCCGGTCGATGCTTCCGTGGAGTAGCTGATGCTGGTGAGGCTGCCGTCGCTGTTGGAGTAGACGTATCCGCGCAACTCGGCGGGGAAGTTGAAGATGGTGCCGGGGTATCCCGACGCATACCCGGAGATGGAGTATGAAGGGATGGTGTCCTCGACGTTGCTGCGGATGTCGCGGAGGGCATCGACGATCTCGAGTGCGCCCTGGCTGCCGTTGGCGGTGACGCCGATCATGACGCGCTGGGCGAGCTTGCTGGGCGGGACGGGACGGCCCGCGTAGTTGTACTCCGGGAACTTGTAGTAGTAGTAACTGGCGGAGTGACAGGAACAGAGCCCGAACGAGGAGAGCGCGATCAGGATTCCGCACAGCAGGTGAAGCCCGCGCCGGGAAGGCGCTTCCGGTGACCTTGAAGGTTCGATCGAGAGAGCTTCCGACGACTGGCTGTGGGCCGAATGGGCGGACCCGCGGACAAAACTACTTTGATTCTTCAACGTGGACAACTCCAACCTTCGTCGTGCGAGGGATTTCCCTTATTACCCCTTACTATACCAAAGGAAGCAGGCTCGAAGCGGGCGCCGCGGCTGTTCTGTTGCGGGCCTGAGCGGTGTGTTCGAAACGAGCGCGAGGTGCAATGGCCGATGCCGCGACGAATCCGGTGACGAGCACGCTGGAGAGGCTGGTGACCGGCGGCGGCGTGCTGTGCGACGGAGCGATGGGGACGATGCTGTTGGCGCGCGGCTTCGAGCTGGAGCTCTGCTACGAGGAACTGAATCTGTCGCGTCCGGAGATGGTAGCGAACATCCACTCGGCGTATCTGCTGGCGGGCGCGGAGATGGTGAAGACGAATACGTTTGGCGCGAATGTGTTTCGGCTGCAGCGCCATGGGCTGCACGCCAGAGTTGCGGAGATTAACCGCGCGGGCGTGCAGTTGGCTCGCGCGTGCGCGTTGCAGAGCGGCGGCGTCTGCGTGGCGGGAAGCGTGGGGCCGCTGGGCGTGCGAGCGGAGCCGGCGGAGGCGCGGGCGGCGTTTGCGGAGCAGGTGCGCGGACTCGCAGGCGTCGATCTGCTGATGATCGAGACGATGATGTCGCTGGAGGAGGCGGCTGAGGCGATGGGTGCGGCGCACGATGTGGCTCCGGAGCTGCGGTTGGTGGTGACGATGACGGTGGACCAGGCGGGCAACTGCCTGGACGGAACGACGCCCGAGGCGGCAGCAGCGCGGCTGACGGAACTGGGCGCCGATGTGGTGGGCTGCAACTGCGGCCTGGGGCCGGAAAGCGTGCTGCGCGCCGTGGAGCGGATGCGGACGGCGACCCGGCTGCCGCTGGCGGCGCTGCCGAGTGCAGGACTGCCGCGAACCGTGAACGGCCGCGGCATGGGGCCGGTTTCTCCGGAGGAGATGGCGAGCTGGACGCGGCGGCTGGCCCAGGCGGGTGCGAGCCTGATCGGGGGATGCTGCGGCACAACGCCGGCGCATGTGCGGGCGATGCGAGTGGCGCTGGAGGGTTGAGGGTGCGCTGACCCCCTCCCCCCCTGTATGGTCAAAGTATAAGAAACAAACAAGATGGCGGAGGGGAGTCACCAATTCGACAACATCCCCGAGGCCGCCCGGCGGTGTGGTCCAAAGGAAAAGCCCGACGGGCAGCCGGGCCTTGCTTTGTCTTTCCCTACAGCTTTAAGTGTAGCAAGTGGAGCATAACTGCTATGCCAACTATTTTTTGGGTGGAAGTGGTTGGGAGGATGAGGGATGTGGGTTTTGCACAGGGTCAAAGGCTTGGGGCGACCTGAAGGCAACGAGCATTGGAATGATCGTTCATGGAAGAGAGGCCTGACTCCTGAGCTGTAAGCTGGAGAGCTGTGAGCTGAGAGCTTGAAGGGGCTGACTTCTGCAGTGGTGGGCGGATTGCGGGATTGTGTGGCCGTACAAATGCGGGGATTCTTCGCTGCGCTCAGAATGACAAGTTCAATCGATTGAGGGCTGTAATCCGGGCTTCGGCGTGGGGTTAGGGCTTGGTGGGGGTGGTTGGCTCCAGTTTGAGTTTGAGGGTGTACTGGGTGAGGAGTTCGACGGAGGTGACGGAGGCGGGTGGGGCACCGGGCTTGGGCTCCAGGCCGGGCTCGAAGAAGATGGGCGGGTTGGGGCGGAGGGGGTAGATGGAGAGGTCGAGCTCGCCGCCGGATTGGGCGAGCTGCGAGGCGTAGCGGTCGAGGCCGATGAGCCAGGACTGGCCATCGTAGAAGTTGTCGTCGAGGAGGTGGGGCTTGCCGTCGATGGGGGTGGTGAGGCGGGCGACGTCGCCGGTGTAGGTGACGCGGAGGAAGTGCTGCTCGGTAGGAGTATCGGTGAGCGCGGATTTGGGGAGGGGGATGGAGTAGGTGGCGGCGCGGGGCCAATCGGCTTCGGTGGGGGCGGCGGCGACGACGCGGGGTTTGGAGGAGGGTTTGAAGTCGGCGGGGAGTGGGGCGGGGGCGTCGGCGGGTTTGGTTTGGGTAGGGGTGAGGCTTATTGGAGGTTGTGGACCGCCCATATTAAGGAATCCGAGTGGATCGGCTGCGAAGTATTTATTAGTGGGGTCAAGCGAGGCGATTCTGTCGTTGCCTGGAAGAAGTCGTGCAATAAAGGTTGTATCTCCCATATTCTGCAGGGTCGCGATGCTGCCGTCGATAAAGACTTGTTCTGGTGACACGAGGAGTTCCGTGTCTGCACCATCCTGCATCTTCCAGCCGTTCTCTGCGGTCTGCTGTTTGACCAGGAGCAGTGTCACCCTGCGACCGTTGGGCAGGAGGAAGGCTATGCTACCCGCCATCGGGGAGGTTGCCAGGTCCCCCGGGTGTGTGAAGAACGCCGGCTCTCGGATGGTGATCAAACCCTCGCTCCGGGCCATTTGTAACTGCGTGGCTCTGGGGTCGAATCTGAGGCCGGGCACATCGTCGATGACAAATTCGGCGGGAATGTTGGGTTGGGCGAAGAAAGCGTATACGGGGGCGGCGGCGGTGCCGAGGATGGCGAGGGGTTGGGCGGTGGCGAAGCGGAGGCGGAGGCCGCTGAGGTCCATGTTGAAGGGCCAGACGAAGTAGGCGTCTGCGGGGAGGGTGATGGGCTTGCTGGGGAGGGTGACGGATTCGCCAGCGGGCAGCTTGATGGTGACCTGGAAGCCGGGGTGCGCGGGCATGGGGTACTGGCGGACGTGGTTGTTGACGAAGAGGAAGCCGCTGGCGCCGGAGGTGCGGGCGATGATGCGAGGGACGGTGAAGTCGCCGGGGCCTGCGGGCGCGATGTCCGGACGGCGGGGCAGCATGGGGGCGAGTGTGGATCCGAAGTCGTTGAGGAAGTAGTTCCAGGTTTTGAGTTTGAGGAGAGATTCGCGCTCGTCGCCGTACTCGCCGATGGGGGCCTGGAAGTCGTAGGATTTTTGCGGCAGGTCGTTGGCGTAGTGGGTGGCGAGGGACTCCTGCAGGGTGGTGAGCTTGCCGTCGGGGTTCTGGCCGCCGTGGAACATATAGGTGCCGTAGAGGTTGAAGCCGTTGCCGAGCATGACGGGCATCATGGCGGCGATGTCGTCTGCGGAGACGACGGGGCGGCGGTGGTAGGTGACCTGCATGCCGCCACCCATTTCGGCGGTCATGGGCGGAGTGTTGCGGCCGGGAGCCGCAGGGGAGGCGGGGACGGGGGTGACGCCGATGGCGCCCATGTCGTTGGTGAAGGCGCGGCGGCCGACGCGGAAGGCGTAGACGCCGGAGGGCTGGAGCTTTTCGATGGAGGCGTCCCAGGGCGCGTCGGGATAGCCGCCGTCGACGGTGAGGACCTGGCCGTCGGGAACGGCGGCGTTGTCCCAGCCGGTCTCGGTGTAGAAGGGGACGCGGAGGCCGGCGTCGCGGGCGAGGGACTTGAGCTTGAGGATGTGGGCGGGGCCTGCGTCCGGGCCGCGGTGGTGGTACTCGTTCTCAAGCTGGATGGCGATGACGGGGCCACCTTGGGACCACATGAGGCCTTTGAGCTGGGCGGCGATCTGCTGGTAGTAGAGATTGACGTAGTTGAGGTAGGTGGGGTCGTTGGTGCGGTTTTTGGGGGCCTTGGCGAGGAGCCAGTCGGGGAAGCCGCCGTTGCGGACCTCCGCGTGCGACCAGGGGCCGATGCGGGGGACGACGTAGAGGCCGTGTTTGGCGCAGAGTTGGACGAAGCGACGGAGATCCTTGTCGCCGGTCCAGTCCCACTGGCCTTCGATTTCTTCGTGGTGGATCCAGATGATGTAGGCGGCGACGACCTGGATGCCGGCGGACTTCATTTTCAGGATTTCGGTCTCCCACTCGGCTTCGGGGACGCGGGAGTAGTGGATTTCGCCCATGACGGGGAGCCAGGGTTTGCCGTCGAGGGTGAGGTATTGGGCGTTGAGGCCGAGGGTGTGGCCGTCGGGAGAGATTGCGTCGGCGGGATCGTAGGTATAGTTGGCGGGGCCGGGCGCGGGGGTGGGCGCGGAGGCGTCGATAACCATAGGCGCGGGCGGCGGGGCCTGGGCAGCGAGAGGGGCGGTGGGGAGCAGAAGGCAGGAGGCAGCGGCGAGGGAGAAGCAGAGAATCCGAGATGGCAGGCGGGGAATTCGGAACGGCAGACGGGGAATTCGGAACGGCAGACGCAGGGAGCGGATCATGGCAGACATGCTCTCAGGATTGGGCGGGGTGTGGCAAGGTGCTGTGCGGCGTTGCCGGGGGTGGGGATGTGTTGACAATGCGGGATGGCGACTCTAAGGTTGCGGGTTGCGGCGTCCTTTTGCCGGGGTGGAGCGTATGTAGTTCCATGCCCATGGATTGTTTGCGGCGGAGCCCGGCGTGCGCCGGACTCGACGGAGTTGCCGCACGGAGTTGTGTGGAAGCAATGGAACGAGAGAGTGTAGTGCGTGGTATAGAACGGGTTTCCTGATACTGTGGAGCGGACCATCTAGTAGAGCGCCGCTATTCTTTGAGAGAAACGGAGGTGGCTTCATCGGCCCACTTATACATCTGCCAGATGATTCGCCAGTTAGCTCAGGGAGAACCATTGAAACGTAATCGTCCCTGGAGGTTTGTGGCCGGTCTTGTGTCGGGCCTTCAGCCCTCGGCTTTTCGGGGGGCGCCAACCTAGGCCTTCGGCCTAGGCTGGTATGTATCGCGCTTTCAGCGCTTAGGCCAGTGGCCGCCTGAGCCAACTGGATACTCATCAAATGAGGCAACTGGATAAACATCAAATGAGGCAACTGGATAATCATCCAATGAGGCAACTGGATACTCATCAAATGAGGCAACTGGATAAACATCAAATGAGCCAACTGGATAAACATCCAATGAGGCAACTGGATACTCATCAAATGAGCCAGCTGGATCATCATCAACTGCTATAGCGAGGTGCGTTCAAGTGCGCTTGTCTCCTGTTGGTCTATTGCTTATGCTTGCGCTGGGGTTGCCGGGGCTGTCGCAGCCACCGGCCGGGGCGCCAGACGCCCCAGCCAACCGGCCTGCGCTGCCGGCGCGCGCCGAGAGCCGCACGCCGCGCAATGCGGGCGGGCGTCCGGTACACAATGAGGCGGATCGAGCCGCGCGTTGGAAGTCCGTGCGGATGCCGTACAACAAGACCGGCCTGACGCCGAGCGAGCAACAGATGGTTGCCAAGCTGGCGGATGCATGCCGGCTGCTGGATCAGCTGTACTGGCACCAGAGCGATCTGGGTGGGTACATGATGTACCACACGACGCAGAGCGCGGTGCTGGCCAAGCTGTTCGCGATCAACGGGAGCCGGTGGGACCTGGTGGACGAGAACTTCCCGGTGATTGGCGAGGAGCCTCTGGTGCCGGGGCATGAGCTGTATCCGTTTGGGCTGACGCGCGCGGGGATTGAGAGGTATGTGGCGGCGCATCCCGACCAGAAGGCTGCCGTGTACGACTCGCACACGGTGATTCGGTCTGCGCCGCTGGATCTGCCCGCGCGGCTGAGCCAGCCGGTGGTGAGCGGCACTCCGGAGGCGCTGTTTGTGGTGCCGTATCACGAGGCTTATGCGCAGTGGCTGAAGCCGATGGCGGCGGACCTGCGCGCGGCGGCGAAGTTGAGCGACGATGCGGCGTTTGCGCGCTTTCTGAATCTGCGGGCGGATGCGCTGCTGTCCGATGACTACTATGCGAGCGACATTGCGTGGCTGGACCTGAAGGACCCGAAGGTCGATGTGATCTTTGCGCCGTATGAGACGTACCTGGATGGGCTGCT
>Ga0302198_10000544_pt1 | contig 42607 bp, 38 predicted proteins | sample II_Bog_N2_2_FD_193521 | JGI IMG/M metagenome (GOLD analysis project Ga0302198, IMG submission 193521) | Peat permafrost microbial communities from Stordalen Mire near Abisko, Sweden - II_Bog_N2_2 | ecosystem: Environmental > Terrestrial > Soil > Wetlands > Peat | place: Sweden: Abisko...
CGAGGACGATGTACCCGATCACGTACGACTTCACGATTCCAAGTGTGGCAGGCCCACAGGCGTTTGGTGACCAGGGTCAGAATGTGAGTCGAAAAGTAGTGAAATACATTGAAATGTATTGAAATCTGCCAAAATGGTTCGTAAGGTAGGCCGATGCCCGCCGCCCCCACCATCCTGCTCCTGCACCCGTTGTTCCTGGCCGTCTCGATGACACCGGACCCGTCCCAGCTGCCCGGGGGACAGGTGCTCCAGAAGTTGACGGACGGGCTGGGCGGCTGGGCGCTGGCCCTTTCGCTCGTGGGGTTGTTGATCGGTGCGGCGGCCTGGGCGCTCGGTGCCCACAGCCAGAACTACCAGCAGTCGTACAGCGGACGGAAGGCGGTACTGGTGTCCGGGTTCGCCGCCCTGTTGATCGGAGCGGGTCCGGCAATCGTGAACTTCTTCTTCGCGACCGGTCAGGGCGTGCACTGAGTGGGCATCGCCCTGCATCCGGTCCTGGCCGCGCTGCCCCATGGGCCGCTGCCTCTCGTGTCCGTGCAATTCGTCCCGGTTCCCGCCCTCTCGGTGCCGACCGCGGTGTGCACGCCTGCCGCCGGCGCACTCGGTGCCGCGTGCTCGACGGTCGGCAGCGTGTCGAGTGCCGTGGGTTCGGCTGTCGGGTCGGCCGTGGGCTACGGCGTCGGCAGCGTGCTCGACTCAGTCAGCAGCTGGGTCACGAGTGGCGCAGTCTGGCTGCTCGGAAAGATCGGCGCCGTGTTGGCGTCGTCCACCGCGATCGATCTCGGGGCACCGTGGTTCCGCACCCACTACGCGACGATGGCCGCACTCGCCGGCGTGGTGATCGTCCCGCTGCTCCTGCTCGGTGTCCTGCAGGCCCTCTACCGTCAGAGCGCGTCGATGCTCCTGCGCTCGGTCCTCGTCAACGTGCCCGTGGCGATCCTGCTGACCGCGGTGTCCGTCACCCTGGTGCAGCTCGGACTGGCGGTGACCGATTCGCTGTGTGCCGCCGTGTCCGGAGGGAGCGGCTCCGACGCCGGGCACTTCATGGCCACGGTGGCCGGTGCGCTGTCCCCCGCGGCGGTGTCGGGCCAACCGAGTGCGCCGACGTTCGTCCTGTTCCTCGGCGGTCTGGCGGTGGTGATCGGCGCGGTCATGGTCTGGTTGGAGCTCCTGCTCCGGGCGGCGGCCGTCTATGTGGCGGTGCTCTTCCTGCCGCTCGCATTGGCGGGGCTGGCCTGGCCCGCCATCTCCCACTGGAGCCGCCGCCTGGCCGACACCCTCGCGGCCCTGGTGCTCTCCAAGTTGGTCATCGTGGCCGTCCTCAGCCTGGCGGCCGGCGCGCTGGCCGGTGGCACCGGCAACACGCCGTCCGGTGCGGCGGCATCCGGTGGAGGATTCGCGTCCGTTCTCGGCGGTGCCGCTCTGCTGCTCCTCGCAGCGCTCTCGCCGTGGTCGCTGTTCCGCCTCCTTCCGTTCCTCGAGGCCGGGGCCGTCGGCCACCTCGAGGGAGTCAGCGAACGCGCTCGCCACCTCGCCTCGGCACCCGTCAAAGGACTGGCCAACGTCGCGCTCCGCGCTGCGGCGGCGGGCTCGCTCGCCAGTGGCCCCGTCGGCGTGGTCGGCGTGGCATCGGCCGGTCGGAGTGGCTCCGGAGGGGCCGGGATGCTCGGCGGTCTCGGTGGTGGTGGAGGTGGCGGCGGCAGTGGCGGACCGTCCGGTGACGGCGGACTGGACGGGTTCGCCGACCGCCTCCCGGGCGGGACGGAGGATCCGTTCGGCGGTGGGTGGGGAGGCGGAGACGATCCGTCCGGGGACCCGCTCCCGTGGGAGCCGGGCGGATCCATCCCGCGCATGGCGCCGCACCCGCACTCGGCAATCAACAACCGACGGGTGGCCGACCTGGTCGCCGGGAGGGATCCCTTCGCCGAAGGACCGCCGCCGCTCACGCCCATGAGCCGCTTCGCGGTTCCCACGCCCGGGCCAGGCGTGACCTACGTACAGCCCCTTCCCCGCCAGTCCGGCACACTCCGCCCCGACCATCTGGGCCGGGACCACCTCGGGCCCGTCCTCATCGGTGGCATCCAGACACCCGGCGACGTGGAACGATGAGCGACGTTCCGGACCGGGCCGCGTCACGCGTCCGCTACCGCTTCCCCCCACTGGAGCGACGCGGGGTCATCGCCGGCTGGCGGGCCGGCCAGGTGGCAGCCGTCGCCTGCGGGCTGGTATTGGCGGTCCTGTCGGTCCGGAGCCGGCCGTCCCTGCCCGGAATCGTCCTGGCGTTGGTCTGGGTCGGCGGTGCAGTGGCACTGGCCTTCTGGCCGATCGCCGGCCGGACCGGCGAGCAATGGCTGCCCGTCGTGGCCAGGTGGGGATGGGCGGGTGTCAGTGGCCACCGGTTCGAACCCGCCTCGGGTCCGGACGCCGGCGTCCTGGTCGAGGTGGCACCGGAGCCGGGCGCCAGACCGAGGCGACTGGCGCCCGTGCGGGCACCAGCGCTGCACTCCGCCTTCGACGGACTGCACCTCGTGGACTGCCCGACGGCGGACGTCGGATCGGGCATGGGGGTAGTGGTGGATGACCGGGCCCGGACGGTCACGGCCGTCCTCGAGGTGCGAGGGCACAGCTTCGCCCTCCAGGCGCCCGGCGAGCAGGACGCCCGGGTGGCTGGCTGGGCCCGGGTCCTCGCCTCGATGGCCCGTGAGGGCTCGGCGGTCCACCGCCTCCACTGGGCCGAGTCCTGTCTCCCCGACGACGGCGGAGCCGTCCGCGCCCATTTGGAGGACCACCGGGTGCTGGACGAGGACTCCCGTGCCGTCCGCTCCTACCGCCGGCTGCTGGATGAGTCGTCACCCGTCACCCGGCGCCACCGGGCACTCGTGGCGGTGTCGGTCCACCGCGGTCGGTCGTCCCGGGCCATCCGGTCATCGGGTGGTGGGGTCGGGGGCGCGCTGGTCGTGCTCGGTCGGGAGGTGGGTGCCGTGGCATCGGCGTTGGCCGGGGCGGACATCGGGATCGACGCACTCCTGGACCGGGACGGGCTCGCAGACGTGCTTGCCGGCGCGGTCCGGCCCGCACGCGACGGAGGGATCGCCAGCGATCGGCGGTTGCCCGCCGGCTCCCCCCGGGGCGAACCCTGGCCCATGGGGATCCACCCGACGTGGGACGCGGTACGGACCGACGGCACGTGGCACGCCACCTACTGGGTGGCGGAGTGGCCACGGGTCGACGTCCACCCGGACTTCCTCGGACCGCTGCTGTTCGCACCGCTCCGTCGCACACTCGCCGTGGTGATGCAGCCGGTGGATCCGATGCGGGCGGCCCGTCAGGTGGCACAGGCCCGCACGGCCGGCCTCGCCGACGGCGAGCTCCGTCGGCGCAATGGCTTCCTCACCTCGGCACGCCACACCCGGGAGCGCCAGAGTGTGGACGACCGAGACGTGGAGTTGGCCGACGGCCACGCCCAGTTCCGGTTCTCCGGCTACCTGGGGGTCACCGCCGACAGCGCCGCCGAACTCGTCGAATCGTGTGCCGCGCTCGAGCAGGCCGCCGGGCAGGCGCGCCTTGACGTGCGCCGCCTCTACGGCCAGCAGGACTCGGCGCTGCTCTGCCTGCTGCCCACCGGTCGGGGCCTCTCGTGAGTCCGCCCGGCTCGTCGCGTCTGACGCCGGTCGTTCCGGCCCATGTGGCCACCACCCGCCACCTGTGTGCGGCCTACCCGCTCGTCGCCGAGGCCGGACTCGGCCATCGGGGTGTGCTCATCGGTCGAGACGTCCTGGGCGGATCCTTCGTCTACGACCCGTTCGAGCTCTACCTGGCGGGCGTGGTCACCAATCCCAACATGGTGGTGATCGGGCAGATCGGACGGGGCAAGAGCAGCTTCGTCAAGTCCTACCTCTGGCGTCAGGCCGTCTTCGGACGCAGCGCCTGGGTCATCGACCCGAAAGGCGAGTACGGCCCCCTGTGCGAGGCCTGGGGCGTGTCGCCCGTGGCACTTCGGCCCGGCGGTCCCGTGAGGCTCAACCCACTGGACACGGGCGACGCCTCCGTCGACGACCCCGGTGACGGGCCCATGGTGCGGCGGACGGCGCTGACCGCCTCACTCGCCGTGTCGTGCCTGGGCCGGGACCTCCTTCCCCGCGAACGGGCCGCCATCGACGCCGCACTTGCGGCTGCGTCGGCCACCGCCGCCCGACGGTCGCTCGGTTCCCCGACACTCCCCCTCGTGGTGGACGCCCTTCTCGATCCGGATGAGCAGGCCGCCGTCGATCTCCGCACCACTCGTCCGGTGCTCGTCGAGGACGGGCGGGACGTGGCGCTCGAACTGCGCCGTCTGGTCCATGGCGACCTGCGCGGCATGTTCGACGGGCCCACCACCGATGGTCTGCGACTCGACGGGCCGCTCGTGGTGCTGGATCTGTCGGCCGTCTACCACTCACCGGCCCTGGGCGTCCTGATGGCTTGTGCCGCGGCCTGGCTGCAGAGCGCCGTCCAGGCCCGTCACCGCAACCGGATCCTGCTGGTGGTGGACGAAGCGTGGGCGATCCTGAGCAACCTGGGGGTGGCCCGCTGGCTCCAGTCCTCGTGGAAGCTGTCCCGGGCCATGGGCGTGGCGAACATCGCCGTACTGCACCGGCTCTCCGACCTGGCGTCCGTCGGGGCGGCGGGAAGCGAGCAGGTGGGCCTGGCCGAAGGACTGCTGGCCGACTCCGAGACCCGTGTCGTGTACGCCCAGTCCCCGGGTGAGGTGGCCCGCACGGGTGAGTTGCTCGGTCTGACGGAAACCGAGGCCGACCTGGTGAGCACCTTGTCGAGGGGTACCGCACTCTGGAAGGTGGGCAGACGTTCATTCCTGGTCGAGCACCGACTGGCCCCGGGCGAAGCCTGGATGGTGGACACCGACCGGGCCATGGTCGACATCGACGACGGTCCGGGACGCCCCGGTGCGGAGCACGACCGCCCCAGAGTCCGGTGAGCAGCGCCACGGCAACGGCGTTGGGCATCGGTTCCCTGGCGGTGGCTCTCGCGACACTGGTGGGCGCCGACCGGCGGCCCATGTCCCGTTGGCCACGGATCCTCCCGACCCGTCCCCGTGGACCCGGCCGGACGGATCACCCCCGGTCGGGGGACGCGCCGTCCGCCCGATGGGCCCGCGCATCCGACCTCGGCGCCCTGGTCGTCCGGCCTTCCGGCCCACCTCCGGTCGGTCGGCTGGTGCTGGGCCGGACGGGCCGACGACTCGTGGCCGCCGAGCGGGCCCAGTCGGTCATCGTGTTCGGACCCACCCAGTCGCACAAGACGACCGGATTCGCCGTCCCGGCCATTCTTGGGTGGACGGGACCGGTGGTGGCGGCCAGCGTCAAGGGCGACCTCCTGGAGCACACCGCCGGTCACCGCTCGACGGTCGGTGAGGTCCTCTGTTTCGATCCGACCGGCTCGACGGGACGGCCGGCAGTGACCTGGTCGCCGCTCCCGTCCTCGAGGACCTGGCCCGGCGCCCGGCGGGCGGCGGCCACCCTCACCGAGGTCGGCCGGTCCCAGGTGGGAGCGATGGCCGACGGCGACTTCTGGTACACCACGGCGTCCCGGCTCTTGGCTCCGCTGCTCTTCGCTGCAGCTACGGCGGGCAGGGACATGGCCGAGGTGGTCCACTGGGTGGAGACCGGCGAGGAGGCGGACGTCCTCGACCTCCTGGTCGCTGCCGGTGTGCCCGAGGCGGTCGACGCCGCCCGCTCGGCCTTCGGCAAGGAGGAGCGCCAGCGGAGCTCCATCGTGACCACGCTGGAGACACTGCTCGAGCCATTCGCCGGGGCGGCGCCGTTCGGGGCACCCGACTTCGATCCCGGCCGGCTGTTGGCCGGGTCGGACACCCTCTACCTGTGTGCACCGGCCCACGACCAGCGCCGCCTGACCCCGCTGTTCGTCGGCGTCCTCCGGGCCGTCCTCGACCGCGCCTTCGATCACGTGACCCGGACGGGACGGCCGCTCGACCCGCCGCTGCTCGTGGTGCTGGACGAGGCGGCCAACATCGCCCCGGTGCCGGATCTCGACTCCCTGGCCGCGACGGCGGCCGGCCACGGTATCCAGCTGGTCACGGTGTGGCACGACCTGGCGCAGATCACGGCCCGGTTCGGGCCCCGGGCGACGACCGTGGTGAACAACCACCGGGCCAAGCTGTTCCTGTCCGGTATCTCGGACCCGGCCACACTGGACTACGCCAGCCACCTGGTCGGCGACGAGGAGCGGCACCTGCCCGCCACCACGTCCGGAGGGCGGGCGGGTCCCAGTACGACCCGGTCGCCGGCCCTCCGCCGCCTGGCCCCTCCCGACGCCCTCCGACGGACGCCACCCGGCAGCGCGGTCCTGGTGTACCGCGACCTTCCCCCTGCCCGGCTCAGCCTCCGCACGTGGTTCGCGGATCCGTGGCTCGCCGGTCGGGCGGGGGTGGACGAGTCCAGCGCCGGCGGTACCCGGGCGGAGCCACGGACGGGACGGTAGCGATGGCGGGATGACGCCCCGCTTCGCGACATGGGGGCGCACTTCCTCCGACGCTTCGGCCTCGGAAACGTGGGCCGCGGGTCGCACCTCCGCCGGGATGCATTGACACTCCGCCCGGGACGGCCGACACTGTGGGGTACGGCCGACCTGACGGTGGCGCCGGCGACCGACGGGAGGTAGGCCGATGACGGCACAGGGGACTCGGAGAGGCACCGTCCGCACCGGGCGACTGCTGGCCGCGCTGGCGGCAGTTGCCGCCATGACCGTGGCCGGGGCCACCGGTGCCGGAGCCACCGGCACCAAGCCCAGCGTGCGGCCCTCGGCCCCCCAGGACGTGCAGGTGCAGTCCGGACCGGGGCAGCTCGTCGTCTCCTGGTCGCCGCCGGCCTACAACGGCGAGTTCGTGAAGCGGGGCGGCGTGGACGTGCCGTACGTGATCACGGACTACGACCTGGCCGGGGTGCCCGCCGCGTCGTGGGCGACCTGCGTGGACCTGGACCTCACCTGCACGGTGACCGGCCTCAAGCCGGGCCACACCTACGAGGTCCGCGTGAAGGTCTGGAACGCCAAGGGCAAGCACAGCGGGTGGACCGCGCCGGTGCCCGGCACACCCACCTGAGGACTCCGCCGGCGGCTGCGGCGCCGGCCGTGCCCACTCCCGGCTACTTCACCCAGTCCGAGGTCATGCCCACCACGGCCGAGCCGTCGTGGTCGCTGATCTTGTAGCCACAGAACTCCTTCGCCCAGGGCGATGTCTGGTGCCGGAACGCGGGCGAGTCGGTGGTCATGGCGGTCAGGACGACGTCGGCCACCTGGTTCCCCGTCTGGACCGACTCGGGGTTGGCGAACTCGGCCATGACGTGGGTCAGGTAGGCCTGCATCGCCGGGGTGTAGTCGCCGCCTTCGGCGAACATCTTGTCGACGTCGACGCCCACGTTGTTGACGAACTCGGTGGCCACCGGGCCCGGCTCGATGACGGACACGCGGACGCCCACGGTGGCGGCCACGGGGGCCAGGCTCTCCATGAAGCCCTCCACGGCGAACTTGGCCGCGCAGTAGGCCTCGTTGAACGGTTGACCGACCACGCCCCCGACGCTGGTGACCGTGATCACCCGGCCGGCCCGCGCCCGAAGGTGCGGCATGGCGGCCTTGGTCGTGGCGACCACACCGAAGAAGTTGACCTCCATGATCTCCCGCATCTCTTCCATCGAGACCTGCTCGATGGTGCCCACGAAGCCCCGGCCCGCGTTGTTGACCAGGACGTCGAGGGAGCCGTGGTCGGCCACCACGCTGTCGATGCAGGAGACGATCGACGCCCCGTCCACGACGTCGAGCGCACGGATGTCGAGCGTGACGCCGGCTGCGTCGGCGGCGGCTCGGAGTGCCCCGTCCTTGGCGGTGTCCCGCATGGTCGCCACCACGGTGAACCCGTGACTGGCAGCCACGACCGCGGAGGACAGACCGATACCCGAGGACGTTCCGGTGACGAGAGCGACAGGAGACATGTGGGGATCCCTTTCGATTGCGTGCCCTCAGCCTAGGGAAGCTCCCGGTCGGGGGTAGGGCCGAATTGCCGGTTACGTGGAAGGTGGGAGTGCGGGTCCGACGGTCATCCGACGGCGCCGAGCAGCTCGACGGTCCGGTGGTCGACGGCTCCGTCGAAGAGCCGTCCGAGTACCCCGTTGCAACGGTCCTCGTCCGGGGCGGCCAGGGCGAACAGGGTCATCGACGAGCGCAGCTTGAGTGCGTCGACGGCTCCGAAGAGCGCGAGGGCGTCACCCCGGTGATCGTGGAGGACGACGTCGGTGGCGCAACGGAGCCGGGGGCCCAGCACCGGGTGGTCGAGGTAGGCCAGGCATCCTCGACGGACGCCAGTCCGAAGTACGTCTCCCGCGGGCTGGAGCCGAGGCCCCGGAACTGGGTGAAGACGAACCACATCCAGTGCGAGCATGTGGCGCCGACCGCCAGTTCGCCAACGGCGCGCTCGTAGGTGCCCCCTGCGTCCTGGGCGTCCAGGAACCTCGAGGGGTCGAAGGGCGCCGACGGCTCAGAGTGTGGCGGCACGTTGCTGGACCGGCAGCAGCCCGTCGAGCTGGGTCCGGACCGAGTCCTCGTCCAACGGGATGAGCAGAGCCGCCACCGCGTCGGCCCCGGCATCGGCGTACCGGGCGGCGATGTCGGCATCGAGCGGCTGGAAGTAGGGGCACACGGTGATGGCGATGTCGGACCGGTCCCGACCCTGGTCCGCCAGGTAGCCGTCGAGTGTGCCGAGGGGCCCGGCCAGCTCGTCGGGAGCCCGGTTGAACGTGTGCCAGCCGTCGCCCGCCCGGGCGACACGACGGAGCGCCGCATCGGACTCGCCACCGATGTGGATCGGCACACGGTGCTGCACCGGCTTCGGGAACATCTGGCACGGGTCGAGGGAGTAGAACTCGCCCGCGTAGGACGAGGTGTCGTCGTTCCAGAGTGTCTGCAGGACGTCGAGGTACTCGTCGGTGCGCCTGCCCCGGTGCGGCCAGGGCACGTTGACCGCCCGGAACTCCTCCTCCAGCCAGCCCACCCCGATGCCAAGGTCGACGCGCCCGCCGGACAGCCAGTCCAGGGTGGCCACGTCCTTGGCTGTGTAGACCGGATTCCGTTGCGGGAGCAGCACCATCGCCGTGCCGAGACGGACGGTCGAGGTGTGGGCGGCCAGGTAGGAGAGGGTCGTGAGCGGCTCCAGCAGGCCCGAGCCCGGCGGCGCCGGGATCTTGCCGTCCTCCGCGTAGGGGTAGGACGAGGCGTACTCCTCGAAGAGCACCACGTGCTCGCCGACCCAGAGGCAGGAGAAGCCGCGCTCCTCGGCCTCGTGGCCGATGAAGGCGAGCAGTTCCGGCGTGCTGATCGGCGTGGCGGTGGGGACCCAGAGTTCGACGCGCATGGAACAGGTTCTACCCGATCCCACGTCTCCGGGGGAGTGGCGGCGCCCGGTCCCGTCAGACGGGGGCCGAGGGGGCCACGAGTGGCCACGGGCGCTCGTGCTCGGCACGCAGGGCCAGGTCGAGGAGGAACTGCTCCTCGTGATGGCGCCCGATGACCTGCATGCCCACCGGCGCGCCGTCGATCGTCCCCACCGGTATCGATACGGCCGGCAGGCCGGCGAGGTTCGCCGGGATCGTGAGCGCACCGTTGTTGCCGATGGCCTTGTCGAAGCCGTAGTTGGCAATGAGGTCGACGTCCCCGACCGTGGTGGGCATGGGTCCGGCCGCGTCGAAGGCGATGTCCGGATTGGTGGCGGCGAACACCACGTCGGCCTGATCGAACAGGTCGGCCACCTGTTCGTTGAGCGCCACCCGGAAGGCGTCGGCCCTGCCGGCCGACTGCACGGTGTAGTGGTGGCTGGCCAGGTTCATGCCGATCTGGATCTCCGGCGTGAGGTCGTCGTCGCAGTCGGGATACCGGTCGCCGAGCTCCTCCACCAGGCCGACCAGGTTGGAGAGCGCCCATTCCAGTCCGCCCTGGGGCAGCTGCACGATCACGTCCACCTGCTTCAGGCCGGCGTCCCGGATCAGGGCCTCGGCCGCCTCGACCACCATGGCCGCCACCCGGGGCTCGACCACCGCCGCGCCGAGGTCCACTGACACCACGGCCCGCTTGCCGGTCAGGTCGACGGAGCCGAGCCCGGACTCCCATCCGGAGACCCGGGGAAGGCTCAGGTTGTCCCGTGAGTCGAAACCGTTGGCCACATCGAACCACCGGGCCGTGTCACGGACGGAGCGGGACAGGCACCCGAGTGTGACGGTCAGCGGGGGTTGCAGTGTCTGCGGGCCCCGCGGGATGCGTCCGTACGTCGCCTTCAAGCCGAACAGGCCCGTGAAACCGGCCGGGATGCGGATGGAACCCCCCCCGTCTCCGCCCGTGCCGATGGGCAGCAGGCCCCCGGCCACCGCGGCCGCCGATCCGCCGGACGATCCGCCGGGCGTGCGGGCCGGGTCCCACGGGTTGCGCGTGACCCCGTGGAGCTTTGTGGAGGTGCAGTTGACCCCGCCGAACTCGGAGGCCGTGGTCTGCGCGGCCAGCACTGCGCCGGACGCCCGCAGACGGGCCACGTGGGTCGAGTCGAATGCCGACTTGCGATCGGCGAAGACGAGCGAGGCCTCGCTGAACGGCCAGCCCTCGACGTGCTCCAACTCCTTGACGCCCATCGGTACCCCGCCGAACGGGAGCGACACGTCGGCAACGGCGGCCTGCGCCCGTGCCGCATCCGCATCGAGGTGGCAGACGGCGTTTAGCTCGGATGCCTCGATGGCGGCCAGTGACGCCTCGAGCGCCTCGGTCGGGCTGAGGGTCTTGGCCCGGAAGGCGTCGACGAGCGAACAGGCGTCCTGCAGCCACGGTTCCGTCATGGGACGAACCTACCCCTGCACACCGACCGCGACGTGGTCACGGGCTCAGCGCTCCGAGTCGAGGCCGGCCATCTGCGGAGCGGCGTAGCGGGTGCCGACAACCGCCTCGGCGGGTACGGCGGCCTCGATGGCGGCGAGCTGACCGCGGTTCAGGGTCAGGCTGGCCGCCCGAACCACACCGTGCAGCTGGTCGGTCGTACGGGCGCCGATGACGGGGACGATGTCCTCGCCCCGACTGAGCACCCAGGCCATGGCCACCTCGGCCACCGATGCACCGAGTTCCGTGGCCACCTGTTCGAGGGCATCCACCAACACCAGGTTGGTGGCGAGGTTCTCCGGCGCGAACCGAGGGGCGTGAGCCCGGAAGTCCCCTGTCGCCATCGCACGCCCGGCTGACCAGTTGCCGGACAGCAGCCCGCGGGAGAGCGCGCCGTAGGCCGTGGTGGCGATACCCAGCTCCCTCGTCGTCGGGAGGACCTTCGTCTCGATGCCCCGGGACATGAGGGAGTACTCGAGCTGGACGTCGGCCACCGGGTGGACGGCGTGCGCCTTGCGGATGGTGTCGGCACCGACCTCGGACAGCCCGAGGTGGCGCACCCATCCGGCCTCGATGCACTCGGCGATGGCACCGACCGTGTCCTCGATGGGGACGTCCGGGTCGAGACGTGCCGGCCGGTAGACGTCGACGTGGTCGGTCCCCAACCGCTGCAGGCTGTAGGCGAGGGAGCTCTTGACCGCCGCCGGCCGTCCGTCGAAACCGAGGAAGCCACCGCCCGGGTCCCGGAGGCCACCGAACTTGACCGACAGGACCACGCCGTCCCGGTCACGCCCTCGGAGCGCCTCGGCGATGAGGAGCTCGTTGTGGCCCATGCCGTAGAAGTCGCCGGTGTCGAGCAGGGTGATCCCGGCATCTAGGGCGGCGTGGATGGTGGCGATCGCCTCGGCGCGGTCGGTCGGGCCGTAGGCGCCGGACATCCCCATGCATCCGAGTCCCACTGCCGAGACGGGTCCGGCCACCCCCAGTGTGCGCTGTTCCATGGTGTTCCTCCTCGGGTCCGGTGCTTGGACGGCCACCCGATCCGCAACCTACCGGTGCCGGGTCGTCAGCCGGTTTAGCGTGAGGGGATGACCACGAGTGAGAACGATGCCGGTGCCGGGGCCCCCCGACCCGTACCCGCAGCCGACCCGACCACCGATCATGCTGCTCCCGAGCACCCGTTCACCCTGGCCGTCGACATCGGCGGTACCGGCCTGAAGGCGTCCGTGCTCGATGCGACCGGGGCCATGGTGGCCGACCGGGTCAAGATCCCGACCCCGCATCCGGCGCCCCCCGACAAGCTGGTCGCCCTGCTCAAGAAGCTGGTCGGGCCGCTTCCCGCCGCCGAGCGTGCCTCGGTGGGCTTCCCAGGCATGGTGCGCGAGGGCGTCGTGCTGTCCGCTCCGCACCTCGTCACGGTCGGGGGTCCGGACAGCGACGTCGACCATCACCTGGTCAAGCAGTGGTCGGGGTTCGACCTGGCATCGGAGCTGACCCGGGAGTTCGGTATGCCCACGAAGGTCGCGAACGATGCCGACATCCAGGGCGCCGCCGTGGTGCAGGGTGTCGGCCTCGAACTGGTGATCACGCTCGGCACCGGGTTCGGCTCAGGTCTGTTCTACAACGGCGAGCTCATGCCCCATCTCGAGATCGCCCACCAGCCGTTCCGCAAGGGGGAGACCTACGACGACCAGCTCGGCGAGTTGACACGCAAGGAGATCGGCGAGTCGCGGTGGAACAAGCGGGTGATGAAGGCCATCGACAACATGCGGGCGCTGACACTGTTCGACCACCTCTACATCGGCGGGGGAAACTCGCGCCGGGTACTCCGTCGTCACCTGCCGGACGATGTGACGGTGGTGGACAACACCGCGGGAATCCTCGGTGGGATCCGGCTGTGGGTGCCCCTCCACGGCAACACCACGGACGGCTGACCCGCGGTCGGCCGGCCTGGTCGAGCCGTCAGCCCTGCCAGCGCCGCCAGCGCTTCTCGACCTCCTTCAGGTCCTTCTTCCAGCCCTTCCGGGCTTCCGCCCCCCGGTCCCGCTGCATCGTCACCATGCGTTCGGCGGCGTCCGCCAGCTCGGGCTGCTCCGCCGCCAGGGCCTCGAACCAGGCGACGGAGGACACGACGTCGTGGACGTCGCCGAGTTTGCTCTGCAGCCGTTCGGCTGCTCTCGCCGTCTTGCGGGCCGGGGGGCCCTCCACCAGGGCCACCGTCTCGGCGCCGTAGCGGAGGTCCTTGAGACGGATCCTGAGTTGGTGGAGGTGGCGGTCGGACGGATCCTTGCGGGCGGTTCGTGCGGCCCCCCGGAGATCCCGCCAGGACCGGTGGAGCATGGCCGGGAGCACCTCGGACGCCGGCCGTGCCGCCTTGGCCTTGAACGCGGGTCCTTCCCACAGGATCATCATCTGCTGCGTCAACTGGACGCGACGGGGTGTGGCCTGCTCACCCGTCAGCTCGCGCTCGACCTCCTGGCGTCGCCATCCGATGACGGCCCCCAGCCGAGCCAGCTCGGCGTGGTCCAACACCTCGGGCCCCCGCTCGGCCACCAGGGCGGTGAGCAGGTCGAGGTCCCGGGAGTGCCCCAGGGCGTTGCCGTACCAGGCGAGCTCGGCCCGCAGCGCGGTACCCCAGGCCGGGTCGAGGAGCAGCCGGAAGGTTCGCAGATTGGAGCGGATCCGCCGCATGGCTACCCGGCTCTGGTGGATGCGCTCGGTGCGGTCGGTTCGGCGTCCGGTGCCATCGAGCGATGCGGCAGCCGACTGGGCCCACAGCGGCCGGGTACCCATCGACAGGGTCAGCGCGTCGATCGTGCCCTCGCGGCCGTCACCACCGGCGAGGTCGTCACCGAGGTCGTTGAGCAGGAAGGTGCGCGACGCCGTGGCCAGGACGCGGTGGAGGACCATGCCGGCTGTCGGGTTCGGGAAGAAGTCGTCGCGGACCGGCTCGACGTCGTCGGTCCCGGGCGTGACCGCTCCGTCTCCTTCGTCGGCGTGGCCCTCCAGTGGATCGATCGTCATGGTCCTGCCTCCACGTCCAGCCTACGGGGGCACGAGGAGGACGGGTGGCGGCGGTCCCGGCGGATGCTCGCCTCCCGGACGTGGCCGATACCCTGGACGCATGCGCGCCGTGACCATCGTCGACCAGGAACTCCTCTGGTCCGAGCACCCCGACCCGACACCCGGACCGGGCGAGGTGGTGGTGTCCATCCGGGCTGCCGGCCTCAACGGCGCGGACATGATGCAGCGACGCGGTCTCTACCCGGCTCCGGCCGGATGGCCCCAGGACATCCCGGGCATGGAGTTCTCGGGGACGGTGCTGGCGTCCGGCCGGGGTGCCGTTCGCTTCGCGCCGGGGGCACGGGTCATGGGGATCTGTGGAGGTGGTGGCCAGGCCGAACAGGTGGTGGTACCCGAGTCCGTCCTACTGACAGTGCCCGAGGGCGTCGACCTGGTGCCCGCCGGTGGCTTCCCGGAGGTGTTCTCCACCGCGCAGGACGCGCTGTTCAGCCAGGCCGACCTCTGCGAGGGCGAGTCGGTGCTCGTCTCGGGAGCAGCGGGCGGTGTCGGCACCGCAGCCGTGCAGCTGGCCGCCGTGGCAGGTGCACGGGTGGTGGCGACCGTCAGGAATCCTGATCACCACGCCCAGGTGCGGGCGCTCGGTGCCCATGAGGTCATCCTGCCCGACCAGGTGGGCGCCTTCGGTCCCTACGACGTCTCCCTCGAACTGGTCGGTGCACCGGGAGTCGAGGCCGTCCTGCCCCACCTGGCGAAGGCGGCCAGGATCGTGGTGATCGGCGTCGGGGCGGGAGCCAAGGCACAGGTCAACCTCCTGTCGCTGATGGGGTCACGGGCCACGATCGGGGGATCGACCCTGCGGCCCCGCACCACCGAGGAGAAGGCCGAAGTGGCATGGCTCGTCGAGAGCCGTGCGGTCCACCTGCTGGGCACCGGCGCCGTGACGGTACCGGTGGCCGCCACGTTCCCCATGGCCGAGGCCGCCGCTGCCTACGACCGGTTCACCTCGGGGAGCAAGTTGGGCAAGATCATCCTGGTCAACGACGAATGACCGGCGCCCTCGCCGAGGCGGACCGGCTGGACACGCTCGGCCGGTGACCGATCCCCTCGTGCTCCGCCACGACGCCGGTGGGCTGGCTACGCTGACCCTCCACCGGCCGGACAAGCTCAACGCCCTCACACCGCCGATGTTCGTGGAACTGCGCGGCCACATCGAGGCCCTGGCGGCGGACGCGTCGATCGGTTGCGTCGTCCTCCGGGGTGCGGGCCGGTCGTTCTGCGCCGGCCACGATCTCGAGGCCATCGCCACGGGGGAACGGGCACCGAGCAGGCACTTCGAGGCCGAGACGGTGGATGCGTTGGAACAGCTGCCCCAGCCGGTGATCGGCCGGTTGCACGGCCATTGCTTCACCGGCGGCCTGGAACTGGCACTCGCCTGCGACGTGCTGGTCGCTGCGGAGTCGACCACGCTGGGTGACACCCATGGCCAGTGGGGCCTCGCTCCGATCTGGGGCATGTCGGTCCGTCTCCCGGAGCGGGTCGGACGATCGACAGCCAAGCAGCTGATGTACACGAGCCGACGGGTGGGCGCCGCAGAGGCCGTGGCCATCGGACTGGTGGACGTCTGCACCACGGACGACGGACTCGACGGGGCGGTGGGCGCGCTGGTCGCCGAGGTGCTGGCCAACTCATGGGGAACCAACCGGATCGTCAAGCGGCTGATGGCCGACGGCGGCGAGCGCACGAGGTCCGATGCGCTGCTGCACGAGCGGACCATGCCGTACGGCATGCCGGACGATGCCGCCGCACGGATGCGTCGCGGCGGCCGCTGACCGTCCGGCCCCACCTGACCGCTGACCCCGGTCGGACGGCGGGGCGGGACTACCGGGAGACGATGACCGAGGAGCCGTGGCCGAAGAGGCCCTGGTTGGCCGTGATGCCGACCTTCGCCCCCTCCACCTGGCGACCCGTGGCCCGACCCCGCAGCTGCCAGACCAGCTCGCACACCTGGGCGATGGCCTGGGCCGGGATCGCCTCGCCGAAGCACGACAGACCTCCACTCGGGTTGACCGGGACGCGGCCGCCCAGGGTCGTGTCGCCATCGCGGAGGAGCTTCTCCGCCTCGCCCTGCTTGCACAGGCCGATGTCCTCGTACCAGTCGAGCTCGAGGGCGGACGAGAGGTCGTAGACCTCGGCCAGGTCGACGTCCTCGGGGCCGATGCCGGCCTCCTCGTAGGCGGCCAGCGCTACCGACTCCTTGAAGGTCGGGCCCACGGTGGACGCGGCCACCGACGAGTCGGTCGAGAAATTGGGCATCTCGATGATGGCCTGGGGGAAGCGGGGGGTGACCGTGGAGACGGCGTCGATGGTGACCAGGTCGTCCGAACCGGTGTGCTTCTTGGCGAACTCCGTGGAGCAGAGCACCAGCGCGGCACCGCCGTCGGACGTGGCGCAGATCTCCAGGAGGCGCAGGGGATCGGCGACCATCGGGGAGGCCAGCACCTCGTCGGCGGTGACCTCCTTGCGGTAGCGGGCGTTGGGATTGGCGAGCCCGTGGCGGGCGTTCTTCACCTTGACGGCGGCGAAGTCGGCTTCGGTCGCTCCGAAGAGCTCCATCCGACGACGGGCGTAGAGAGCGAAGTAGGTGGGATTGGTGGCACCCATCAGGTGGAACCGCAGCCAGTCCGGGTCGTCCTTGCGGTCGCCACCCACGGGCTTGAAGAACCCCTTGGGTGTGGTGTCGGCCCCGACCACCAGGGCTACGTCGCACAGCCCCGCCAGGATCTGGGCCCGGGCGTTGTTGATCGCCTGGGCACCCGACGCGCACGCCGCATACGACGACGAGACGCGCGCACCGGTCCAGCCGAGTGCCTGTGCGAAGGTGGCGCCGGCCACGAAGCCGGGGTAGCCGTTGCGGATCGTGTCGGCTCCTGACACGAACTGCACGTCCGTCCAGTCCACGCCGGCGTCGGCCAGGGCGTCGGAGGCCGCAGCCAGTCCGTACTCCACGAAATTCCGTCCCCACTTGCCCCACGGGTGCATGCCGGCACCGAGCACGGCGACCTTCTTGTCGGTTCCCATCGTCAGGCCACCTGTCCACTCGTCGCGGCACCGGTGGGGCGCCACTTCCACACCATGTACTCGTGCTCGTCGTCCTCGTAGAGGGTGTCGAGCACGAGCTCGACCTCGGCGCCGACGCTCAGGTCGTCGATGCCCACGCCCGGAACGACCTGCCCCATGACCACCATCTGCTCGGCGGCCAGCTCGACGGCACAGATCGAGAAGGGGACGTAGGGGTCGGCGGCGACGTAGGGCTCGGGTGGCTGGTAGCCGGCGTCGGTGAAGGACCAGACTTTGCCGGTGCGGCTGAGCTCCGTCTCGGCGAACTCGGTGCTCCGGCAGTGCGGGTTCCGGCAGAAGTAGGTCTCCTTGGGGAAGGCGACGTTGCCGCAGCTAGTGCACCTGGAACCGAGCAGGGCGGGTGCCGCGTCATCCATGGTGAACCAGCCCTCGATGGCGGGCACTCGGGTCTTCGTGGTCATGGGTTGGATCCTAACGGAGCGTCAGAAACGCGGACAGGTGGCTGCGTGCGGTGCTCAGGAGCCCGGCTCCCCGCCGAGGCCGCCGCGGGAGCGTGAGGCATCGATCCGGGTGGCGTCCCATCCGAGGATGTCGGTGAGGACCTCCTCGGTGTGCTGGCCGACCGTCGGGGCGTGGGCCGGTACGGGCATCTGCTCGCCGATGAACTTCAGTGGTGAGCCCAGCTGTTCTGCGCCCAGCTGATCGACGGGGTACCAGTGGAAGCGGTCCTGGAATTGCGGGTCGGCGGCGATGGTCTTCGGCGAGTTGACCGGTGCCACCGGGAAGTTCTTCTCCACCCCGAAGTCGATCCACTCGGTGGACGTCCGCGTGCGGAAGATGTCGCGGAGCTCGGCCCGGAGCTCCAGGTTGCCGACCGCATGGTCGGCGTACTTCGAGCCCGGCCACCGGTCGAACAGGTCCGTCCGCTCGACGGCCTCGCAGAAGTTCTTCCAGAGCGACTGCTCGGATGCCATGAACAGGACGTAGCGGCCGTCGGCCGCCTCATACACCTGGTAGCGGACGCCGTGGATCATACCGGCGGTACCCGGGTCCCTGCGCTCGAAGTCGTCAGACTTGTTCCCGGTCACCTCGGACTGCGGCCGTTCGTAGGCCTTCCAGGTCTCGCTCCGGTACCAGTCCATGGCTGCGGCGGCGTCCGACTGGGCGATCTCGAAGTAGGAGCCCTCGCCGGTCAGCTTGGCCCGCAGCACGGCGGCCATGATGCCGAGCGCTCCGAACAACGGGCCGGCATGGATGCCCATCGACGCGTGCTCCGGAAGGTAGGCGAACCCGTCCTCGTTGACCTGGGGGGTGACGATGCCGGCCCAGGTGTCGAAGGCGACGCCGTGGGCGGGCAGATCCTTGTAGGGGCCGGTCACGCCGTACCCGGAGATCGTGCAGAACACGAGGTCCGGCTTGAGGGCCTTCAGGTCGTCGTAGCCGACGCCCCGTCGGGCGAGCACCCCTGGGCGGCCCGCTTCGACGACCACGTCGCAGGCCACGGCGAGCTCCTTGAACGTGGCGACGTCCTCCTCGGTGCGGAGGTCCATCACGATGGAGCGCTTACCCCGGTTCAGGTGCAGGTGCATGAGGGAGACGCCCTCCACGATGGGCCAGGTCATGTCCCGGATGTAGTCACCCGACCGGGGCTCCACCTTGATGACCTCGGCTCCGAGGTCGATGAGGGGCATGGTGATGGCGGCCGGTCCGAGGGCCGAGACCTCGAGGATGCGGATGCCGTGGAGGGGGGCGTCGGTGGGCATGGCCCGGGATTGTATCTGACGGACCGTCAGAACCCACCGTGCCCGCCGGTGGCCCCGTACTCAGCGACCGCGCAGGGAGGCGGCGTCGAAGCTGACGACGGGGTCGTCGAGGGGGAGGACCATCTGCGCACCGAGGTTGCGGTGTCCACCCGGCAGGAGACGCACGACGGTGCCGTAGGCGGTGAAGCCCACGGCGTGGCGGGCGAACTCCATCGGACCCTCGGTCACCTTCACCTCGACCACGCCGGTGCCACCCAGGCCGAGCGCCGCCGTCTGCATCCGTTCCATGGCGGCCTCGCGGGCGGCGTACATGGCCTCGGTGTAGTTGGTCAGCTCGATGTTCTGGCCCGACTGCTGCATGGCGGCCCCCATCGAGCGCCGCGGGGCGTAGACGAAACTGGCCCCTGCGGCCAGGCCCAGGGGCGTCCAACCGGCGGAACGCAACAGTGTGAAGTCGCGTCCGGACAGGTCGGACATGAACACCGGCTCGGTGCCGAGCCCGCTGACCCCGACCGGCCGGACCGCAGTACCCACGAGCGTCACGTCGACGTGGTGGCGCTCGACGGCCCACTCGACGTGGACGCCGACCACGCCGTGGCCACCGGCGCGGGTGCACGCGTCGTGGAGTCGTTGCACCGCGCCGGCAAACGAGCGCGCGTAGGCGGCCGAGGCATGGCCGATCTCCCCCTGTCCCCAGTTCCACACGCCCACCGGCACCGAGTGCATCGAGGTGCCGCTGACCAGCTCGACGGGCTCCCAGCCGATCGAGTGGAGGACGAGTTCCTCGTCGATCGACAGATCGGAGGTCATGCGGCCACCAGCGGCACCGGCCGGTTTGGCGAGGGCCGCCGCGGCAGCCCGCATGTCGGCGCGAGGGTCACCAGCGGCACCCTGGGGGGTGAGGGGCTCCGGACCGGTCACAGCAGGCGCACCGTCGGTCGGGGCGCCGGCATCGGGTCGAAGTCCTTGAACCGGCGGACCCGGTTGCCACGCAGGGTGCACTCGACCGTGGAGTCGCCTTCGCCGAGCTCGCGGCTGCTGGTGGTCAGCGACGCGCCGTGGAGTGAGTCAGGACCGAGCTGGCGGCGGACCCGTTCGGTGACGAGCCGCCGGGCCGCGGTCTGGGCCTTCACGGTCTGGACGATCTCCGCACCGGGCGTCGCACCTCCGTACATGGAACCGGCCCCTTCGGTGAGGTACTGCGTGATGCAGTTGGCCCAGACCCCGACGGAGGCCACGGCGGCGGCGATCCCCACGGGGGCGTAGCCGGCCTCGACCAGTTTGGCCAGGCGTTGCCCGGCCAGGTAGGTCGTCCAGGGACGCCCGTCGACCGGGGGGGCACCACCGTCGACACGGACGGCCGTGCCCTGGACCTTGAACTCGACGACGCCCAGATCGGACAGGGGGGTCGAGGTGTCGACGACTCCGACCACGCCGTGGGCACCCAGCGCGGTCGCCTCGTCGACCATGCGATCGAGCGCGGTGGTGAATCCGGACGTCCAGGCGTCCTCCACCCAGGACTGCTCGTAGTTCTGGCCCCAGGACCGGTGCTCGGCGGACATCATGCCGTGGGGACAGTTGAACGTCTCGGAGTACCCGCGCACGCCGCCCCACTGGTAGCCGAATCCCCCACCCATCGGGGCCGCCCCGTACCACTGCCACTGCATGACGCAGTAGCCCTGGGCGAAGCCGACCGGCTCGAGTCCCATCTGGAGGCAGGCCGCGAAGTCCGGCACCGTGAGCCCGGAGGTGAAGGCACCTTCGTCGAGACGCCGGAGGGCCGCTTCGGGCAACTCGCCGGGCGACTCGGCCGGAACCGTCATCAGTTGTCGAGGGAGATGATGGTCGTCGGGGTGGGCAGCGTGACCTCGTCGGCGGTCTTGACCACGGCGGTGCCGAGTGAGAGGAACTCGATGGTGTGGCTACCCCACTGGTGGGACTTCTCCTCGAGCCGGACGCCGACGATGCCGGTGGCACCGAGTTGGTTGGCCTCGTCCTGCATCCGTGTCATCGCCAGCTCGCGGGCCTCGTAGAGCGCCTGGGTGAAGTTGGGCAGCTCGACGTTCTGGCCGGCGGAGCCCAGCGTGGCCCCGAGTCCGCGGTGGGCGATGTGGTAGACGCACGTGCCCATGACCAGGCCCTGGGGGATGTGCCCGGTGTGCATCAGGGTCCAGAAGTCCTGGCCGGACAGGTCCGAGGTGAACGGCTTGCCGAGGGCGTTGCGGTGGGAGACACCGTTCTCGGCCTTGACGGCCGTGCCGACGGCGATGAACTCGGCGGCGTCCTTGCCCCACTCGTAGTAGTTGACGTCGAGCCGGACACCCACGACACCATCCGCTCCGAGGGCGAGGGCCTCTTCCTCCATGCGCGTCATGGCCAGTTCGCGGGCGTTGTACATGGCCTCGGTGAGCTTGGTGAGCTCCTGGCTCTGGCTCCACCGTCGGGTCTGGATGCCGGTGTGGTAGATCGACGACCCCATGACGAAGCCGACCGGGTGGAATCCCACCTCTTTGATCAGCAGGAACTCGTTGACCGAGAGATCCGAGGTGAACAGCCCATGTTCGAGCTCCGCCAGACGCTTCGAGGCCCCCTCGGGTAGGTCCTGGGGCAGTTCCTCCGGCGTGTCGCTCATCCGTTGCCTCCGATGACGATGTTCTCGAGTGCCTGGCGCACGGCCTGGCTGTGGTCGGCCTCGGCCTGCAGTACGGCCAGCAGGCGGTTGAGCCAGGTGTCCATGTCGACCTTCTCACTCCGGATGCGGATGCCTCCGGACGAGTGACCGATCGTGCAACGGAGGACGGGACCGTCGACGACGGCATCGAACTGGTCGTCCTCCATGGTGATGGTGAGCGACCTGATCTCGTCGGACTTCCGGAATCGTCCGCCGGCCCGCTCGACCCGGAGCCGTGTGCCGAGCGCGTCCGCCAACTGGTCGACGAGCACCTTGACGAGGATGGTGACGTCAGAGCTGTCAGCCCGCAGCTGTGCCGCGGCCAACTCCAGATCGAAGGATCCACCGGTGTCTGTCACTTCGGCCACCCTACCGGTGGGACGGCACGGACCGTGGGGCGGGGGACGGTCCCGGGGTGGTCCGGGCTGGACGCCGGGCCGGTGGGAGCCGGGCGATCCGGGTCGGGTAGAGTGTCCCGGCTGATGTGTTCTCCCCGTCGGTCGGCCGTTGGTGGCTGTCGGCGTGGAGGAGTGTCAGTGGCCGGCGCTCGTAGCTCAACGGATTAGAGCATCTGACTACGGATCAGAAGGTTGGGGGTTCGAATCCCTCCGAGCGCACTCGCAATTCCAGGCGTTGTCCCTGGTCAGGGGGCCTGAATCTGGAGGGAAGGCAAAGTAGGGATCCACCGGTGACCCTACTTATGACCCTATTTTTGGCCCGATGGGTGCCTGGGGCAAAGGAACGCTGCGGGAGAAGCGCCCCGGGGTGTTCGAGATCCGTGTCGCCGTGGGGGTCGACCCGGTCTCCGGTCGGACCGTCCAGCGTTCGTTCTGGTTCCACGGAGCACTGGAGGACGCCGAGGAGCGTCGTCGTGAGCTGGCCGCCCAGTTCGCCGAGTACCGGTCGATCCGGCGGGCCGCTCCGTTCCTGACCGTCGGGGAGCTGCTCGAGCGATGGGTGTGTGCCCAGCACGACTGGCGACCGTCCACCTGGGTTGGGGTCCGGTCCAACGTCAAGGCGCTGAGCGCCGACCCCATCGCCACGCGCCGGGTGGCCACGCTGCGCCCGGAGGTGGTGCGGGTGACCATGGCCCGATGGCGGGAGGCCGGGGCGGGGGTGTCGGTCGTCTCCGGGCGCTTCCGGGTGCTGCGGTCCGCCGTTGGTTGGGCCCAGGCCGAATCGATCATCGACCGGAACCCGCTGCGGGACATGCGGGGCCCTCCTCGACCGGGAACTCGCATGCACGTCCCCGAACAGGATGTCCTGGCGCTGCTCCGCCTGTCCGAGGTGTTGGTGGGAAAAGCGGAGGCTGGCCTCGACGCGTTGGTGAGTTCGCTGAAGGCCCTCCACAAGGCTGAACAGGTCCGACTGCTGGTGCGGTTGGCGGCCGACTCGGGAGCTAGGAGAGGAGAGCTGGCAGCGCTCAAGTTCTCCGACCTGGACGGCAGGGTGCTCACCATCGAACGGGGCGTCTCCGGAGAACAGATCGGTCCGACCAAGACCAAGCGGATCCGCAGGCTCACCCTCGGCCGGACCACCGTCGAACTCTGGCGGGCCAGTGAAGAGACCTGGAGTCGACGAGCAGAGGGTGTTCCCTTCGGCGAGTGGGTCTTCTCCCGGGACATCGATCACCAACGGCGCCTCACCGCCGGCGCGCTGGGCCACTGGTTCGCCGAACTGTGTACGGAGGCCGACCTCGTCGGAGTCAGTCTCCACCGGCTGCGGCACTCTGTGGCCACGTTCCTGGTCGGGCGGGGGGAGATCCTCCGGGCCCAACACCGGCTTGGCCACCGCGATCCGTCCACGACGCTGCGGAACTACGCCCATGCCCTTCCGTTGGAGGACGGCGAGGTGGCTGACGACATCGACGTCATGCTGAGCGGCGACTTGGTCCCCTCGACCGCCTCCCGCCACTCGGAGGTGGCTGCAGGAACAGCCGCCAGCTGGTTCAGCTCAGGGCCGAGCGGCTGAGGCCCTACCCGCAGTGCCGGCCGAGATGTGAACTGGCCCTCGAAACCGACATTGCGGCGGCAACTGGTGGCAAACTTTCCCGTGGCTTCATACAGCACCCTGGCCTGGCATGACTTCTTTCTCGGTACGATTGGGGCATCGGCGGCACTGACCGGACTGCTGTTTGTGGCCATCTCGATCAACCTCGAACAGATCCTGAAGTACCCGCAGCTGCCGGGTAGGGCTGCCGGAACCCTGGGTGTTCTGGTCAGCACCCTGGTCGTCTCCGGATTGGCTCTAGCACCGGGGCAGAGCATTCGTGCGCTCGGCATCGAGATCGCCGCCGCCGGGGCCGTCGTGGCTGGACAATCCGTGTGGGTGTCCCACGGGAGCCAGGCGCCCGGTGATCGCCGGTCCTGGCAGTTCGAGCACCTGGCCACGTTGCTGCTCCCCAGCATCGCCTTCATTGTCGGAGGTGTGAGTCTCATCGCGGGTGGGGGAGGAGGGTTCTACTGGGTGCTGGCGGCAATCCTCATCGGATTCGTATCGGCCTCGATCAACGCGTGGGTGCTGCTGGTGGAGATCAAGCGGTAGGGGCTTCGGTAGCACGGTAGGCCGCGAGGACCCGCCGGTTAGCGACGTCGTGCGAAAGTCACGGCTCACTCGGTGGCGTGTCGGCTCGGTTGCTCGGAGCAGTGAGGCCGTCTGAACCGACCCCCGGAGGTTCCCGTAAGCCCGCGGCGTAGGTGGCGGCCGACCGGCTGACATAGTCGAGGACCTCGGGTTGCATCCTGTCGAGACCCCGGTAGTCGTACCACCGGGTGACAGCCAGACCAAGTACCAGCCACACCATTATGCCCACCCCGGTGAGGACGAAGCCCCTGGTGAGGCCGGCCGCTCCTGAGGCATTGAAGTAGAGGATGGACCGTGTGCCGTCGAGGATCTGGCGGAGAGGCTCGAAGTTGGCCGCGAATCGGAGGATCCCCGGAAGGGCCTCCAGCGGGATCGTCCCACCCGAGGAGGCCAGGGCCAGATAGACGAACACGAGCATGGCCACGAGCTGCCCCAAATTGCCAAGGGCGGCAAACAACACCAGCGTTCCCATGGCGATGACCACCGCCCCGAAGGCGAGAAACACCCACAAGAGCACGATGTGGGACGCATCCATGCCGAGGAGACCGATGGACACCAGCAACAACAGCGCGGTCAGGATGGGCGGGACCACGAGCGCCATAGCCCACTTGGCCAGGAGGGTCTGCCAGCGCGTGATGCGCACCGGCATCCGCTGCTGCCATTTCGGGCCGATCTCGTTGGTGGCGTAGCCCAGCGCCCCGTCGACCGTGGCATTGATCAGGGTTCCACCCAGGAAGCCACACATGATGGCGAGCAGCGAGATGTAGAAGGCGCTCAATCCCAATGCCGAGTGAGGAGGGAGCGGTCGGTAGGACACGGACACCACAGTCAGTGGGTTCGCCTGAAGTGCGGCCTCGCTGGGACTCGTGGCGGGCGTCAGGGGGGTGACGGTCTGGCCAACCACACGCGAGACCACCGCTAACGCTGGATCGGCCACCTCGGTGGCCAGGCTGACACCCAGGCTGCCGGCACGCACGTTGGCGAGCAGTCGGATGGTCGGAAGCGCGGCAGTGGGCCCGCCCGTGACCTTCACTCCGTAGAGAGCGAGCGTCGAGGCTGTGAGATTCCTCGGGATGACGATGGTTGCGTACGCGCCATTCGAATCCATGCGCTCCCGAGCTTCAGTCATCGTGACCGAGTCCAGCGAGAGACGGGACGACACTGCAGAGGAGTGTTCGAGTGCTGCCACGACTTGGGCCCCGATATCGACATGGCGGGCTCCGACGGCACCGCCGGCGTCCTCGTTCACTACCAATACCGGCAGACCGTGGAGATGGTCCACCGGGTCGACCACTGAACCGACGTAGATCACGGTCATCAACACGATCAGCACCGAGGTGATGGCAATGACGGTGACCCACAGAGTTCGGACCCTCAGCAACCTCGAGGCCCGCATGCCTGGCGAGGTGGGAGTTTCAGTACCGGTGCGCTCGCTCATTATCGGGTCACTCGCCCGAGTGGGCTGCTGTGGGGGCCTCTCTCAGTTCGGCCAAGCTACGTCACCCGAGAAGGTCGTCCAACCAGTTGAGAGCAGCGGTCCAGAAGACGATCGGCGCCATGCCCTCGCAGTGACCCTCGGCGCCCTCGGCTTTGGTGAACAATCGGAAGGACTTTTGACAGGTGAGCGCCTCGTACAGGACCTTGCCCTGGCCGACCGAGACGGTGTCTGTCTCGTTGTCGGTCACGAAACTCGGAGAGGTGATTGCCGAAGCCGTGTGTTCGTTGGTGTATCGGAGCAAGTCCTGGAAGTAGGCCCGGACACTGGTCAAGCCGTGGGTGACCATCCGGGGGGCCAGAAATGTCTTGAGCGCCGGGACGTCGAGCAACGCCTCGAACTGGTCGTCGGCTGACGGGTCGTCCACCCGCTTGCCGAGGTCGCCCAGTTTGGCGATCACCGCGCTCCCCATCTCCATCTGGCCGGGGTCGACGATCATGGCCGCCAGGCGGTGCTCGCCGGATGCCCCCCTGGGTCCGATGAGACCGCCAAAAGACCGACCGACGAGCACGATCCGCTCGGGGTCGACACAGGGGTGCCCGATTAGGGCATCGACCATCCCGGGGACCACCGCCTCCCAATCCGGCCGCATCGGGATCCGCTGGTCATACAGCATGGCTCCCTGGCCCGGACCGTCGATGGCAGCGAAGGCGTAGCCGCGCTCGAGGGCTGGGTAGACCGACGCATACAGCTCCTCGGCCGTACCGTCATAACCGCCGATGTGGAGGAGCGTGGGACGCCGTTGGTCCCCTCCGCTGGTGAACAGGTAGCCGGACAGGTCGCCGGTGAGCACCTCTCCAGGGCTGTCCAGGAGGGCCAGGGCGCTCTGGAACGCCTGCACGCTGGCCGCGTAGGCGGTCCGGAGCTCTGTGCCGTCGAGGTTGTCCCGATGGTAAAAGAAGGCCTGGCGGTAGTACTCGGCGGCTCTGAGCAGGGCGGAACGGGCACTGACAGGGTAGCCCGACTTGATCGCAGCTTGACCCTGCTTAACCAGCTGGTCGGCGAAGCCCGACCAGGCCCGGTGCCAACTGTCACGATCCCCTGGAGCGATCTGTCCGGCGATCTCCAGGCACTCGCCCACGTTGGCCATCCCGGAGTCGGCTTTACCGACGGTGCGCTGGAGCTGTCCGTCGAAGTCGACGTCATCAAAAAACAGTTTCACGTGAACTCCTCCAGGACCCTTACATCGGGGCGTCGATAGGCGGCATCATCAGATGTCTACACTGTAGACGTTCAAGCGGAAAAGAGTCCACTGGTGCAGCGCCAGCGCCGGACGCTCTAGTGACTTCCTGGGGTGGCCCTCCGTCGAGCCCGGAGTGCGCGCAACAGCCCGTCGAGGCCCAGTTCGAAGATCGCAGTCGAATCGTGGACCGTCGTGGTACTCGCTGCTGCGACGTGAGGAAACGCACTCGGATCGAGCGCACCCATCGACTCCACGTGCGAAGTGTCGACCGAACTGCTGTCTGGTCCCGGGCTGACTCCCACTTCGGCAATGGCATGGCCGAGCACGATGTAGGACATGCAGTCGACAGCGTCGGAGGCGGTTTGCAGATCGAAGCCATTGGCAACCAGCACCCCCAGTGCCGCCTCGATTGGTTGCCAGGCTGCTGGTGTAACCGGGGGCCGTGTGGAGACCACCGGCAGCGTGTGCGGGTGGCGGAGGAGCGTGGACCGGAAATTCCTCGCCAACTGCCCGAACCACACATCCCAGCGTCCCCCGGGTTCGGGTATCTTGATCTCGGCGAGCACCGCCTCCACGATGGCGTCCAGAAGGTCGGCCTTTCCTGCGACATGTCGGTACGCCGCCATCGGGTCGACACCCAGTTCGGTTCCAAGCCGGCGCATGGTGAGGGCATCGAGGCCGTCGGCATCGGTCACCCTGAGCGCGGTGGCGATCACCAGGCTCCGAGTGAGCCGGGGTTTTGGTGGTCGCCGTGGCCTGGTCGATGACACCGCTACAGCGTAGACAAGGTGTGGCTGTTGCCCCCGGGGAGCGGCTCAGGTTCCACTCGTCGTGTCGACCGCATACCGGCGACGACCTCGTCGCTAGTGGCAGGCTGAGACCATGGACGTCACAAGGGAGCTGGTGATCCGGGAGGCTATGTTCGATGAGCTCGACCGTCGGGTCGCTGCCTCCGGCGACGGCAACCTGTCGTGGGAGTTCACCGAGCGTTTCTCCTTCTTCGGCGAGGCAATTGCCATGCGGCAAGCCCGGGGAAAGGGAATCAACAAGCCGAGACAGCTCGACGCAGCCCTGTCCATCACCACCGCCTACCGGGGTCCGAACAGCCAACGTCCCTACGAGGACTCGATCGGGGAAGACGGCTACCCCCGATACAAGTACGAGAGCACCGACCCTGACCTCGCCACCAACCGGGCGATGAGATCGGCAATGCATGCCGGACTGCCGTTGGCCTACTTTCTGGGCGTCCGCAAGGCTGTCTATAAGCCCGTCTATCCGGTCTACGTGATTGGTGAGGATCCCAAGAATCTCGAGTTCGCCCTGTCGTTCGCCCGCCACGATGTCGGGATCGATCTGGGTGCGCTGAGTGCACCGGAGAAGGTCTACGCCGCCCGGATGACCCGACAGCGTCTCCACCAGCCGGTCTTCCGCGAGCAGGTGCTCAATGCGTACCGCTGTCAGTGCGCGGTGTGCCGACTCCGGCATCCTGAGCTGCTCGATGCCGCACACATCATCGGTGACGCGGAACAGGGTGGCGATCCGGTCGTTCCCAATGGATTGGCGCTGTGCAAGATTCACCACGCGGCCTTCGATCGGAGCTTTCTCGGCATCACTCCCGGACTCGAGGTCCAGATCAACAGCAAGTTGTTGCAGGAGGTGGACGGCCCGATGCTCAAGCACGGCCTCCAGGAGATGCACGGCTCGATCATTCAGGTTCCCCGGAGCTCGACGGCCCGTCCCGATCCTGAGCGCCTCGAGATCCGGTACGAGCAGTTCAAAGCAGCGAGCTGATTCCGGTGCCCGACAGCAACGAGTGGGCTCGACGGGTGACCACGCTCCGCCAGTGGCAACAGGCTGGGGAGCGGGCACCCCACAAGCCGATCCTGCTGCTCTACGCCATCGGCCGGTGGCAGCGGACCGGCTCATCAGCGGTGGCCTTCGTGGATGCCAAGTCCGATCTGACTCGTTTGCTGGTGGAGTTCGGTCCTCCCCGTCCTCCCAAACCGAGCTATCCGTTCCACCATCTGGAGAACGACGAGGGCCTGTGGACGGTCCGTACCGACAGTGGCATCGGAAGTCCGGGATCCGGCATCGGACAGCTCGTGAAGTCGGGCGCCATCGGGTCGCTGACCCCCGAGTTCACCGAGGCCCTGACTGATCCGCAGACCCTCGGGACGGTCGTTCGGGCCCTGCTCGACGCCAACTTCCCAGAGACCATTCAGCAGGACATCGTGGACGCGGTCGGAATCGACCTCGACGGAGCAGTGCTCGGTGCAGCCGGGGATGCAGGGTCCAAGGAGAGGAGGAGAGACCCGGCATTCCGAAAGGAGGTCCTGCTGGCCTACGAATATCGGTGTGCGGTCTGCGGGTATGACGGACAGCTCATGCGGGAGACGGTCGGCATCGAAGCTGCCCACATTCGTTGGTGGGCAGCCGAAGGGCCAGATGAGGTGGCCAACGCGCTCGCCCTCTGCTCGCTCCACCACAAGCTGCTGGATCGGGGTGTCATCGGGATCAAGGCTGACTACACCGTGAACGTCTCGCAGCACTTCATCGGCCGCAGCCCCGCCGCCGACACGCTCGTTCTCGCCCATGCCGGCAGACCGCTGGTCGTACCACAGTCCGGCCAGCCTCAGCCGGACCCGAGTCACGTCTTGTGGCACACAAAGGAGGTCTTCCGCTCACCGGAGCGGACCGCTTCGATTTCGTGAGACGAGTCCGCCCTTGGGCGAACTGCCATATCATTGGGATCGGCCGCTACTTGTCAGCCGACCGGGCGACCTCCGAGCGTGCCTTCTTCAGCGCGACTGCGACTTCATCGGGAGACTCGCTCGAATCGTAGAGACCTTGTTCGGCTGCACTGCGAGTCATCTCTGCGAGTGTCGCTCTGCGAGCATCCCGCCGCCGCTGTTTGAACGCAACAAGGTCGCTCAGAAGGACCCGACGGTGACGTGATGGTTGTTCAAAGGGGATGTCACCGCCTTCGAGAAGCTTCACCAGTGTCGGCCGGCTGATACCGAGGAAGTCGGCTGCCTCGCTGGTCGTGAGTCGCTGGCTCCTCGGGGCGACCGAGACCGCCTGGCCTTTGCTCATCGCCGTCACCACCTCGAGGAGCACCTCATAGACCTCAGGGGGAAGCGGCATCTCTTCATCGTCGACTCCCCGCAACGTCACCGAATTCATTCGATGGAGCATCCTGTCGAGGCATTTGACCTGCCCCAAGTCCTCTGGAGGCATAACAACATCGGCGAAAACCTCTGCTCGCAGTGATGTCATGGTGCCTCCCATCTCTCCGTAGATCACCGGCAGGTAATTATAGGGTCAAACGAACAAAACGAAAGATACGGATGCAACGGATTCGGTTTAGAGCCCATAGCCAGCGGCTCCACCGCCAGCTCGTACGTTGATAAGACCAGCTTGCCTTCCCATTCAGCCAACTAAAGTTTTGGCCGGAAACTTGCATTAGCCCTGGACATGGCCAAACTGGGCGACCGGACCACCTCGGCGTACGGGAATGATGGCTCGAACATGGAACGCTGGATCACCGCCGATCTCCACCTCGGCCACGCCAACATCATCATCTACTCGGGTCGGCCCTTCCGCGACGCCGACGAGATGGACGAATCCATCGTGGAGCGGTGGAACGAGGTGGTTGCCCCTACCGACCGTGTGCTCGTGCTCGGCGACGTGGTCATGGGAAAGATCGACCATACATTGGGCGTGTCAGCGCGACTACACGGCTACAAAGTTCTACTCGCCGGGAACCACGACCGGTGCGCAGTGCTCCACGGTCGCAAGGCCGTCGGATGGGACGAGCGCTACCGCCGAGAAGGTGGCTTCGCCGAGATCCATCAGGGAGCGATGCGCATCGATCTCGATGCCCGTCACCGAAAGGTTCTGGCCTGCCACTTCCCGTACAGGGGGGACTCAACCGACGTTCTGCGGTATGCGGCGGAGCGACCAGTAGACACCGGTGAATGGTTGGTCCACGGGCATGTCCACGAGAGTTGGCTGCAGTCCGGCAGGCAGATCAACGTCGGCATCGATGCCTGGGGCGGGCGCGTCGCCAACGCCGACGAAGTTGTGGCGTTGATCGAGGGCGGACCAAAGGACCTTCCACGGATCGAGTGGTCTGAGTGAGTAGCACTGCGCCCCAACACCTGGTGGCTGGGAGAGCGGGGGCCTTGGTGGGAGTCACCCTTCGTAGAAGATCGACGGATTGAGGATCTGGCTCCCCCACAGCAGATCCCGGTCAGCTTGTGCTAGGCGGGCCCGGTCAGCGGCGTCACTCCACTCGTCCCGGATCACCGCCACGACCCGATCGACGATCTCCTGGGCCTCGCCCCGGTCGAGGAGATAGAGGTGAGCGGCGTCCACAAGGAGCGCCAGCCGGGAACGCCGCTCGCCGTCGGGACCGTAGGCCATGGCCTGGCTCGCCTCACCCGTCGAACGCAGTTGGGGGCACACGTCGTAGGCGGGGGTGAGCGTCAACTGCTCGGTTCGTCCGTCCCAGAAGGCAGCGTGGTTGCGGGCGTGGTCATCGGTGTTGCCGACGCAGATGTTGAAGGCGATCCGGGAGAAGAGTTCCCGCAGCGTGGACGCCGCATCGGTGAATCGCAGACGGATCGCCTCACTCAGCCCTGTATACGTTGCATACCTGGCCCAACGTTCGTCGAGTTGCAGAATGGTCAGCGCGCTCACGGTCAGCCTGCGTTCACCCTCACTCGTGCTCCGATCGAATCGATCGACGAGGAGAACGTCAGAATCCAGGCAGTGGACGACTTCGGCGGGTGCGACGCGTAACCCGGCGCGACGGGCGAGGTCCATGGCCGCCCCCTCGGCGTTGACGACCGGGTAGGCGTCCGAGCGTTGAGCAAACTTGGCGATCAGCTTCCGGCCGTCCGGGCCGGTGAGGAGAGCCTTCGGACGTGCTCCACCCAGCGACGAACCGTGGAGAAGCGCCAGTTCGAGGTCAGTGCTCAGGGGTAGGCCGGCCTCCATCAGATCGGCGGCCGTCAGCAGCTCCTCCAAAGGAGCGTGGGTGATGCGCGGCTCGTACACCGTGGGACTGGCCTGGAAGTCGAGCGCCCCGAACCGGTCGGTTCCCGATTCGAGGAGGTAGGTCAGAAGCCCGACCTGTTCTGCCGCCTCAGCCCCCAGACGGCGGAGGATGACCCGCTGCCCCCAGCTGTCGGGACCTGAATCGGCGATGCACCCTGGAGCCCGCATGCCGTCCAGTGGATAGAGGGTCGCATCGCCGAGGGGAAGCTCGGGGAGGAAGAGTGGCACCCGCTCCGGTCGCTCGAGGTAGCTGCGGCCGTAGATGAACGTGACCACATCCCCGACAAGATCCAGGCGCCCGGCCACAACCGGTTCGCTTCTCCCGGGTAGCCACACCCAGACGAATGCCTGGTCGTGTTCAGAACTCATTTGAGGGTGGGTCGCGACGGTCGACGATCCTGCCGGGCAGCAGCGCGAGCCGGTCCTCCTGGCGGTGGAGGATGGCCGGAAGTTCGGCTGGATCAGGAGCGAACAGGCTGACGCCGACGAGGCTGGCCACCTCGAAGGCGGTGCCGATGGCGACGGTCGGGTCCCCGTGCTCCACCTTGCTGAGGGTCTTCTCAGTGATATGGGCACGGTCGGCGAGATCCCGGGCTGTCATGCGACGGCTCCGGCGCGCCGCTGCAACCTGCAGACCCAGCACCCGGACGGCGTCGAGTGTCTGGGGTAGATAGGCATGGGTACGCTTCACTCGGATCACCTCAGATCACATTATAGTACGTTTAGTATCGATAAAACGTATTATAATACTAGCTGTGATCGGCTCGGCGGACAGAAAGGGATGGACTGATTCGGCTGGCCGCCTTGCAACCAGCGATTCGCTGGGACCCCTGCCGGAGTCAGGACTCCATGGCGCTGAGGAGTGAGAACCGGAGCTCCTCTTCGTAGACGGCCACCCCTCCTTCCCGCATGGCCGGTGCCAGCGGCGGGTCCCACGGCGTGTCGGGTAGGTCCCCCTGCAAGGGCACCCGCCCGCGCCGAATCGCCGCTGCGGTCCGGTAGGCATCGGCCGTCATCAGCCAGGGGGTAGTGCCAGCTCGGTCGGCCAGCCAGGCGGTGATCGCCAGTCCGGCGCCGTCGAAGTCGGCGTGCTGCCGACAGGCCGCCCCCCCGGCTCCGAGTCGTCGGATCAGGGTGACCACGGCGACACTCGGGCGTCCCGAACTGCAGATGATCGGTGGCCCGGTCCATCCTCCCGAGGCGGCGTCACTGATAACCGAAGGGTTCTCCACCACGTAGAGGTGAACCGATCGGTCCAGGGCGTCCATCGGCCACCTCCGGAGCTGGGCCAGGGTCACCACGGCTGGCTCGCTCGCATCAGCACAGTGGCGCAGCCAGCGGGCCAGTTCCCCAGCGCCGGTGGGACGAAGGCCCAACACCGTCACTGTGGACGAGGAGGGATCGGGGACCACCCCCACCTGCTCCCACAGCTGCCGCACCGCTTCGGCGTCTCGCGGACGCTGGACCCCGACGCCGAGCGCGAGCCCGTCGAGGACCAGCCCCTCCAGCGCCCCACCCCGATCGAGAGCATGGGGATCGGAGAGCTGGTCGTCGGCGAACGATGCCAGGGAAACCGTCCCACTCACCGGTAGGGCCCGCAATACCGTCACCGCCTGCTCCAGGCGTTGACGGAAGACCCGCTCGCCGTTCTCACCCCCCCGAACCCCGGCTCGGCGGAGCTGGTCCACCCACACCAAGGCGCCTTGGCCAGGGCTCAGTAGGGGAACCCCTTCGATCTGTTCCCTACACCACGACCACAGCCGGACCCGCTGACGTCGTTGCTCCTCCCGGTCGGCCCTTCGGTTGCCGAGGGGACCGACGATCCCCTCGACCAGACTGCGCAGCTCGTCGCCATCACCCAATCCGAGCACGGCCACCAGCGTGGCCACCCGCACCACCGCTCGTCGTCCCGGCAGTCGATCTTGGCCGAGCAGGTCGGCGATGGCCCCCTGCTGCTCTTCATCCAGATCACGGACGGTGACGGCGGACACCGTGGCGCCGTCGGCGAAGCGGCGGGCCAGCTCGGCGACCAGCGGAGCCAGGCCGGCCACCTCGAGCCGGCGGGTGGCTGGATCCACTCCGGTCACGCCGCCGGTGGTTCGATCACCCGGCGTCGCCCGTCCCAGGTGAACCGGGTAGAGACCAGAGGCCCGTCGCCGTCCGGTGGGTGCAGATGGTGGATGGCGATGCCGCTCAGTGTGGCGTACTGGCACCACTCGTGATCGCTGGTGAAGACGGCGTCGAGGTCCCAGTCGGTGAACGTCCCGAAGAGCATGGCCCGGTTGGCCGCGTCCACGCCGGCGAACAGCTCGTCGAGGAGGATCAGCCGGGGGCACCCGGACGGCCGGCCCTCCTCGTCGGCGTAGTGGGCGGCGATGGAGGCCAGCATCGGGAGGTGGAGGGCGATCGACCGCTCCCCGGTGGAGAGTCGCTGCATCCGCTTGGCGGTGGCCGGCTTCCATCCCTCCCAGTCGCGGTGCGATAGCTGGAGGGTGAACCGGTGCCAGGCCCGGTAGTCGAGCGACTCGCGGAGCCGGGCCTCCCAGGGGGCGTGGTGCTCGAGCTCGGCCCGAGCCTGGTCCACCCGGGCCCGCACGAACTCCTGGAGGTCCCGCCGCTCGCTGTCGGTGACCCGGTCCTTCAATAGCAGCGAGCGCGCCGTCCGGACCGCCGTCGGCTGGTCGGGGTCGACCTCCCAGTCGAGGCGCACGGCCACCCCAGCCGCTGCCGTCCGCACCACCGACAGCTGCTCGTTGATGCCGGCCACCAGGCGGTTGGCCTGGCGGATCCGGTTGGCCAGTGACCGCCGGATGCTGCCGGCCAGGGTCTGCTCGAACAGGCGCTCCTCCTCGGCGGCCAGATCGGCCTGGCCCTCGGTCAGGTCGGCCTGGAGCTTCCGGTGGAGCGCGAGCACAGACTGGCGGAACCCGTTGACGCTGGCTCGGAGCACCCACCAGTCGTGCTCCCCGAGGTCGCGGCTCAGGTCGGCCTGGCCCGACACCGCCGACCTCGCCGCGTGGAGGGCGTCGTCGACGTGGGACGACGCCCGCTGGGTGGCCGTGCTGTCGCCACCGTCTGGGAGCTCGACCGCAACCGCCCGTGCCGCGGCCAGCACCGCGGTCACACCGTCGAGCGGGCCATGGCGCCCCATCTCCGCCTCCTCCAGGACGCCGTCGCCGGCCAGGGCCACGAAACGTAGGTGGGCCGCGTCGCGACGTTCGCCGGCCTCGATGCGGTCCTGCTCGGCCTGCTCTACGGTGGCGGTGAGGACGCCGATCTGCCGGACCAGGGAGCGCCGTAACTCCTCGAGGTCTTGTCGCTCCCGCTTCTTCGTGCGGGCCTCGTCCTGGAGCTGCTCGAGCTCGGCCAGGACCGCCTTGTGCTCGACCCCGGCCGTTGCCTCGAGGGTGGCCAGCCTGACCTTGGCATCCTGGGCCTGACGCCTCGACCGTTCGGATGTCTCCTCGGCTGCGGCGAGCAGCTCGGTGGCCTCGGCGTGGGCAGCCACACGGTCGGAGAGGCGAAGCTCGGCACCGGCCAGCTCGTGGCCCCGCCTCGCCCAGGTGTGGACCGTCCGTTCCAGATGGAGGAGCTCCTCCTCGACCCGGTCGAGGTCGTCCGGGTCGGTGGGCAGGCCGTGTCCGGCCGCCACCGAGGTCAACGACCGCAGCGCCTCGCGCACCGATCCCTCCGCCGTGCGGAGCCGGCCGGCGGAGGCTTCGACCCGGGCCTCGGCATCGACGACCCGTTGGGCCGCCACCTCCGCGGCCCGGACGGCCTGGCGGAGGGATACCGATGGGGGAACGGCGTCGAGATGGGCCTCGGCCGCCTGTCGCTCCCGGTCGAGGTCGTCCCGGGTCCGTTGGACCCGGTCGAGTTCGGTATCCACCTGGTCCAGGGCCGCGGCCACCTCGGACAGCCGTTGGAGTCGTCGGCGCTCCCGGGCGGCGGCGCCGAGCAGCATCGCTGGTCCGACCGGGGCCCGGCCCACCGCGCTGCCCAGCCGGAAGGAGCCGTCCGCCGCCATCAGCACCTCGGGGCCATCGCCGGTGGCGGCCGGACCGACGTGGGGATCCACCGGGATCGACGCCAGCACGGCAGCCACCCGATCAGAGGCCACGGCGGCGCCGGTCAGGGGCACCAGCAGGTCGGCCAGGGTCGACTCTCCGGCCTTCCCCTGCCCTCCGGGCGCCAGTTCCAGGTCGTGGGCGGAGACGTCGATCACCCCATCGGGCGACACCCACGCGTCGAGCAGCCCGGAGGCGGCCAGGGCGGCCTCCACCCCGTCGATCGCCACTGCCTCTACACCGGGCGCCAGCTCCACCAGGTGCCACAGCGGGGCCCCGGGCCGGCCGTCCCGCTCGTCCCTCCACAAAGGGGCCTCCGGGTCGGGCTTGTGCCCGGCCTCGAGGCTGGACCGCTCATCGAGCAGCGACGACTGACGGTCGACGATCTCCTGGCGCACACCCTCGAGATCCCGGACCGCGACCGCGTACCCGGTCTGGACGTCCGTCCGCAGTTCGTTGACCACCGCCTCGACCCGATCGGGTTCGAACGGCGGGAGCCCGAGGGCGTCCACCACCTCCTGGGTGTCGACGGAATGGGAGGCCCGGGCCCAGGCCGCCAGGTCAGCGTGGTAGGCCTCCGAAGCCGCTCGCTCTGCCGACCGGGCATCGGACAGGCCGGTCACCGCGTCGTCGTACACCCCCCGATCCTCTTCCAGCCGCTGCTCCTCGAACCGCCGGCGCATCACTGCCTCGCCGTGCCGGCCAACGGCTTCCCGGACCTCACCGATGTGCTGGCGACGGCCGCCGGCCCAGGCCAACCCGAAGGCCAGGCCCGCCTCGGCGTCGGCCGCGTCGGACATCTCCTGGCGGAGATGGTCGGCGCCCAGACTGCTGGCCACCTGGTGAACATCGTCGGAAGCGACGGTGAGGTTGCCGGCGGCCGCGCGGAGCTGGTCCTGCGCCTCACCGAGCTCGCCGGCCCGGGCGGCCTGAGCCTCCGTCCGCTCGGTCACGGCGCGGAGGTCCCGTTCGGCCTGCTCACGTCGCTGGCGCTCCTCGGTGCGCAGTTGAGCGAGCTCGACGCCCTTGCGGTAGGCCTTGCTGGCGTGGCGCGCCTCCACCTCGACCTCGATGTCCTCCAGCCGGTCGGTCAGCACCGCCAACTGCTGCTCGGCCGTGTGGTCGCTCCCGGTGGCCTCGGCGAGCGCCGATCCGGCTTCGCGCTCGGCCCGGGTCACCGCGTCGCGTCGTGACTCCGCCTCGCGCACCTCGTGGGCCACGCCGGCCACGACGGCCCGGGCATAGGCGCGCTGGCGTCGGGCCAGCGCCGAGACTGCGGCCACCTCGGCCTCGAGCTTCCTGAGTTCCTCTTTGCGGCGGTCGAGCCGCTCGAAGCCTTCGGCCACCGCAGCCAGCTCGTGCTCGTCGATCGGAGGCAGTGCGTCGGTGAGGACTTCGGACAGCTTGACCAGGTCCAGGTTCTGGGAGAGCTTCTCCTTCCGCAGGGCCAGGAGGGCGGTGATCACCGAGGCGTACCGGTCCTCGCTGAACCCGGGGAAGAGGACCTCACGGATGGCGTTCCGGTGGTCGGCGGCGGTGGAGTTGACCTGGCCTCGCACACCGAGGGCGGCCTTCAGGGCCTTGCCCGACAGGGGCTCTCTCGACTCGTCGAGGAGGTGCAACTCGGTGCCCACCGCCTGGGTGGTGGTGAAGAGGGTGGTCTCCACCTTGCGGGCCGAGGCCGAGGCCCGCAGGCGTGCCCCCACGGTGAACACCTCATCGTCCTCCCGGCGGAATTCGACCCAGGCGAAGCCGGTCCGCCCCGGGTCGTCGCTCCCCGCCATCACCCGCTCGTACAGACCACCCCTCGACTTGGCCGAGGAGGTCAGGCGGCTGGGCGAGGCGTCGCCGTCGAGCAGGAAGGGCAGCAACAGCTCGAGGGCCATCGACTTCCCCGAACCGTTGGGTCCGCGCAGGAGCAGCCGACCCTGGTGGAAGGTGAACGTCTCGTCCCAGTAGCGCCACAGGGCGATCAGGCCGGCCCGGGTGGGCGTCCACCGCCCGGCCGGGGTGGCCAGGGAGACCAATTCGGGTGATGCGCCCATGGTCGTCACACGTACTCCTCGAAGAGGCTGGGTGAAGCGGGGGAGGTGACCGGCTCACCGACGCGGTAGCGGGCGACGGCAGGCAGGCCCACCACCGTGCCGTCCTCGTCCCTGCGCACCAGGCCGAACGACACCAGGAGGTTCACGGCCTCCTCGGCCAGCAGGGCAGGACCATCCCCCTCGCGCTGGCCCTTGGCCCATCCGGGATGATCGGCCAGCACGTCGGCGACGGCGCGCCGCAGGGCGGTGGGGCTCAAGGTGCCGACGGTGCGGCGACCGCGGGCGTCAGGGGCAACCAGTCGGTCGATGAGGAGCAGGGCCAGCTGGTAGGCGTTGCCGACGGGAGCGGGGAACTGCAGGTCGGTGGCGACCGCCTCGGGGTCGACGGCCAGCACCCCCTCGGCCCGTTCCTCCAGCTCGAAGCCGGCCTCGACCGCCCGTTGGCGCAGCCAGGCCCGACCCGACGGGTGGAGCAGGTAGTCGTGCTCAGCCTCGCTGAGATCAGCCAGAAGCACCACCGGGTCGTCGAAGACGCGGCGGGCGATGCTGTGCCGGGTCCACCGCAGGCGCTGCTCCTCGGGGGCGGTACCCGGATCCTGGGGCGTGTCGCCGTAGCGAGGCTCGGCCAGCAGGAGGGCGATGGCGTCGACCGGGTCGGCCGTGTCCCCGACTCGGCTGGGGGCATTGGTACTGACGAGCAGGCGGTGGAGGCGGGCGGTGTCGGCGGCCAGGATGGCGTTGGCCCGCTCGTCGTTCTGGAAGGCTTCGACGGTGCCGGCGGTGGCCCGCACCACCCCCCATTCGCCCAGCACCAGCAGGGCGTCCACGAATGACGACCGATCCCCGTACCGGCTGGTGTCGAACCCGGCCTCGGACGTGAGGGCCTGGGCCAGCAGCCCGATGGTGGTCACCGGACGGCGGACCAGCTCGGCGCAGACCAGGCAGAGCAGCTGGAAACGACGCCGGTCGAACGGAGCCCGGGCGCCCCTCGGACGACGGAGGGGCCGGGTGGGGTCGGGTCGGGCCGACCGCTTGGACAGCCGGGCGAAGCCGGCGCCGATGTCGACCGTCAGCTCCCAACCGCAGCTGGTCTCGAACCAGTCGGCGAGCCACTCGTGGTGGCGAACCACCAGTCCGAAGCGGTCGGGATCGGAGCCGACATCGAGGATGGGATGGCTGAGGAGCTCCCTGACGGCCCTGGACCGTTCGGCCGCGTGCTGGCCGGCCAGCGACGCGTCAGGCACCGGCGGCCTCGACCGGTAGGCCATCGAGCTCGGTGGCGAGGACTTCCGGTCCGTCGGTCAGGGTGATGGATACGCCGAAATCGGGACTCCCGAACCGGCCGTTGTCAGTCTCGATGGCGACCAGGGTCCCATCGGTGGGCGGCCACAGGCTGATCTCCACCGAACCGTCGATGGACAGGGCCCGCCGGCTGCCGTCTTCCGTTTGCGGCGCATCGAGACCGGTGGCCAGCAGGTCGAGCAGCTCGTCGAAGGCGTCGACCGGCAACCGGCCGAACGAGGAGAGCGGGACCCGTCCCCGAGTGGTGAGCGAGGCCCGGAGGTCATCGTGGGCGGCCAGCGCCTCGGCCTGCCGGCGCTGTCGCCACGCTCGGTCGCGGCTGGGATCGTCCACCCGCGCCGCCCGTCCCCGGAAGGACAGGGAGCCGCTCGAGCGCAAGGCGGGGGCGACGTCCACCGGACCGGCCTCCGCCCATCTCGTCGACGGTGCCCGTTCCTCACCGTCAACGGGGAGGAGATGGGCGTGGCGGGCCGGCCAAAGACCGAAGGCGGCGCTGAACAGGGCCTGAGCCTCATCCTCGCCGGACGCCGTGGTGAACCATCCGGCCAGCGTGCGGAAGTCATTGGCGACCGACACCGATCGCCGCTTGTTGTCCCACCGCCGTTCGAGGACGCGGAGGAGCTCAATGATGGCGCTCCGGGCGATGTCGAGGAGCCCTTCGATCCGGGCGACGCAGGCGTCGGTCGGAGCGAACCAGGCGCGGAGCGCCTCCCAGTGTTGCTGGCGTCGCCCGATCCAGGCCGGCGCCGGATCTCCGCCGGCAACAGGGGCCAGGTTGGCCCCTCGCAGTGCCCGGTCGAACAGGGTGGCCACGCCGGCTTCGGCCAGTCGCTCGATGGCCACGGCCAGACGCTGCTGGGGCCCCTCCACTCCGTCCACGTACTCCTTCAGGTAGGACACAGTCTTGGCTTTGACGTCGCCGAACACCGAGTCGTCGGCCGCTTCCTCGCGGAGCAGGCGCTGGAGGTGCCCGTTGAACTGCCGCACACTGACCAGCAGGGACGAGTGGTGACCCTCGATCTCGGCCAGTCGGAGGTGGATCCGGGCATCGAGTGTGTCGGTGGACGGTTGATCGAGGAGGTCGGCCAGCTCACCCAGTCCGTCGCCGATGGCGTCGAGGACCGCCGGTTGCAGGCCCACCGCGTGCTTGAGGCTGTCGAGGGCGTGGAGGAGGCCACTGATCCCTGCCTCACCCTTGGGCGTCAGCGACCACTGGAGGTTCTTCCGCTCGAATTCCTCCGGGGTGGTGTACACGGCCCCGTGGTCCTGGGTGGCGTCGAGCAGGCCCCATCCGACCAGGGCGGCCAGAGCCCGTTGGAGCGAGGTGTCGTCCACCCACTCCTCCCACCCCACCGTGCGCAGGGCCCCCCGAACCTGGTCGAGGTTGAGGGCGGGGGCCACGATGGCTGCCTGGTCGAAGGCGGACATGAGGCCGATGTGCAGATCCCGTAGCTCGGTGGTGGTGAAGCGGAACAGGTCGGGATCGACTGCTCGCCACGGCCGCAGCTGGCTCATGGTGGAACGATAGGCGTCGGGTGTTACGGCCGGTTACATCCTTCGAGCAGCGGAGCAACGTGTGCCGGTTGTCATCTTCTGGCTTCGTGTTCTGGCTTCGTGCCCGCACGAACATCGTGGCGCCTCTTGGCCAGTCACCAAGACGGGCATGGTGGCACGGACACGGCCGTGTCCCTGTCCGTCGATCCCATTCACCCGGCGGCCGCGACTTCCGGTGCTATTCTGTATTCGTGGCACCACGAACAGCGAACACCTCAGGATTGCACGAGGCGCTTGAGCAGGCTGGGATCTCCCCAGTCTGCTTCGTTGGGCAAGGTGTCGAGATCGCTGGTACGCCCTTCGCGGTCACAGAACTCAAGGCGGTTCGCGAAAGCGACGCCCGCCTCCTTGCTCTCCAACACGAGGGCGATGGAGGAGCGACAATTATCGTCGCTGACCGGATTTCAACAGCCGCGAGAGAAGAGCTGAGTCGGGCAGGCCTGGCGTGGTTCGACCGAAGGGGGCACCTCTGGGTCAGGACGCCCGGCCTCTTCGTCAATGCCGAAGTGTCCTCAGGGTCGGTGGTGCCTTCCCGAAGGGTCGTCAGCGTCTTCAGAGGAACAGGTCTCGATGTGGCCCTGGCGCTTCTCGTCAACCCGGAAGAGCCACAGGGGGTGCATGCCGTTGCCCGACAGATCGATCGCTCTCCGGGCCGGGTGTCGGAGATCCTGACCGAGCTCCGGTCCCAGGGTCTCGTCGGCACGGACAACCGGCCGTTCGTGCCCGAGTTGTTCTGGGCCGTTGCCGAGGAGTGGAAGCCCCGTTGGCATCCAATGCCCCAAGCTCCGCCGCCCGAGCCACCCGAGCGGTTCCGACTGAGCGGGACCCTCGGTGCCGTCTCCCTCGGTGTACCGGTGGCCGCCGGACCGGCGGGGGGGTGTCCCAGGCTCTATGTTGCCGACGACACCGACCTGGCCACTGTGGTGGGGGCCTACGGCGCCCGGTCCGGTTGGACGGGATCGGAGATCGCAGTGTGCCCGTCCCGGTATGGGTTCACCCTGACGTCCTCGACCAATCGGGACGGCTTCCTCGTGGCCAACGGCCTGATCATCGCCCTCGATCTCGCCCAGGACCGGGCTCGTGGGCGCGAGATTCTCGAAGGCTGGAACCCTCAGGAGACCGTCCGTGTCTGGTGAGCTCCACTTGGCGAACTCCGGGGTGGCACCGCTTGTCACCTCTCTGGCTGCCTTGGCCGAGGCGGTGCCGATCGGCGAGTTCGCCGTGATCGGCGGTCTGGCTGTTCTCGCTCGACTCCAGGGTGCTCATCGGGTGACCTATGACCTCGACACTGTCGCCACGCAGCACGGCGACGAGTTGACCGCCGTTGAGACCGTCATCAGCGTGAAGGTGTCGACGGGCTCCTCCTCGGTACGAAGATCGACTGCATCGCCGTTGGAGACGTGCCGGCGAGCGACATCGCACCGGACCTCCTGCCAGAGGGGGAGGCAGACCGCATCTTTGTTCTGGCTCATCGTTGGGCCCTCGACACTGCTGAGGACCTCACGCTCATCGCCGAAGAGGGCGGAGAGGTGGTGGCCGAGGCTCGGTGCCGAATCGCTACCCCGGCAAGCCTGGTGGCCATGAAGCTCCAGTCCGCTCCGAAGCGCCGGGCCGCGCGAGCGGAGAAGGCCGGAGGGGACTACCTCGATCTGTTCCGTCTGACCTCGCACCCCGATATGACCCGATCCATCGCCGAAGCCTTGCGCCAGGCTCCCCACGACCTCGGATCCTGGTGTCAACGGGAGATCAGACGGTGCATGGTCGATGAAGCGGACCGGACCGTAGGGACCATTGTCCGATCCGGGGTGGGAGAAGCCAATACTCCGAGTGTCGATCAGATGCGTCGCACGGGGCAGTCCCT